>Ga0208733_100166_pt1 | contig 34517 bp, 32 predicted proteins | sample SubbioR11Jul_8B1_FD_184816 | JGI IMG/M metagenome (GOLD analysis project Ga0208733, IMG submission 184816) | Serpentinite rock and fluid subsurface biosphere microbial communities from McLaughlin Reserve, California, USA - CR11Jul_8B1 (SPAdes) | ecosystem: Environmental > Terrestrial > Deep... | reverse complement strand
TAGCCCAACGATACGCCTCCTGGAGCAGGCGGCGGCCCAACCCTCGGCGGCGGTAGGGCAAGGCCACCGCCAGCGTCAGCACCGCCACATGGCTCAGGCGCGGGGTGGTATAGCGGTGGAGCTCGAGCCAGCCCACCAAGACGCCACCCGCCAGCGCCCCCAGATAGAGGTCGTAGCTAGCATCCACCGCCAGCAACTTGCGGGACAGCGCTTCAACCGGCGGGGGGGTATCGCCGACAAACCACTGCTGTTCACGGTAGATCCCCAGCTGTAGGTGGTGCCAGGCGGCGGCATCCTCGGGGTAGAGCGCCCGCACTAGGATTCGTAAAGCCGTGCCGCCGACCATCTCGCATCATTGTAATGCAGCCGTATCGGCGGGAGGGTCCTGATATACTTTGGCGTTGAAGCGCGGCGCTAAGCGCCGCGGCGGCGCGGAGGGACTTGTGACTATTCTAACCTCGGAATCGGTAACCGAAGGCCACCCCGATAAGTTGGCGGACCGCATCAGCGACGCCATTTTGGACGCCATACTAGCCATCGACCCGAACGCCCGGGTAGCCGCCGAGACGACGCTCTCGGTCGGCTTAGCGCTGATCGCCGGCGAGATCACCTGCCGCGGCTATGTGGATATCCAGAAGATCGTGCGCGAGACTTTGCGTGAAGTCGGCTACACCAAGAGCGAGTACGGCATCGATGCCACCAGCGCGGCAGTGCTAGTGGCCATCAACGAGCAGTCACCCGATATCGCCCAGGGCGTAAATCGCGCTCAGGAGGCCGACTCGGGCGAGGAATACGATCAGCTTGGCGCCGGCGATCAGGGGATCATGTTCGGCTATGCCTGCGACGAGACCCCTGAGCTGATGCCGCTACCGATCACGCTGGCTCACCGCCTGACCTACCGTTTGAGCGAGCTGCGCAAGAGCGGCGCTCTCCCCTACCTCCGGCCCGACGGTAAGGCACAGGTGACGGTGGCTTATGACGGCATCGTGCCCAGGCAGGTAGCGGCTGTGGTGGTCTCGGCTCAACACGACGAAAATGTGAACTTTGCCAAGCTCCAGCAGGAGATTGAGAGCCAGGTGATCCGAGCGGTCATCCCCGAGCGCTATTTCGGGCCCCACACCAAGTTGCTCATCAACCCCACCGGCCGCTTCGTGGTTGGCGGCCCACAGTCGGACACCGGCCTGACCGGCCGCAAGATCATCATCGACACCTACGGCAGTTCGGCGCCGCATGGCGGCGGGGCCTTCAGCGGTAAGGACGCTACCAAGGTTGACCGTAGCGCGAGCTACTACGCCCGCTACATCGCCAAGAACGTGGTGGCAGCAGGCTTAGCCCGGCGCTGCCAGGTGCAGCTAGCCTATGCCATCGGCGTGGCGCACCCGATTAGCATGGCGGTAGACACCTTCGGAACGGGCGCGGTAGAAGACGAGGTACTGGCTCGAGCCGTAACCGAACTCTTCGATGCGCGCCCCGCCGCTATTATCGAGCAGCTCGGGCTACGCGCTCCCATCTACAAGGCTACTAGCTGTTATGGCCACTTCGGACGCACGGGCTTCCCCTGGGAGCAAACCGATCGGGTAGCAGCGCTGCAGGCTGCTGTGGCGTGTTTAGCTGGCCATAGCTTGCATCTTGGCAGGCATGCGTCACAATAGCAACGTGCAACACCTATCGGTTGTTAGTTGTTAGTTATTGGTGGTTGGTTGAGCCAATCACCTGTTGTGGCCCCGTTACGCTTAGGTTGTGCTGCGTCCTAACCCCTCAAAGGAGTGTGTGAAAAGCAGTCATGTCGCGAATCGTGTTGGGAAATAGAGGCAGCGCCCTGGCACTGGCGCAGGCCAGGTCGGTCTTTGCCGAGTTAACTGCCGAGTGGCCCGATGTTAATATCGTGCAGCGCGTCATTCAGGCCCGCAGTACGCAAAATCCCGCCGATGCCCTGCTAGGCGCTTTGGCCGCCAAGCAGCTCAGCATGGTGGTGACTAGCCTCGACGAGTTACCCGCCGTCTTGCCGGACGGCCTCACCATAGCGGCGGTGACCAGGCGGCTCGAGCCGCGCAGCACGCTTATCAGTAAGGGGCAGAAGGGCTTAAGCGAGCTGCCTAAGGGGGCCTTGGTCGGTGTGCGCACCCCGCGGGACGCTACCTTCTTGCTGGCACAGCGCAGCGATCTGCGCTCGGAGCTCCTCAGCGGTGGGTTAGACGAGGATTTAGCGCAGTTGGCCAACGGCCACCTCGAGGCGCTGGTGCTGCCTGCTTATGAGTTCATCCAACTCGATCGCCGCAATCGCCTTGATACCCTCTTGGAAGCCGAGATCTTCACGCCGGCAGCGGGCCAAGGCTCGCTAGGGCTGGTCGTCCGCGACGATGACGACCTCGCCTTTGATCTCGCCTATACCCTGCAACACCGCCCCAGCGCTGATCGGGCCAGCGCCGAGCGGAGCTTTGCGGCTCGCCTGCTGGCACACAGCAGTCATGCCGTAGGAGCACTAGCTACCGTCTTCGCCGAGGGAGAGCTGCGCCTATTCGGCGCGGTTGCCGCCGTAGGCGGTGGGTTGCTGGTACAGGCCGAAGTCACCGGCGAAGCCGCCGAGGCCGCCGAACTAGGGCGTGAGCTGGCTGAGGACGTTATTGCACAGTTGGCTTAGAGCGCTCCCTATGAACCCCGCCCAGCTACTGATGATCGACCTCAGCGGCCCTGCCCTGACCGCCGATGAGCGTGGCTTCTTGCAGGCTAACCCGATCGGTGGGGTCTGCCTGTTTAGGCGCAACATCCGCGACCGCTTTCAACTTGCCGACTACACGGCAGGGCTGCGCGAGCTGTTAGGCGACGAGATACTGATCGCCATCGACCAGGAAGGCGGCAGCGTGGTGCGGCTGCCAGATGTCCCATATGGGCCTGGGGCCATGGCGCTAGGCGCGGCGAACAGGCTCGAGCTAACCCGTCAGGTAGCCGCTGCCACCGCCCGCGGCCTGCGCGCGGTAGGCGTTACGGTCAACTTCGCGCCAGTGGCCGATGTGAATAACAACCCACGTAACCCAGTCATCTCCGAGCGGGCCTTTGGCAGCGAGCCAGAGCGCGTAGCGGCGCAGGTAGCGGCCTTCGTGCAGGGGCATCAGGCTGAGGGGGTAGCCGCTACCGTCAAGCACTTCCCCGGCCACGGCGATACCGACATCGACTCACACCTTGACCTGCCCCGGCTCATGGTGGGGCTCGAGCGGCTACAGCGCGTCGAGTTGGTGCCGTTTAAGGCCGCCTTCGCGGCGGGAGTGGCAGCGGTTATGAGCTTTCACGGCCTAGTTACCGCGCTTGACCCTAACGAACCCGCCACACTGTCACCGCAGGTCATGACCGGGCTGTTGCGCGACCGGCTCGGCTTTGACGGCGTGAGCTTCAGCGATGCTCTCGATATGCGCGCTATTACCGCACGCTACCAGCCAGCCGAGGCCACCGTGCTGGCGCTAGCTGCGGGGATCGATATGCCGGTGCAACTTGGACCGGTCAGCCAGCACGAGGCCACGATTAGAGGGCTCGAGCAGGCCCTAACAGCAGGCCGCCTCGATCCGCTAGCGCTGGGGCGGTCGCGTGAGCGCATAATGCGCCTGGCCCGCCGCTACCCGGCCCAACCCGATCCGGCCTCGGCCTGGCAAGACGGCGACGAGGCGCTGCTCAGTGAGGCGGCGCAGCGTGCCGTCACGGTCATGGGCAGGCTGCGGCCGCTGGCAGCCGGTCAGCAGGTCGCCCTGGTCACAGCCGCTAACGCCGTGGGCGGCGCAGCTAGCGACGTTATCGACTCGCCGGCGGAAGCGCTCGCCCGGCGGCTCGAGGCCCTGGGGGTGACGGTACTACGCGCCCACTATCAGCGGAGCACCCCCCTAGCTGCCAGCAAGCCGGTGCTAAGCGCCGTGAGAGCGGTGGGTAGGGCGCTGTTTGTTTCGACTGCACGCCTACGCATGACCCAGGACGAGGCTAAACTCGGTGCAGAGGTCGCCGGGGCCGCCCAAGAGTTCGCGCACGTGGCGCTATACAACCCCTATCACGTGCAGGACTTACCCGGCCCGGCCATCATCAGCTTCAGCTTCCACCCCTACGCCATCGCCGCCGTTGCCGCCGCCTTGCTCGGCCAGCCCGCCGAAGGGGCGCTGCCGGTAACGCTCACCTCCGCTTAGCGAGCGCTAGGGTCAACTGCACAGCAGCTTCTACCGGCTCGAGTCTACAGCGTTTCGGTAGCATGTCAGTCCAGCGGGACGTAGATCACCTGTTGGTCCCATTCCTCTTCCTGACTGACAGCTGTGATCAGCAGGAGGCTTGCGAGCACTTCGCCTATGGAGGCTTTCCGTCGCCATATGAATACGCCCGGCATCGGAAGTCCGGCCTTGACTCTGGCATAAGCGTAATCGGGCATGGTGCTTACGTCGCGCGTGATGAGAATACGCCCTTCCGCCGCAGCCCTCTCCAGGATCAGTGGGTCGGGTTTGCCGACCAGCCCCGCCTTGCGAACCTCAGCGATGTCTAGCTTGGGGCGCTCACGTAACAGCCCTCGTAGCAACGCAGGAGGGATGTGCTCGTCAGTTAGGAACTTCACCGACTTGAATCTGGCGGCGGGTTCTGCAAACGGGCGAGCAGGCGCTCGCGCAAGTCCTTGCGTTGGTAGGCGCGCTCCACCTCGTGGCGCTTGGCGTTGGCCAGCCCCTCCTGCTCAGCCACGTAGGCGTCGACCTCTCGCCTGTGCTCGAGATAGTAACTGAGCACCGCGTGGACGTCGGAGAGTTTGAGGGTGGGGTAATGTTCTACGATGTCTTCTGCCGTCGCACCATTGCGGTAGTCGTACACGATGAAGTCTATCGGCACGCGGGTCCCCGTGACGCGCACCACACCGTGCTCGTCGGCGGTGAGCGGGAGCGGAATCGGCTCTAGAGCTATGGCCATATGCCTCCATGATAGCAGGTGTGGAGGGGCGCTTGGACTAGTTGGGCATAGCGCGGCTTGCTATGTCTGCGCTACATGACCTCGCGATAGCTGACCGCCTCAGCTAGGTGAGCCTCGCTTATCTCCTCCTCGCCGATTAAGTCGGCGATGGTGCGGGCTACTCGCAGCAGGCGGTCAAAGCCGCGGCCCGAGAGCGCTAGCTGTTTGACTACCAGCTTCATAAACCCTTCAGAGGCAGCGTTGAGCCGGGCGTGTTGGCGCAGCGCCTGCCCCGCCAACTGGGCGTTGGCTACCCCTTGCCGGGCAATAGCGCGGCGCCTGGCCGCTAGTACCCGCTCGCGTACCACTGCCGTCGGCTCGCTAACGGGCACCCGGATCAGGTCCTCAGCGGGGAGGCGCGGCACGGTGATGCGCAGATCGATCCGATCCAACAGCGGCCCGCTGATCCGCTCCTTATAACGCTGAATCATGCTGGGGCCACAGCTACAGGCCTTCTGGGTATCGCCAAAGTAGCCGCACGGACAGGGGTTCATCCCGGTTACCAGCATGAAGCGGGCCGGGAAAGTCAGTGCCGCCTTGGCTCGGCTGATGGTCACCACGCCATCCTCCAGGGGTTGGCGCAGCACCTCCAGGGCGCGGCGGCTGAACTCAGGGAACTCGTCCAAAAACAGCACCCCCCGGTGCGCCAGCGACACCTCTCCCGGTTTGGGGATATTGCCGCCACCGATCAGCCCGGCGTCCGAAACGGTATGGTGCGGGCTGCGAAAGGGCGGCGCTTGAATCAGCCCGCTCTCTTGCAACGCCCCGGCGGCGGAGTGGATGCGCGTCACCTCGATGGCCTCGTCACGCGTAAGTTTGGGCAGCAGCCCCGGCAGGCGCCGCGCCAGCATGGTCTTACCGGAGCCGGGCGGCCCGCTCATCAGCAGGTTATGGAGCCCCGCTGCGGCGATCTCCAGCGCGCGTTTGGCAGCCGCTTGCCCCTTGACATCTTGCAGATCCGGCACCACGCTGGCCGCTTCCAGGGCCTTGGGCTCAGCCGGTGCCAACTCTGCACGCCCCTGCAAAAACGCCACCGCCTCGAGCAGGTTGCGCGGCGCGTAGACCTCTACCCCGCCGATTACCGCCGCCTCGGCGGCGTTTTCGGGCGGCACGATAATCCGCTTATAGCCGTCTTGCGCGGCGAACAGCCCGATGGTAATGGCGCCGCGCAGCGGGCGGATGCTCCCTTCGAGCGCCAGCTCGCCGCTGATGATCACCCCGCTGAGCCGATCTTGCGCCACCACCCCTTGCGCTGCCAACAGCGCCAGGGCGATGGGGAGGTCAAAGGCCGGCCCCTCCTTGCGGATATCGGCGGGCGCTAAGTTAACCACGATGCGGCTGGCCGGAAAGGGGAAGCCCGCGTTCTTGATGGCGGCCCGGACGCGCTCGCGCGACTCCTGCACGGCGGTATCGGGCAGGCCGACCACGGTAAAAGAGGGCAGGCCGCCGGAGATATCGACTTCAATTTCGACCGGATAGGCGTCAACGCCCAGGACCGCGGCAGAGGTAACTCGAGCCAGCATGCCTCACCATCATAACCAATCGCCAAGAGACGATTTTCATATCCTCTGCTTTAACGACATGGCATGATTAAAGCTGGTACTACTCGAAGGCGAGGCGGGCGACGGATTTGCCATCCTCACCGGAAAGGCTGAGGAGTCAATGATGAAGCGATTAGCGATCCTACTTGGTGTTTTAAGTTTGGCCTTGGTTTTGGCGGCCTGTGGGTGGTTGCCGATGGTCGAAATCGGTGACGTGCTACAACTTGATGGCAAGCCGGTAGCAGTCACGGTCGGCGGCACCGCAATGACGGCCCTGTCGACGACCAGTTATCAGGGAGTAGGCCGTTTCGGTCCGGTGGAGTTCTACAACGTGACCGACGTCCCTCGCATAATTGCGCCCAATCGGCTCAGCGTCGAGTTTGGGACCGGCAGTGAGATTATTGTAAGTTCGGCAGACGGTATCTACCCCCCAACCATCACGGTAACGGCAATCGACGTAACGGGCAAGGTGTCCGACCGCGACCGCGAAGCAACTGCCAACGCCGAAGTCACCGGCGAAGCGGTGTTTACCCTTTCTGGCACGTGTATCCCCGATGCCACGTCGTGCAGCTACACGCTTAGCGGCGCTGAGCTAGGCAGCTTGAGCTTGAACTGGAGCGGGGTGGCCCCCATCGTCTTTGGCGGCCCTGATCCCAACAGCGCCGAGCTAACCGTGACGGTCTCGTTTGAGAGCGATCCCGGCCTGGCCCCTGGCAGCACGGTGGCCTTTATCATCGAGGTGAAATCGACCAAGGCCGGGCTGTAGCAGGACCCGCACGTCAAAGGCGGTGGAGGCATCTCCACCGCCTATCCCTATCAGCTAGCCAGTAGCCTATTCTACATACAGGTAAACGCCGTAGGTCCCCGGCCCCACGTGCGAGGCGATCACCGCGCCGATCTCGCGGGTGCCGTTGTCCTTAAACTTCAGCCCAGTGCTCTTTAGCTCTTGCCGGAGCTGCTCTGCTGCCGGGAGGTCTTGCACATGGACAAAGTCGATCACCGGGGTGCCGGGGTGGGCCTGGCAATGCGCTACGACCTGATCGATCAGCTCCTTAAGGGCCTTCTTGGCGCCGCGGGCCTTGCCAGCGGGCTGCACCTTGCCGTCCACCAGTTTCAAAATCGGCTTGACGTTAAGCAGCGTGCCGAGCAGCGCTTGCGCCCCGCCGATGCGGCCGTTCTTCTTGAGAAACTCCAGGCTCGCTGGAGTAAAGCGCAAAGCATGTGTGACGCGGATACGCTCGAGCCCCTTGATGATCTCCTCAACCGAGGCCCCTTGAGCCCTGAGTTGCGCCGCCTTGGTCACCATCTGTCCCAACCCCGGCCCCGCCGCCCGGCTATCGTAGACGGTTACCGGCACTGTGGCGCCCTCCTTGGCCATCACAGCCGACTGATAGGTGCCGGAGAGTTCGCTGCTAATTACCACACAGAGGATCTCTTTGGCCCCGGCGGAGACCGCGGCCTTGTAGACCTGCGCAAAATCTTCCGGGCTGGGTTGGCTGGTGCTGGGCATGGCCGCCCCAGCTTTCACCCCTTCGACAATATCCTTGGGGCCAATTTCGATCCAGTCTTTACGGGTCTTGCCGCCAAAATGGACATAAAGCGGCACCCGCGTAACCTCCAGACGCTTTAGCTCTTCGGCGTTCAAATCACAGGTCGAATCGGTAATGATTGCCAGTTTCATAGTGCCACCTTTCTGTGCCCTACGCTCCGCATTATACCAGATGTCTGGAGTCTGCTGATAATGCCCAGCGCCAGCTTTTTGGTTTAACCAGCGCCGCCTTAGTTAAACATCCGCTTTTGACCACCGAGCTGAGTTAGCGCGGTGAGGCGGTACTGCTCAATAGTCAGCGCCCACTCGTCACCAGGGGCGAGGTAAGCCAGCGCCGCTTCAGCGTGGCGGAGCACCGCTTCGGGCCGCTTATAGCCCTCTTGCACGTAGCAGTCGCAGAGCAGTTGCTGTGCCTGGAGCCAATCTGGCTCCCCTTCACGGCTGGCACCAACCGCCTGCTCGAGCCAGGCGATAGCCTCTTCCAAGCGGTAATACTCCAGGGCGATCTGGCCGAGTGTGAGACAGGCAGATGCTTCCGCCCCCAGAGCGAGCGCACGGCGCGCGTGCTCCTCGGCCTCGGCGAAGTTAGCTAACCGGAACTCCAGATCGGCTAGATCGGCAAAGACATCGGGGCGATGGTGATAGTGGGCATCCTTAGCCGCCTCATGGAGCGCTTCGCGCGCTTCTAGCAGACGGTCGGCCTCTAGCAGGGCAAAGGCGTACTCATGAGCGGCAAAGGCGCGTTGCTCAGGCGAAGCCAGCTCCAGCGCCCGGGGATACATGGCAAAGGCGGCCGAATAGTCGCGCAAGATGGCGTAGGTCTGCGCTAGCGCCAGCGCCAAGCCATAACTCTGCTCCTGGGTGCGTTCTTCAAAGGAGGCGGCCTGCAAAAACAGCTCGAGCGCCAGGTTAGGGTTATCCAGCGCTAACTGGGTGCGCCCCTCCAGATAGCAGCGGACGGCCCGGTCGGTGTCGTCTATGAGCAGCTGGTCCTCAACATTGGCTAGCGCTGCCAGCGCCTCTAGCGGCTCACCCGCCTCGAGGCAACTGGCGGCCAGATTCAACAACTCCCCCTGCCGGTCGCTACCGCTGGAGAGTGAGGCAGACTGCTCATAGGCTTCGGCGGCTTCGCGCCAAGCTCCATCGCGTTCGTAAGTCTGCGCCAACAGCGACCAGCGGCGCCATAACAGGTATTCGGGCAACGCCTCCGGCCTTAGTTTCAGCAGCACCCGCCCGGCCTCTGCCCATTCGCTTACCGTCAGCAGAGCGCTAGCGGCATGGTAACTGGCCAGGGGTTGATTGGCCTCGGCTGCAGCTAGCGCCCCGGTGCGCACATCGCCGGGCGGATCACCGCGATAGGCGGCAAACTCCCAGTACAAGGCACGATAAAGCGGGGAGTGGGTGATGCTCGGCTCTAGGCTAGCCGCCTCGTGTAAGCACAGCAGTCCGCTGCTCAAGCCATCGCTGCCATAAAGCGCGTAGATCGCCGCCAGGTGGATGGTAAGCTGCGCCTGCTCGAGCCGAGCCCGCGGACGCCTAAGGGCCCCTTCCAGTACCGCAAAGGCCGCTTCATAGCGCCCCTCGGCTAGGGCGCGGTGAGCCTCGGCCTGGGGCGACCGGCGGGAGATCATGGCTAGAGCATAACATTCCGTCCACAACTGCTGGCGACCGCTTTGGTGGTAGGTGGTGGTATCGTAGCGGGGTGGCGCTGGTTGGCCTTAGCGAAGCTATTGAAGACTTTCACCGGGCCCGCCGCAAGGCGGCCATCGCCGCACTGCTGGGGTTACTCACCCGGAGTGAGCAGCAGCTCTTCTCTTACGAGGAGGTACGCCGGAAGCTGCGCGCTACCACTGAGCGCGACCGCGGGCGGCAGGAGATACCGCTCGATAAAATTATCGGCAGCGTAGGGCGCTACCGCGACTTCTCGCGCGATTTTTTGCCGCTGTTTGATAATGATCTGCAACGTTGGGCCCAGGTGCGGATGGCCGTCGGTGGGTCGCGCGGCCTGCCACCGATTGAGGTCTACCAGATCGGTGAGGGTTACTTCGTCAAGGACGGTAACCACCGCGTCTCGGTGGCCCGGCAGTTAGGGGCCAAAACGATTGAGGCCTACGTCACCGAGGTCAAGACCAAAGTCCCGCTAAGCCCGCAGGATAGACCCGACGACTTAATCCTCAAGGCCGAATACGCCGACTTTTTGACCCGCACCCAGCTCGACGAGCTTAGGCCCCAGGCTAATCTCCGCCTCACCGCACCGGGTCAATATCCGGTCTTGCTCGAGCATATCGAAGTCCACCGCTACTTTATGGGCCTCGACTTTAAGCGCGACGTCTCTTATGACGAAGCGGTAGCCCACTGGTACGACACGGTCTTTGTGCCCATCGCCCGGCGGGTGCGGGAGCTAGGTCTGCTGCGCGACTTCGAGCGCACCGAGGCCGACTTCTATCTCTGGTTGGCCGAGCACCGGGCAGCGCTCGAGCGCTGGCTGGGCTGGCAGGTCTCAACCGAGACGGTGTTAAGCGACTTCGTTGAGCAGCTCACCGGCAAGATCGAGCGGGTTAGCTTGGACACGCTGACTATTAACGGCAACGTCGCACCGTCCGCAACCCCATCAGAGCCATCGCCACCAGCGCGGCACCTGTTTGGTGACATCATGGTGGCGATCAGCGGCAGCGACCTCGGCTGGACGGCGCTCGAGCTAGCCATCAAGGTTGCCCAGCGTGAGCAGGGTCGGCTTTACGGCTTTCACGCCGTGGCCAGCGAGGCTGATAAGACCAGTGAGGCAACCATCGCGTTGCAGGCCGAGTTTGTCCGGCGCTGTGAGGAGGCCGGGCTGCCCGGGACTTTGGCGCTAGAGGTCGGCAGCGTGGCCGAGGCGATTAGTCGCCGGAGCCGCTATACCGACCTGGTGACGCTAAGCCTCAGCTTTCCGCCACCCACGCAGCCGCTATTGCGCCTGGCTCATGGCCTGCGCAGCCTCATTAACAACGCACCCAAGCCGCTACTAATCGCCACCGGCAAGCCCAGCGACCCACATCACCTACTCTTGGCCTACAACGCCAGCCCCAAAGCCCAGGAGGCGCTCTTTGCCAGCGCCTACCTGGCCCGCTGCTGGCAGGCCGAGCTGCGCGTGTTAACCGTGATGGAAGAGCGCGGGGCAGCCGACACGTTGGCACAGGCCGAGCGTTATCTGACCGCACGCGGGGTTACTGCTCGTTATCTTCAAGCCGATGGGCCGGTAGTAGAGGCGCTGCTGCAGGAAGCGTCGGCGCACCCGACCGACCTGATCCTGATGGGCGGTTATGGCTCGCGCAGCCTGTGGCAGCTCGGTAGGCCCAGCGCGGTCGATGAGGTATTGCGGGCGCAGCTCTGCCCGGTGTTGGTCTGTCCGTAAATTTGACCGCCTATGTCGGCACCAGCATACCGAAGCCCGTGCTGGCGAGCTGGCACGTTCGTTTCGGGATGGCGCAGTGCTAGCGACACGACCTAGCCTCGCGCCGGGTTGAGCACGGTAAGCGTAAAGTAGGCGCTATAACCCTCATCGCGACTGATGAGGTCCAAGCCGGTCACCGCCGCGTGCGCGCCAATCAAAAAGTCCGCTAGCATCCGGCTCTTTGCGCCACCCTGCCGCTTGTAACGCCGGTAGGCTTGACCCGCCAGAAAAGATGCGGCCAACGGGATCGGATCGCGCCGGAATAGCGCCTCGGGCAGGAGCGCCTCGAGCTCTTCAAGAGAATCCAGCAGCGCTGCAACTTCTGCCAAGATGACGGGATTGACTACCAGCACCCCCTGTTCTGCACAACGCGAGAGCACTGCCTTGGAGCGCTCTCCGAACACCGTATCCGCGCCGATCACATCAAGCAACACGTTGGTGTCAACCAGCCACTGCCTCATTCGCGGAGCAGCTTCATCAGCTCGTCGGTAGAGCTCTCAAAGCGCTTTTGGCCGTAGAGTCTCTCCACCGCGGCTCGGCGGCCCCCGGCTTTCTTAATCAACAGCAGCGCGCCATCTTGAGCTACAAACTCAACTTCTGTCTCGGGTAAAAATCCGAACTGTTCACGCAGCACCTGGGGGATGGTGACCTGTCCCCGCTCGCTCACTTTCATAGCAACCTCCCTAGCGCAGATAGTAGGAATATAACTCTATACTGCGATGTTAGCACAAGGCCATCCTCCGGCTTCAGCGCAACAGGAACGTTCTAAAGCTCCCACGGCCATCAGTTGACCGTCTCGGCCTCGACCGCCACCGTGAAGCTGAAACCCTCCGCGCCGGGCTCGAGCCGCACCGTATCGCCTTCGCGGACCTCGCCGGCGATGATCTTCTTAGCCAGCGGTGTCTCGATGTACTGCGTCAGGGCACGCTTTAAGGGCCTGGCGCCGAAGGCCGGGTCGTAGCCGAGGCGCGCTAAGTGCTCCAGCGCAGCGCTTGACAGGCGCAGCGTGATGCGGCGGTCATTAAGGCGCTGTTGCAAGCGGGCGAGCTGGATCTCGGCGATGCGGGTTACCTGCTCGCGGTCCAGAGCGTGATAGACGATAATGTCGTCGATGCGGTTCAAGAACTCCGGCCTAAAACTCTGCTGCAACAGGGCAAAGACCGTGCGCTTGATGGCCTCGTAGTCAGCGCCGCTGCGGCTGGCCTCCAGGATCTGCGGACTGCCGATGTTGCTGGTCATAATCACCACGGTGTTGCGAAAGTCCACCGTGCGCCCGTGGCTATCGGTCAAGCGGCCGTCGTCAAGGAGCTGCAAGAGGGTGTTGAACACGTCCGGGTGCGCCTTTTCGATCTCATCGAAGAGCAGCACCGCATAGGGGCGGCGCCTGACCGCCTCAGTCAACTGCCCTCCCTCGTCGTAGCCGATATAGCCCGGCGGCGCCCCGATCAGCCGCGCCACGGTGTGCTTCTCCATGTACTCGGACATATCGAGGCGGATCATGGCCTCCTCCGAGTCGAAGAGCTGCTCGGCCAGCGCCTTGGCGGTCTCGGTCTTACCCACGCCGGTCGGTCCTAAAAAGATAAACGAGCCGATCGGCCGCCGGGGGTCGGCCAGCCCGGCCCGGCTGCGGCGGATGGCGTCCGCTACAGCCGTTAACGCCTCGTCCTGACCGACCACGCGCCGGTGCAGCTCGGCCTCGAGCCGCAGCAGCTTGTCGCGCTCGCTCTCGAGCAGGCGGGCGACCGGGATATTGGTCCAGCGGCTGATCACCTCGGCCACCTCGTTCTCACCGACCTCGAGCCGCACATACCTGGCGTGATCGAGCCGAGCGGATAGCTCGCGGATGGACTGCTCGAGCTTGGGTAACTGCCCATAGCGCAGCTCGGCGGCCTTGTTCAGGTCGTAATCGCGCTCGGCGGCCTCGATCTGGGTCTTGACCAAGTCGAGCTTGGCTTGCGCGCTGCGCAGTTCGTCGAGTACGGCCCGCTCGGCCTCCCACTCGGCACGGGCCTGGGTGATCCGGTCTTCCAGGCCGCGCAGCTCCTCCTCGAGGCGCAGCAGGCGGTTAGCCGACTCCGCGTCGTCCTCTTTTTTGAGCGCTTCCCGCTCGATCTCAAGCTGGAGTTTGCGGCGCCGTAGCGAGTCGATCTCCTCGGGCATGCTCTCAAGCTGCACCCGGATGCGGCTGGCCGCCTCATCGATTAAGTCGATCGCCTTATCGGGGAGCTTGCGGTCGGCCACATAGCGGTGCGACAGCGCCGCGGCGTCAATCAGGGCCGGATCGCTGATGCGCACCCCGTGGTGTACCTCGTACTTCTCCTTGATGCCGCGCAGGATCGAGATGGTCTCCTCGACCGTTGGCTCAGTTACCAAGATCGGCTGGAAGCGCCGCTCTAAGGCGGCATCTTTTTCGATCTGCCGGTACTCGTTTAAGGTGGTAGCGCCGATCATGCGCAGTTCGCCGCGCGCTAAAGGCGGCTTGAGCATATTTCCGGCATCGACCGCCCCTTCGGCCTTTCCTGCCCCAACGATGGTGTGCAGCTCGTCCATAAAGAGGATGACCGCCCCCTTGCTCTGCACCGTTTCGCTGATGACCGCCTTGAGGCGCTCCTCGAACTCGCCGCGATACTTGGCCCCAGCCAACAGGCTACCCATATCGAGCTGGATTAAGCGCTTACCCTGTAGCCCTTCGGGCACATCCTTATTGACGATCCGCTGGGCGATCCCTTCGGCGATGGCGGTCTTGCCGACCCCCGGCTCGCCGATTAGGACCGGGTTATTCTTGGTGCGGCGTAAGAGGATCTGCACGGCGCGGCGGATCTCCTCATCGCGGCCGATAACCGGATCGAGCTTACCGTCACGGGCCTGCTGGGTCAGATCGATGCCGTAACGCGCCAGCGCCTCAAAGGTGGTCTCGGCCGCCTTGGAGTCCACCGTCCTCCCCTGGCGGATCTCCTGCGCGGCGCGCTTGAGCGCCTCCGCCTCCGGCAGGGCGCTAAGCCCTTCGCCGCCGACAGTGCGGATGGCCACCAGCAGCGCATCCGCCGCCACGAAACTGTCGCCCCAGGCTTGTGCGACCTTCTCGGCTTCAGCAAAGACCCGGGCCAGTTCAGGCGCCATGTACTGCCCCTCGGCCCCGGAGACCTTGGGCAGCCTATTAAGCACCGCCTCGAGCGCGGCCTGGACCTGCTTAAGGCTCCCTCCGGCGCGCGTCAGCAAGGTGGCCGCCGGCCCGCTATCGTCAGCCAGCAGCGCCGCTGCTAGGTGCGCCGGCACCAGGGTCTGCTGGTGGCGCGTCCGGGCGATCTGCTGGGCGGTTGCTACCGCCTGCAAGGCGGTTTCGGTAAGGCGTTCGGTATTCATAGCGACTATTATTTAACTTGAGTCTGGCATTGTCAAGTTTATTTAGGCAATCAGCACTAGCGGATGCCGGGCGGCACCTGTGCTGGTGGCGGCTCCGGCAGGTTCTGCGGCATCGGCACGTCGTGCAGGCGTTTGACCATACCGTTTTCGTTGCAGCCCACATAGAACTGGCACCTTAAGCACTCCGACCAGACCCGCGGGTGCAGCTCGCGGCTCTTATCGATTAAGGTGAAGCCGCACTTCTCGAAAAAACGCACCTCATAAGTCCAGGCGAAGAGGATCGGGATGCCGATGCGCCGCGCCTCGGCTTCGCACGCCTCGACTAGCTTCTTCCCTATCCCGTTGGCCTGAATGCCGGGCTTGACAGCTAGCCCGCGCACCTCGGCGATATCGCCCCAGAGGACGTGCAGCGCGGCGTTGCCGGCAAACTGGCCGTTGACCTCGGCCACAAAGAAGTCGCGCAGGTTCTCGAAGATATGCGGCATCGGCCTGACCAACATCTTGCCCTGGGTAGCCCAGTAGCCGATGTTCTCAAAAATCAACGGCACATCTTCAGCCTTAGCGGGCCGCACGGTAATCTCAGGGTATGGGTTCATGGTGCCAGCGCCTCCTTGGCCCGCTGGAGCTGCTGTCTGACCTGGGTCGGGGCGGTGCCGCCGTAGCTGTTGCGGGCGTTGACTACCTGCTCGAGCGACAGCGCTTCGTAGACGTAACGGTCAAATAGGGGCGAGACCTGGCGCAAGGTGGCTAGCTCGAGCTCTTGCAGCTCTTTTCCTTCCTTGATGGCCACAGCTACCAGTTTGCCAACCGCCTCGTGCGCCTCTCTAAAGGGGAGTCCCTTTTTGGTAAGATAGTCGGCCAGATCGGTGGCGTTGCTATGAGCGCGGCCCGCTGCCTGATAGGTGCGCTCGGCGTGCACCGTGATCTTCGGCAGCAGGTCGGCGTAGAGCCGCAAGCTGACCTTGAGGGTAAGGGCGGCGTCCATCACCCCTTCCTTGTCCTCTTGGAGGTCCTTGTGGTAGGTCAGCGGCAGCCCTTTCATCACGGTTAGCAGCGCCAGCAACTGGCCGTAGACGCGGCCCGTCTTGCCGCGTACCAGTTCGCAGACGTCGGGGTTTTTCTTCTGCGGCATGATCGAGCTGCCGGTGGTATAAGCGTCGGGCAGAGTAATAAAACCGAACTCCTGGCTCGACCAGAGGATCAGCTCTTCGCTTAAGCGCGACAGGTGCAGCATGGCGATGCTGGCTAGTGACAGGAACTCCAGCGCAAAGTCGCGATCCGAAACCGCATCGAGCGAATTATCAGCCGGGCGGTCGAAGCCGAGCAGCGCGCTGGTGCGGTGCCGATCGATGGGGAAGGTGACGCCCGCTAAGGCACCCGCTCCCAAGGGCGAGACGTTGAGGCGCTTGAGGGAATCTTGCAGGCGCTCCTGGTCGCGGCTGAACATCTCGTAATAGGCCAGCAGGTGATGCGCGAACAAGACCGGTTGGGCTACCTGCAGATGGGTGTAGCCGGGCATGATAACACCCAGATGCTGCTCAGCCATCTCGACCAGCACCTGGCGGAAGCGCGTGAGCAGCGCGCTTAGCTCCTGACTCTCACGCCGCAGCCAGAGCCGGAAGTCGGTAGCGACCTGGTCGTTGCGGCTGCGCGCGGTGTGCAGCTTGCCGCCGACCGGCCCGATGCGCTCGATGAGAGCCTGCTCGATATTCATGTGGACATCTTCCAGCTCAATGCGCCAGGCAAACGCCCCACTCGCAATCTCTTCGCGGATGGTAATCAGTCCGTTGATGATAGCCTCGGCCTCCTCAGTCTTGAGGATGCCGGTCTCCTGAAGCATGGTGGCATGGGCAATCGAGCCTTCGATATCGTCGAAAGCTAGCGCTTGATCGACCGCAATCGAGGCGTTAAAAGCCTGGACCAGCGCGTCGGTCTCGTCAGTGAAGCGTCCGCCCCACAGGCGCTTTACTGGACTTGGCGGCTTGGCGTCACTCATGGTCACCGATCATACAACCCTAACCCATTACCCATTACCCATCACCGTTTAACCTGCCAGGTGCCGCCAACCTGTTTGGCGAGGTGCCCCGCAGTGATCGCGTAGCCCAGGCGGGCGTAGGTGCGCGCGTCCTCGGCATCATCGGGTGGCTCGAGGTAGAGGGCGGGGATGTTGTGAACGATCGCCAGCGCTTCGACCTTGGTCAGCAGCCAGCGCTTGATATCGCCGGCTGGGGCCAGGGGGTGCTCGAGCCACCAGCCGCCATCACCGTAGCGCCAGCGCACCGCGCCAAGCAGTTCGCCACCAGCAGCCTCTAACAGCAGCGCCCCACCTTGCTCGAGCCACTGCTGCACGCTAATGGCGCTTTCGTCGTAGAACTTGACCAGAGCCGGGGTATCGCCTAGTCCGGCCACGCGCAGGCGGGTAGCCCCCCCGGTCATGAGGAGAGCGGCGGCGTTAGTAACTGGCTAGCGATGCGCAGCCGCAGCGCGTTGAGCTTGATAAACCCTTCAGCGTCGGCCTGGTTATAGACGCTGTCTTTTTCAAAGGTCACCACGTCCTGGCGGTAGAGGCTATAGGGCGACTTGCGCCCGATCACCAGCAAGCTCCCCTTGTAGAGCTTGAGGCGCGCCGTGCCGGTGACCCGCTGCTGCACATCGTCTAGCAAGCGCTGCAACGCTTCGCGCTCGGGCGCGTACCAGAAGCCGTTATAGACCATGCTGGCGTAGCGCGGTGCCAGCTCATCGCGCAGCTGCATAACCTGCCGGTCGAGGGTCAGCGCCTCGACCGCTTTGTGGGCGTGATAGAGCAGCGTTCCGCCCGGGGTCTCGTAGCAGCCGCGCGACTTCATACCCACAAAGCGGTTCTCCACCAGATCGACCCGCCCCACCCCGTGCCGCCCGGCCAACTGATTGGCGTGCGTTAACAGGGCTACCGGGTCGAGCCTGAGGCCGTTGATAGCCACCGGATTTCCCGCTTCAAAGTCGACTTCGACCAGCTCGGGCTGATCAGGGGCTTCCTCGGGATCGACGGTTAAGCGCCACATCCCCTTAGGCGGGGCGGCCCAGGGGTCTTCGAGGATGCCGCCCTCGTAGCTGCTATGAAACAGGTTAGCGTCCATCGAGTACGGCTTCTCTTTGGTGACCGGCACCGGGATGCCGCGCTCCTGGGCATAGGCGATGCAGTCCTCGCGCCCCTTGAGGTCCCACTCGCGCCAGGGCGCGATCACCCGGATAGTGGGCCTAATGGCGTAGGCGGCCAGCTCAAAGCGCACCTGATCGTTACCCTTGCCGGTAGCGCCGTGCGCTACGGCATCAGCCCCTTCTTGCAAAGCGATCTCGACCATGTGCTTGGCGATCAGGGGTCGGGCGAACGAGGTGCCCAGCAGGTAGTAGCCCTCATAGACGGCTCCTGAGCGCAGCACCGGGAAGACGAACTCGGTTACAAACTCGCGCTTAAGATCGATGGCGTAGGCCTGGCTGGCGCCCGTTGCCAACGCCTTCGCCTTAGCCTCGGCAACCTCTTCGCCCTGGCCGATGTCGGCGGTGAAAGTGATCACCTCGGCGCCGTAGCGCTCCTTGAGCCACTGCAAGATAACTGAGGTGTCAAGCCCGCCGGAGTAGGCGAGAACGATCTTGTTGATGCTGGACTGGCGCATGTTTGGCTCCTTCGCACAACACCACAGCCCAAGCCGCGCTAATCCCAGACTGCCGCCGGTTAAAGCGGCTAGCGGCGTCGGGCGCGTCGGTGGTTGAGGTGGTGAATCGGCATGGGCGGGTTTGCTGACTACACGACCGATGCATAATCGTGCAGCTTCTGTGCATACCTTAGCACCTCGGTAGGGGTGGGTCAAGGGGCTGGATTAGCGGCCAGGGTGATGCTAGTGTGAACTGTGGGCACAGGAAAATCTCAGCGTCGCCAGCGCCAACTGAGGTAGAGTACGGGGGGCAGCGGGATTCACGCGACAAGGAGGTGGCATGAACAGAACAGAACGCATTGGCGCAATTCTCCTTGCTATCGGTCTGGGGTTGCTGCTGGCTCGAGCCCTGCCGGGAGTAGCCGCCTGGTGGCCGCTCGGTCTGGTAGTAGCGGGATTTTTACTGTGGCGCGAGGCGGCCTCGCAGCTCGTGATTACCACCCTGATCGCCCTGAGCCTAACGCTGGCGGTGGCCGGGCCGGGCTGGCACTGGCTAGCTGGCTGGACAGCGACCCCGGATGGCGGGCGGGTGGTGGCGACCCGCCAGAGCAGCCCCAGCATGGCTCGCGAGTGGGCCGAGGTCGAACTACTCAGAGTTGTCAACGCCGTGGGCAACATCCAGATAGCCGGCGAGGCCACCGAGCCTAGTGTAACGATCACCTACCGCCGTCAGGGCGCTGGTGGGCGTGTGCCCGGAGAGCTTCAGGTTAGCTACGACGCAGCGACCCGGACCCTAACTGTGATCGGCCTTGACCCCAGTGCGCCAGAAGGCGACCGGCGCGGCCTAAGCGCTGCCATCACCATTGCAGTGCCGTCTCAGGTGGTCGTGCAGGTAGAGAATCACGTGGGCAAGGTGACGATAGCCAGAGTGGCGGCGGCTGAGGTGAGCAACCATACCGGCGAGGTGCAGGTGCGCCGGATTGCCGGTGCCGTTACCGCCACCAACGACCGAGGTGCTATCAGGATAGAAGACGCCTACGGCCCGGTTAGCGCTAGTACCCGCGTAGGTGATGTCAGGCTCAGCTTCGATCAGCCGGTCAATCACCCTATCGCGGCACGCACCGACGTCGGCAGCGTGACCCTGCTGATCCCTACCGCCTCTAATGTAGAGATTCGTGCCACCTCGCGAACGCGCAACCTCTCCGGCGACCTACAGACGGTTGTTGCCACCGAGGGCCGCCTGCGCTTAGGGGTGGGTGAGAATATCGTGGAGTTGGCTGCTAACGAGGGTGGTATCGAGGTGCGCAAGCGCTAGCGGCGTCTCAGAGTGTTAGCTAACACCGAGGCTGATACCACGAGTATCGCCCCGGCAAGCCCCCACCAGCCCAGGCGCTCGCCGAAGAGCAGTGCGGCTAATCCGGCGGCGACTACTGGTTCGATGGTGGCGATTAGCACCGCCCGTGACGCCTCAGTGTGCCGCAGTCCGGTGTAGTACAAGAGGTAAGCCAGATAGGTAGATAAGAAGGCTAAAGCGAGGAGCAAGCCCCATACGGCAGGCGATTTAGGGCTAAAGGTTACTAGCGGCCACAGCCCTAGAGCCCCGATCGGCAGCACCACCGCGTAGATAGCGACCGGGGTATAGCGGCCCAGCACCCACTTGCCGAAGATGTAGTAACTGGCGTAGCACAGCCCTGCCAACAGCCCCCAGCCAAGCGAGGTCGGCGTCACGGTGACGCCTTGGCCGCCACCCTGGGCGACCAGGACGACGCCGAGGGTGGCCAGTCCGACCAGCGCCAGCTTCTGTCCGGTGAGCGGCTCACCGAGCAGCAGCCAGGCCGCCACCACCACGAAAGCGGGGGCCGCATAGAGGAGCACTGTAGCCAGGCTGACCCCGCCGGCAGCAACAGCCAGCACGAAGGCGGCATAAAAGGTGGTGACGCCCACCAGCGCAAAGCCGATAAAGAGGGGGAGGTCGCGGCGAGCCAGCCGCAGCTGGCTGGTGAGGGCAGCGTGCAGCACGAACAACCCACCTGCCAGCACGGCACGCCAAAAGGCGATCTCTAGCGGGCTTACGCCAGACTCCAGCACGCCCTTGGAGAGGACGCCAAGCAGTCCCCACAGCACGGCGGCGCTAGCGATGAGGAGGTAGGGGCGCCCCAAGTGCCGGGCCTGCTTTACACGCCGAGCGAGTCGCTTATGGCCTGCTCATACCGGCGCCGCTGTGCCATACGGCGCCGGTATGAAGCAAACTCGATGATGAAGGCGATCAGGTTAAGCAGGTAGATGGCGCCCAGCACTATCAGGCTCCAGAATTGGGTCAGACCCAGGTCGAAGCCCCAACCGAAGAGATCGGCCAGCAGATCGAGGCCCACCAGGGCCCAGGGGACAATCAACAAGACGCCCCAGGCCTCATCAGCCAGGCCGCTGCCGGGGATCAGCAGCGCCAGCAAGTGATACAGCGGTGAGCGTGGGGCGTTACGCGCGCTGCGGGCCCGCGGAACCACCAGCCAGAACAGCGAGACTGCCGCCAGCAGCAAGAACAGGACATACAAGACGGTCCAGGCGGTGAGGCCCAAGCCGGGGGGGGCAGCCTCCCTCAAGCTAGCCCAGGGGTTAGTGAAGGCGCTAGCCAAGGCTTGGCTCCAGGTACCTGCTCTGGCTACCAGAAAGTCCTGCGGGCCGGGCACGGCCAGTACGCGGTGACCGGGCTGATAGCGCTGATAGAAATCGAAGCCGGGCACCGGCTCGCCCAGGTTGAAGCGCGTCACGGCGAAGTCGGGGGCAGCGTCCAGGGCCAGCCGGTAGAAGCTGAGATCACCGGTGAGGACCGCCAGATTGTTAAGCGCCGGCGGGAAGTTGCCGGCCGCTTGGTAGCGCTGCCGGGCTAAGTCGTGTTGGCCCATTACTTGTGCGCTATAGCCGTGGATGAAGTTGGCTCGAGCCTCCGTCAGACGGAGCCCTTGCAGAGCACTTTGCGCTTGTGCACTGGCCAGCGTGCCGGAGCCGAGTGCCGCGGGCAGCGCGGCGTGAGCGGCCCAGTTAGCCAAGGCCAAGAGCGCCAAGACCGCCGCCAGCATTAAGATCACCACCAGCTTTTCAGTCACGGTGTAGTAGCGCGCCACTAACAGGCGAGCCAGCGGCCAGGCGCGCCCACCAGCCTCACGCCGCTTACGCAGATCGACCCCTTGCGGGATCCAGTACTTAAAGAGCAGCGTCAGGTGCAGGAACAGGACTGCCAACAGCAGTGCTAGTGCATAGGACCAGCCGCCAAGTCCCAGGTTGAGCAGCAGCCGCTCGAGCAACCCCGTCTCCAGGCTATGCACATCGCGCTGAGCGCGCTCGCGCCACAGCGCCGCCTCATCGCGTTGGCCGCGCTCCATAAGCAGGTCGGCGTAGCGCAACAGCGCCTCGCGCCCCCCCTCGACGCGCGGCGAGGCCAGCCACAAATACTCGGCCCAAAAGCCGGCACTGGCTAAATCGTTACGCGCCAGCGCCGCACGCAGCGGCTCTAATGGGAACTGGTAAGCGTCGTGCAGCTCGCGGTTAAGCAATAAGAAGGGGTCGTAGCCGCGCTGGGCAAAGTCGCGCAGGGCGGCATCCATAGCCTGCCTGGCCAACGCCTCCTGCCCCGCCTGGTGCAATGGGCGGGCGATCCCGGCTAAGTCGTAAAAGGTCTGAGCGGTCTCGATGGCGCTGTCAAAGGCTAAGTTGGCCCGGTCGGGGTCGGTGGCGCGCTGCCCCACCGCCAGATGAAGCCACGGATTAGTCGGATCGATAGCCAGGCGCGCTGCGGGGTCAGCGACAGCGGCCTCGTGTCGGAGCCAAGCAAAGATCTCCGGCTGCACGCCGAAGCGCACCACCTCGTTTAGCTCGCCCTGGCTGAGCACAAAGCGCTCGCTTAAGCCATCGGCGTGGGTGACGGTAATGATTAGCCCCTCTGGGGTTGACCCCAGCGCACTGATAGGCCCTGATACCGGCCAGCGGCGGATAATGCGGCCCGCCTCGGCAGCGAGCTGCAAGACGCTGTTGCCGTGCGCTAGAAAGATTCCTTCCGGAGTCTCAGCTAAGCTGGTGGTGGTGCCGCTGCCCGGCGGGAAGTCAAGCCGCCACAGGATGGCGCCATCTCGCTGAGCGATCAGCACGCCTGCGGCCAGCCTCAGCTCCGGCAGCGCAGCGACGGGTTCGGGGGTGGGCTCCTCATCGCGCAGCACCGGCACTGTGAGGGCTACCTCGATCTGGAAGGTCTCGCGCAGCTCGTCAAGCCGCACATCGAGCCGCCACCGGCCCGCTTCGGGTAGCTCCCGCTCAAAGCTGAGCGTGCCTTCCGGCGACACGCCAAGGCTGACCAGGTCTACTTTGCCGTCAGGCGCGGTTAAGGCAATTAGCGCCTGCGCCTCCGGTGGTAGCCCCGAACCGGTGAGAGTTATGGTGTCACCAGGCGCAACCTGAAGCGGTGCTACTTCAAGCCTAGGTTGTGCGAGCGCCACGGCGGGTAACCACAACAGGATGAGCAACAACCAGCGCGCTGTAGTCATGATGCCTCCAGGCCGGTGCGTGGTAGTAAGTCCATAATCAAGCATTATAGCCAGTATCGTGAGCATTACCGCGAACTACCCCATGAGAGCTGCTACCAGGTTAGCATGAATCGCGTCCGAGACGGGTATCCACCACATTGTTCGCTGATCAGATGCCTGCCTTAGTCGGCAGAAAATTCACTGTTCGGTGCCGGAGAGTCTGGTTATACTGAGCCTATGGACCCCTGGGAACGGCTGGTTGCCCCCTTCACGGACGGTGCGGTGTGCTGGCGGGTAGCGGAGCGGTCGTTAGATGGTCTGACAGTTAGGCTGCGACCCGGCCTGACCGCCTCAGCGATCCGCGCGCGCCTTGACGAGGTGCTGGGTAAAGCGGGCTGGTCTTATGCGCTGTTTGCGGTCGGCGAACAGGCGCTAGGCTGCAACCTCACTATCTTGGGGATGAGCCGCGCAGCCGTGGTCGCTATCCAGCAGCAGGGCCTCGAGGCTTGCGCCGATGAGGCGTTGGCGCGCGCTGCCGAGCAGTTTGAGCTGCTACCACCCCATGATCTTGCCGCCGAGTATTGGGTTGAGGCCGACCCTGAGACCGGGGCGCCGCTCTATGAGCCACACCAGCAGCCTGCTGCGATCCCAGAGGCGGAGAAGTCGGCGGGCCGCCAGGCGATCGATCGGCTGCTCGAGCGCCTCAAGGCTAGCGGGGCAGGCCGGGAAGCTGCCGCGCTGATAGTGCAGTACGGCGGCTATGGGCGTAGCCCGGAGGCCTCGCGGGAGCTGTATGCCAAGCTGCGCGTACTTTTACAGGAGGCTATCCGTCGAGAATCACTCTCGCTTCGCTCGGGTCAGCCATGATCAAGGTAGTTGCGGTCGGGGACGTACACGGCCAGTGGGCTGAGCTGTGGCGGGCACTGCGAGCGGCCATGGCCGCTGACGCCATGTGCGAGCCGACGCTACCGGTGGTCGAGGGGCGCTTCCAGGTGGTGGTGATCGGCGACCTGGTCCACTACAAGGATTTTGAGACCTATGCCCGAATAGTCGGCGTCGAGTATTACGACCCATCTGACGAGGAGCAGCTCAAGCGGGCCGCCAAGGCCCAGATCCGCGAGCTGTATCGCTTCAAGCACTACGTCGAGCGCGCCCAGGGGAACGTGACGGTGATCTTAGGTAACCACGATGAGGCTGCACTGACCCACCAGTACCAGTTAAGCACCCGCGGCGGGCTGCACCATAACGAGTTTAACGAGGAGCGGGGCGGTCTGGCCCTCCCCAAGGAGCTAGCGGTATGGATGGCGAGCTTCCCGCGCGAGAAGGTCTTCTACGGAGTGCAGTTTGCCCACGCCGGCCCGTTGCCGGGCATGCAGATCTTCGACGACTTCTTCTATCACGACGCTGACACCAAGCAGTGGTGGCAGCACAAACCGCAGCTCGTCGAACAGACAGGCTACCGTTTCGGGGTCTACGGCCACACCGTGATGGAGAGCGGCATCCATGTTGATAAAGAGCACCGCTTGGCTATGATCGACGCGCTCTCGCGCCAGCAATTCCTAGAGCTGTTCTTGTCCGAAGAGCGCCTGGACTATCGAGTGATGGAGTTCTGATCACCTGCCACAAGCCAAATCGAGCCTGTTTTTCCCCTATTTTTGTGGCCGCCCTCGCTTTCACTGAACGGCCTCATGCGCTTCCAACCCCCTAGCCTGACCGGCGGCCTCCTATCTCTTACACCGGCCCGAATCTCTCTTGGCCGCCTTCGCCACGCTAAAAAGCTACGGTGTGACGTCCAACACGGCCAGGTGACCGCGCTGCGCGTAGGCTAAGATGGTTTGGTCTCTAGTCGCCAACGCAGCCCCAGTGAGCCGGGAGGTCGCCATGAGGATGCGGTCGGCAGGGTCGCCGTGAGGATGGCCGGGCAGCCGCGTGCTGCTGATGAGGATGTCCGGGCTGAGGGTGCTCGACCTGACGCCCGGCGCCTGCAAGGCCTGCTGCACCCAAGTGTCGAGATCGACTGTGAGCTCGAGCCTGCCCCTCGCGGTGAGCATCGCGACTTCCCAAACCGAGATGTGCGAAACCAGCAGCTTGCCCTCCAGACTCTTCTGCCGCAACTCGGCGAGCGCAGCAGGCGAAAATTCGTGGCCGGCGCCCTCGACGAGCCATACCCACACGTGGGTATCGAGGAGCAGCGCTCGAGCTTCAGGCATCGGCCTCCCAGACTTCATCTAGCGGGCTGACGAGGTCGCCGTAGCGGCTGACGGCACCCTGCAGATAGCCGAAGATATCGGCGGCAGCTTCGTCGTAGGGCACGAGCTTGGCCACGGGCTTGCCGCGCTTGGTCACGACGATCTCCCGGTGCTCGCGCTGCACTTGATCCATGAGTTTAAGGCAGTGCGCCTTGAACACCCCTGCAGGAATCTCGGTTACCTCTCGAGTCAGCAGTTTTGCTCTATTTATGACCGCCTTTGCCATCTTGCCGCTCCAATCGCGCGCAAATTATGACCATAGTAGCATGACCACAAGGAGCACGACAACGCCACAGGGCACCGCGCTGCTGGGCCTTACTCTAGGTACTCCCGTACTCCCGCCGTGGCTTGACGGGCGTATATGACCATAGTATATTCCTGATCCGTGTCATATCCGCACGACCGATGAGCCGGCGCGAACGGAGAGTGTATGAGCGTGCTCAAGAGGGGCGCGAAGCCTAAGAGAATTGTGCCCCGCTTCAAGAGCGAAGACGAGGAGCGGGAGTTTTGGTCCTTGCAGGACTCGCTAGGCTACCTCGACTGGTCGAAGACTCGGCCGGCCATCCTGCCACGTCTCAAGCCGTCTACGGCGACAATCTCCCTGCGGCTTCCGGAATCCCTGCTAACTGCACTCACAGTGCTTGCGAACCAGCGGGATGTGCCGTACCAGTCACTGCTAAAGATCTTCCTGGCCGAACGAATCGAGTACGAGCGCCGTCGCAAAGTGGGATGATGCTCAACCACAGGCCGTTATCGGGTCTCTTATTCGCTCCCACAGGGAATGCCAAGCAGGCGCGAGGGTTTAAGGTGGCCTGTCTACCTTCCCCTCGGGGCGAACTTCTTGCGGGTTGCGTTAATTTCTTAGGGCAGCACAGCCAAGCGCTAGGCAATGGCAATCTGAAGTCCGTAAGAGATGCCTAACAGGTACAGCAAGAAGAGCAAAACACCGAGGGCGCGCAACCACAGCTCACCCAGCTCTACCCCGCGGCGCAGGTGCGCTTCCAAAACGATCACAAAGACTATGTAACAGATGGCCAAAAAGAGCATGCCGAAATTATGCAGCGCTAGCCCCCAGACCCCGAGGCGCAAGTGATAGGCCAGATCAACCAGGTTGACTCGGAGCTGAGTTAAGAGCCATAAGGCGAGCGCCGAGAAGCCGAGCCACAGCCCGTAGCCACAGATATAGAGAACAACGGCAGGGCGTGGCCGGGAGCTATTCACGGCCTCAGCCCAACCTTTAGTCGCGCACGGCTTGTCAAGACCACGTTATTGTATATAATACAGTAACAGTGTCCTACCGCTATTGGGTTGGTCGCGGGTTACTGTCACCCGAAGAAGGGAGGTCTTAGAGGTTAGGCGCTGTCTATGGCTAGAATAGTTGAAGCAGGCAGAGTAAACACACTCACCAGAGGAGGACAAGATGTTACGCCATACAGAGTTTCTCACCCGTCGCTTGATGGCCCTGCTGCTGGGCGGGCTAATTGCTCTTGTTGGTCTGGTACAGGCGCAACCCGCGGTGTTTAGCGAAGCGCCGATGTTGGCGGAGCGCGTAGCGGCTGGAGCACTGCCGCCGGTAGCGGAGCGCCTGCCGATACCGGAAGATGTGGTAGTAATCGAGCCCGTTGAAGAAGTCGGGCAGTACGGCGGCACTATCCGCACGCTTCACACCGGGCCGGGCATGGGCGAGCTCAAGATGATCATGTACGACCCACCCGTGCGCTGGAACCGCGACTATACGGCGTACATCCCAGGGCTTTTCAGAGGCTGGGAATTCAATGAGGACGGCACCAGTGTGACGTTCTTCATGCGCCGCGGCCTGAAGTGGTCTGACGGATACCCCTTCACCACCGAGGATATCCTCTTCTGGTGGGAAGACCTGGCGCTAAACCCGGACTTTGGCGCCGTGATGCCGCCCTGGTGGGCCTTTGTGGCACCCACACCGGGGGCCACACCGGTGCTTGGCACACTCGAGGTGGTCGACCGCTATACCTTCCGCATGAACTTCGCGGTGCCTCACTGGAATGTCCCTTACATCCTGGCCTCGGGCTTCTGGAACTTCGAGCCGATGATGGCACCCAAACACTTCTTGAGCCAGTTTCACCCCCGCTACAACCCGGCAGTAGCCGATTACCGGGAGCTAGAGATCAAGAGACTGTGGAACCAGACGCCGGGGCACCCGACCCTCTTCGCCTGGCACACGGTTGAGTATGTACCGGGCGAGCGGGTGGTCTTTGAGCGTAACCCCTTCTATTGGAAGGTCGATACGGCAGGGAACCAACTACCCTACGTCGACCGCCTTGTCAGCACCGAGGTGCCCGAAGCAGAGACTAGACTCCTTAAGATCATCGGTGGCGAGGTCGACCTGGCCTTCCGGGAAGTGCCCTCACCGCGCGACCTGCCGGTCATCCTCGACAACCAGGAGCGCGGCGGTTACCGCTGGCTCGAGGGTTGGATCAACGGTGCGGGTGGCTGGCCGATGCTAGTTGTTAACCAGGACTTTGTTGGTGACGATTATATCCGCACGCTCCAGCGCGATAAGAACTTCATGCGCGGCCTGTCGCTGTCTATCGACCGCGAAATGATTAATGAGGCCATCTGGTTTGGCCTTGGTACCGTCCAGCAGGCCACCATTACCGAGCAGTCGTGGCACTTTGAGCCTCCCGAAGGGCGAGCGCTGTTTGAAGAGTGGGCCGCTTGGTACGCCGACCTTGACCTAGACCGGGCCAACCAGTACCTGGATGCCGCCGGCTTGGATCAGCGGGACGCGGCGGGCTGGCGTCTGCGGGCTGATAACGGTCAACCGCTAGAGCTCCTGCTCGATATCGGTGAGTGGGGTGGAGCAGAGGTCAATGCCGAGACCGCCGCGCTGCTCCAGGCGCAATGGCGGGCAGTCGGTATCCGAGTAGTGCTGAACAATGCCCCAACCCCAGAGATCGACCGGCGCTGGAACGAGGGCACCTATATGGTGCGCTTTGTCCACATGGCCGAGATGGACCTCTGGACCTTCCCTGACTGGATCTTCCCGATCGGCAACGAAGTGCGCGCCTGGCCGCGACAAGCGCTGTGGCTACGCACCGGCGGTGCCCAAGGCGAGGAGCCTGGCGAGATCGTCCGGCGCCTTTTTGAACTGTACATGCAAGGGATCGCTATCCCCAACATTGAGGACCGGCACCACCTGGTCTGGGAAGCGATTCGCATCCACATGGCAGAAGGCCCGTTCTACATCGGTATTACTGCGGGCTTACCGATGCCGGCGACCGCTAATGTCAACCTGCGCAACATACCGGACTTCGGCATTCTGGGCCCCTGGGCGCCGGGTGGACCGGGCAACACCAATCCAGAGCAGTACTTTTTCCGGCAGTAGTGGCCGTAGGTGGGCGCAGACCAAGCCTGCGCCCACTCATGAACGGAGGAGGCTTTGACCACCCTCATTATTAGGCGCATCGCCCATATGATCCCGCTGCTGATTGTTATCTCAATGATCAGTTTTGTGCTTATAAACCTTCCGCCGGGAGATTTCTTGACCATCAAGATCCAGGAGTTAGAGGCCCGTGGCGACACCGCTGCGCGGCGCACCATCGAGCAGTGGCGCGAGCGCTTCGGCTTGGATCTGCCGCTGTATCAGCAATATCTCATCTGGGTCAACAGCTTCTTGCGCGGCGACTTTGGGCGCTCGTTTGAATTTGAGCGCGATGTGCGGGAGCTAATCGGCCAGCGGCTGGCCCTGTCGGTGACTATTTCGCTGTGCACCATGCTCTTTACCTGGCTGATCGCCATTCCAGCCGGCATTTTCGCAGCGACGCGGCAATATTCATTTTGGGACCAGTCTCTATCGTTCATCTCTTTTATCGGCATGTCTATGCCCAACTTCCTGTTGGCACTGATTCTGATGTATGTTTCGGTGGTGCATTTTGGTTGGGGAGTGGGCGGCCTTTTCTCGCCCCAATATGTCGACGCACCCTGGTCGTTAGCGAAGTTTGTCGACCTCCTCAGACACCTCTGGGTCCCGGTTGTGGTTATCGGTATAGCCGGCACTGCTGGTTTAATGCGCATCATGCGCGGCAATCTGCTGGATATCCTGGGCCAGCAGTATATCGAAACAGCGCGCTCCAAGGGGCTCAAGGAGAGCCTGGTGGTCTACAAGCACGCGGTGCGCGTAGCCATCAACCCGATTATCACGATTGCCGGAATGATGTTCCCCGCCATCATTGCCGGCGAAGTGATCACCTCCGTGGTGATGAATCTGCCCACAATCGGGCCGCTTTTCTTGCGGGCGCTGTTGGTGCAGGATATGTACTTGGCCGGCAGTATCTTGATCTTCTTGACGCTCTTTTTGCTCATCGGCAACCTGCTGGCGGACATTGCCCTCGGCTTGGTCGATCCACGCATCCGCTATGAGGACTAATCATGTTTGACTCTCGCGAAGAGCTCATTAAGCGTCCGTCCCTGGACGAAGCAGAGGAGCTCGAGGCCCAAGGCACCAAGGAGCGGCCCGAAAGTTACGGCGCGCTAGTCTGGCGCCGCTTCAGGCGGAGCAAGGTGGCCATCGTTGGCGGGGCAGTGATCATCTTGTTCTATCTGGTCTGCTTTGCGTTCCCTGAGTTCTTCGCGCCCTATCCCGTAGAGCACATGCATCGGGTCTATCTGGGGGCTCCGCCGCAAGTACCTCGCTTTATCGATCACCAGGGGAACTTCCACCTCCGCCCCTTTGTCTACGGCTTAGAGCGCCACGTCGATCCGCGCACCTTCCGGCGCACCTTCAGAGAAGACACCGACCGGATGTATCCCCTCTACTTCTTCGTGCGCGGCGAACCGTACCGGCTGTGGGGCCTCTTCCCGATGGATCTGCGGCTATTCGGCACAGCCCAAGGCGCCGAAGGGGGCACCGCCTTTATCCTGGGCACCGACCGGCTTGGGCGCTGCCTCTTTTCGCGCATCCTGTACGGCGGACGCGTCTCGCTCTCCGTCGGTCTTATCGGCGTCGCGCTGACGATCTTGTTCGGTTCGCTGATCGGTGCCAGCTCCGGCTTTTTCGGCGGCACCATCGATAACGCCATCATGCGCGCCACCGAAGTGCTGATGTCGTTCCCCAGCCTCCCCTTGTGGATGACGTTGGCAGCGGCCGTTCCGCCCCACTGGAGTCCGATTGCCGTCTATTTCGGTATCACTGTCATCCTCTCGGTGCTGGCTTGGGGAGGGCTAGCTAGGGAGATTCGCGGTAAGGTGCTAGCCTTGCGTGAAGAGGAGTATGTATTGGCGGCGCGCTGCTTAGGAGCCGGCCCACGTCGGCTGATTTTGCGCCACCTCCTGCCGGGCTGTTACAGCCACATTATTGTGGTGGCTACCTTGAGCATCCCGGCCATGATCCTGGCTGAGACCGCGCTTGGCTTCTTAGGCCTGGGCTTAAGACCGCCCATGACCAGTTGGGGCGTGCTGTTAAACGAAGTGCAGAACGTGCGCGCGCTGGCCCACACACCTTGGCTGCTGATACCGGCGCTGCCGGTCATCACCGTGATTTTGGCCTTCAACTTCTTGGGCGACGGCCTGCGGGACGCTGCCGATCCCTACAGCAGCGGCCGATGATCGGTGCCATGAGGCATGAGGAGAGTGGGTTGTGGAGTTAGTGGAACGTCCAAGCGCTGCACCGGCTAGTCTACCGCTACCGCTTATGCCGGAAGCGCTAATCGAACTGCGGGACTTAAAGACCCACTTTTATACCGACCGCGGGGTGATTCGCGCGGTAGATGGCGTCAACCTCTTGATCCGGCCCGAGCGGACCATCGGTATAGTCGGTGAATCGGGGTGTGGGAAGAGTGTCATGGCGCGCTCCATCATGGGTCTAGTGCCACGCCCGCCGGCCCGTCTCAGCGGTGAGATACTCTTTAGGCGGAGGACGGGCGAAGTAGTCGATCTGGCCAAGCTGAACCCCAAGGGCGCTACCATGCGCGAAATTCGCGGCGGCGAGATCGCCATGATCTTCCAGGAGCCGATGACCAGTTTAAACCCGGTCTATACCGTGGGCAATCAGATCATGGAAGCGGTCATGCTGCACCAGGGTTTAGACGCCGGCAAGGCGCGCGAAAGGGCCGTTGAGATGTTGAGGTTAGTCGGCATCCCGGCCCCGGAAAAGCGCGTTGATAACTATCCGCATCAGATGTCCGGCGGCATGCGCCAGCGGGCTATGATCGCCATGGCGCTCTCGTGCAACCCCGCGCTACTAATCGCTGACGAGCCGACTACCGCGCTTGATGTCACCATCCAGGCACAGATCCTTAACCTGATGAGGCAGTTGCAGCAGGAGTTCAGGATGGCCATTGTCTTAATCACCCACAACCTCGGGGTGGTAGCTGGCATGGCTGACGAGATCGCCGTCATGTACCTAGGACAGATGGTGGAGCACGGCCCGGTGCGCGGTGTCTTTGGCAAACGCTATCACCCCTACACGCGCGGCTTGCTGCAATCGATCCCCAAGATGGGGGCGTCCCGGGGGGTTCCGCTCGAGCCGATCAAGGGCCTGGTGCCAGATCCGCGCTTTATGCCCACCGGCTGCCGCTTCAAGACGCGCTGCCCCCAGCGCATGCCGATCTGTGACCAGGAGGTGCCGGTCATAGAGCCTGAACCCGGCCACCAGGTGCGCTGCTGGCTCTATTCAGTTGATGGCGAGGTGAGAGGTGACTCAGGCGCCGCCCGTCCTGCTGCAAGTTGAAGGCTTGAAGAAGTATTTTCCCGTCTATGGCGGCCTTTTACGGCGCAAGGTGGCGGATGTCAAGGCGGTTGACGATGTCTCGTTCGCCGTCCATGAGGGTGAGACGCTAGGGCTGGTAGGCGAGTCTGGTTGCGGCAAAACCACGGTAGGCCGGACCTTGCTGCGCCTTTACGAGCCGACCGAAGGGCGCATCCTGTTGCGCAGCTCGAATGGAGCGGCACAGGCTGAAATGATTGATCTGGCTAAGCTCGCGCCGCGGGCTCTTAAAGCCCTGCGCCGCGAGATGCAGATGGTCTTCCAGGATCCCAACGCCTCCTTGAACCCGCGCATGACAGTGCAGGACATCTTAAATGAGCCTTTTGAGATTCACGGCGTGGGCAACCGTAAAGAAAACGAAGGGCGCATTATCGAGCTGATGGCAGCCGTCGGGCTCCGGCCCAACCTGCGCAACCGTTACCCGCACCAGTTTTCGGGGGGGCAGAAGCAGCGTATCGGCATCGCTCGAGCACTCGCCTTGCGGCCGCGGCTGATTGTGCTCGATGAACCGGTCTCGGCGCTCGACGTGTCGATCCAGGGGCAGGTATTAAACCTGCTGGTCGAGCTGCAAAGAGACTTCAACCTGACCTACCTCTTCGTAGCGCATGATCTATCCGTGGTCGAACATATCAGCAACCGGGTGGCGGTGATGTACCTGGGCCGCATCGTTGAATTGGCCACCACCGAGGAGCTTTTTCAGCGCCCGCAGCACCCCTACACCGAGGCGCTCCTCTCAGCGGTGCCGGTCCCTAACCCGGACTACCAGCGCGACCAGATTATCCTGCAAGGCGGTATCCCCTCACCCCTGAACCCGCCTGCGGGTTGCCACTTCCATCCCCGCTGCCCATATGCTGAACAGGTAGGGCCGGCGCGCTGCCAAGGCGAGGTGCCGGCACTGCGCGAGGTGAGGCCGGGGCACTGGGTGCGCTGCCACTTTGCCGAAGTGCTCGAGCTGCAAGGGGTACAACCTTGGTAAACGTAGCCCCGCTACAACAGGTGGAGGCGGCGCTTAGCCAGGCCAAAGCGCTGCGCCGCGCCAAGCGCTACAACGAAGCCGCGGAGCTCTTGCTGAGCGCACTGAATCACGGTGTTCAAGCCGATCGGATCTTATTCCAGTTAGGGAACGTCTTCTTTGATGCCGGCGACCTGTCGCGCGCCGAGTACAGCTACCGGCGCGCCACTGAAGAGAATCCCCAACACGTCAACGCCCTGCACAATCTGGCGGTCGTCTACCACAAGCAAGGGAAGGTGGCTGAGTCCGTTAAGCTCCAGCGCCAAGCGGTGCAGCTCGGACTGCAAGGAAAACCTCAGGCGAACACCATCGAGCCGGAAGTGGCTGGTTGGGCGCGCAAAATAGCTTACCGAGGCTTCGTGGTAGTGGCGCTGCTGCTGGCCGGTATTGCGGTACTACTCTACTTGGCCTAAGGCTTTATGAACCGCCGTTCATCACTAAGAAAGGGCTATGCTAAGAAAAGGCTATCAGCTTTGAGCTGACTGACTGATAGCCTGAAAGGCTGCTTTTCGAAGGAGCACATCATGCAGAGAATCGCCCTAATCGGTGCCGGCAGCGCTAGTTTTGGCTTGGGAGCGCTAGGGGATATCGTCAACAGCAGCATCCTTCGCGGTAGTACCATTGTCCTACACGATATTAACCCTGAGGCCTTGAGCAGAGTCGAGCGGATTGGGCACGAGTATATCCGCGAGCGTGAGTTACCTTTTGAACTGCTGGCTACCACCTCGCGCCAGGAGGCCTTACAGGGCGCTACGTTCTGCATCATCTCCATCGAGGTCGGCCACCGCTTCAAGCTATGGGAGCAGGACTGGCACGTGCCTCAGCAGTACGGCATCCACCAGGTTTATGGCGAGAACGGTGGGCCGGGGGGGCTGTTTCACTCCTTGCGCATCATCCCACCCATCCTCGAGATCTGCCGCGACATCATGACCTTGTGCCCGGCGGCCCACGTCATTAACTACAGCAATCCCATGAGCCGCATCTGCCTGACCGTCAAGCGCAAGTTCCCCGAACTGAAGCTGATCGGCCTCTGTCACGAGATACACTCGCTGCCTCACCACCTGTCGGCGATGCTAGACACGCCCCTGGCTAACTTGACCATTAAGGCCGGTGGGCTCAACCACTTCAGCGTGCTCCTGAAGGTCCACTACCAGGACACGGGCCAGGATGCCTACCCGGAGGTAAGAGCCAAAGCTGCGGCTTACTTTGAGAACGTCCCTACTTCTGCCCAGATCATGGCCGGTATCCTCGATCCGGGGGGCCGGGAGCCCCAGGCTCGCCAGTGGGCCGAGCGAAGGCTGTTGCTGGAGATTCTCAACCGCTTTGGCTACCTGCCGATAACCACCGATAGCCACTTTGGTGAGTATCTCCAGTGGGCGCACGAGGTCGTCGATCACCAAGGGATTCTCGACTTTTACCGCTGGTACCAGCGCTGGTGCCTAGAGCTCGAGCCGGAGTCGAGAATCGACAACCCGGGGTTAAAGGAGCGCGCCATCCCCATCATCGAGGCGATCCTGACC
>Ga0208733_100160_pt1 | contig 35517 bp, 25 predicted proteins | sample SubbioR11Jul_8B1_FD_184816 | JGI IMG/M metagenome (GOLD analysis project Ga0208733, IMG submission 184816) | Serpentinite rock and fluid subsurface biosphere microbial communities from McLaughlin Reserve, California, USA - CR11Jul_8B1 (SPAdes) | ecosystem: Environmental > Terrestrial > Deep... | reverse complement strand
GAACGTTCGCCCGGAGCAACGCCTCTTCAAAAGAAAAACTACAACCCAGGAGAAAGGTGACGAAATCAGACTTCCAGAGACTTTTGATTTCTTTGACGGTCGTTTCTAATTTACCTATTCGATAGATATTGTAACGGGGAATATCCGTCCGGATATCGGCATCTCGGGATAAAAATTCCGTCCGGAAGTTCCCCTGTTCCAGAACTTCCAGCAAGGGGCAGGGTTTCGGATTTCTCTGGCAGAAAAGGAGAAAATCGAAGGCATATCTCTCCGGCAGGATAACCAGGTTAGCCTGGGCATATCCCATCGCCAGTCCCGCCGTGGGGCTATCCCACTTTCCTTTCCGGATGAGGAGACGGATTTCTTTGGGTAAAAGTTGGTCGATATCATTCATGTTGGGCATATAATGTATCAGAAAAACAAGGTTATTTCAATGGAGTGCCCGGTTTCTTAACCAACGATAAAGTTTTTGAATGGGTTAAGGGAATCGATATCCTCCTCCTCGACAAATTGTTAAAATCGTAAGATAGGTCACCATTTGCAGAGGTGCTTTTCCACATTTCTTCATGAACTGAGCACCTTGGAGAATCTACCTCGGGTGACAAGCGTAACAGGTATTCCGAAACTATCAAAGGAGGGGACGGTACAAAAGGGGGGATAATGGAAAAAGGGACTTTCGCAGGGCTCAACAAAAAACCAAAATCAAGAAAAGGGTGGCAAGAATGGCACTGTAAATATGCGCTCGCATTCTTCTCTGACCAATTAGATAGAGTAGTACACTCTGCATCGAAGAGGCATTACGTTATATCTCTCCTGAAGAACTGGGAGAAAAGATTTAGGGCAGAATGTGCAATAAAGAGACCCGAGGAGTATGTTTCTCCCCCTGGCAACCTTGTTGAGAACCAGATTAACTTTGTGACTGAATACGTGGCTTGTGCAATAATCGATGGTACCAGTGATCAAAATTATGGAAAGATTGAGCATTTTCTTTCGATGCAGAGTGCACAGAACATCGGGCAACGATTTGATCAGGTTCGTAGGAGGGTTCCCACTTGATGCATACGCTTACGTGGATTCATTAAAGGACATCGATATTGCAGACGTGTTCTTTATCACAGAATTTGAGAGTATGGATGTCTACCGGCCAAAATTGGAAAAATGGACTAAAGGAGCAGCAAAACGCTTCATTGATGAAATGAAAAAAGATGTCCTGTTTGATTTTCCACAAGCAGTTTTTATAGTTGATCCTGAGCCAGTGGGTCGGGTTGGGTTAGAAATTGGCATTGAGGTTGATGAGTCCGCTCGAAATCTCAAAAAATTGCAATGCATGCCCCCAGCATTCATTCAACGGTTTAAGGGTGGGCGGAAAAAACTATGAATTTATGGTATGGCCTATAATAATTGGGGCAGCCTATGCGGATAAAGACCAACTCGATCAGGCCATCGGAGTTTGCACAAAGGCTCTGGATTTAAATCCAAATTGTGGTGAGGCTACGGCAATGGTGGAAGAGTATATTACCTCAATGGTCAATACTGCAATTCTCTTTGGATTTCGATTCGGTCTGGGTTTGGTTGCCATAATTGGAGTTATTATCGCTATAGTACATAAGTAAAACAATGAAGTATTGACCAAAGAAGGTAAAGGAAAGACTTCGGGGACGTACTTAAGTTATTTAAATAACTTTGACGGCGCGAGGTGGGTTTTAAAGCATTTCAAGATACTTATTCAAATCTGACGCTTCTTCGGAAACGGCCAACCGATTGACAGAAGAAGTTGTAACCAAGCAGTTCTTCGCTCTTCTGCTTTCTCGAATATCAATTGGACATCGCCGAATAGGGTATGAGTTCGCGGTGAGCTATGGGCGCCCCCTGAAGCGAAGGGTTATGCCGCAGCTTCTTTGGGAAGTTCCCAGCCAGGGAAGACCAGAACACCTGGGTGACACTTCAAGGCCCGACCCAGAACTTTTGCGCGCTCCACCCCAAGATGGATTCGGTCATTTTCGATTGCCGAAATTGCAGCCTGAGGAATGCCTGTAAGCTGTGACAGTTGATTTTGACTTAATTCCTGAAGTTCACGAATGATTCGCACAGACTCCCCAATCAAAACCGTAATCCGTTTCTTTGCAGGACGATACTCCCTCATTTAAGACCTCCGATAGTCATGGGCGGTTATCGAAGCAACCTGGAACAAAAGTTTTTCGAGAATAACTCGATAGATCACCCGCCATTATAACCCAAGCCGAGAAGACCGGGTTCTGTTTTTATGACAATAACAGTTCCAGATCCTCTTTTGCCAGATTGCGTATGAGGCTGTTGTCTGCATTGATAATGGCATCTGCAAGGTCACGCTTCGTCTGCTGGAGCTCTAACACTTTTTCTTCCACTGTATCTCTGGCAATGATGCGATAGGCAAACACTCTTTGTGTCTGGCCGATGCGATGAGTGCGGTCGATGGCCTGTGCCTCCACGGCGGGGTTCCACCACGGGTCCAGCAGGTAAACATACTCGGCTGCCGTGAGGTTCAGTCCGAGACCTCCGGCTTTTAGGCTAATGAGGAACAGCCTGCAGTCAGGGTCCGTCTGGAATCGTTCAACAACCGCTCTACGGTCGCGCGTCTGCCCGTCGAGGTATGAATAAAATGTCTTCTGCCTGTCCAATTCTTCCCGCAGGATGGCAAGGAAGCTTGTAAACTGAGAAAAAACCAAAACTTTGTGATCTTCCTCCATGATCTGTTCAAGTTGGGGGAGTAATGTTTCGAGCTTGGCGCTGGGGTGGGATTTTTTCGACCTGTCGATGAGACCCGGATGGAGGGCCGCCTGGCGCAACCTCAAAAGCGCTTCAAGAATCTGAATCTTGGACTTATTCATACCGTCACGCTCCACCTGATTCAGAAGGGTGCGACGATAGTGGTCCCGCAATTCATCGTAGAGTTTTCTCTGTCTCGAATCGAGATCGCAATAGAGAGTCTGCTCGAGTTTTTCCGGCAACTCACGAGCGACCTGTCCCTTGGTACGGCGCAGGATGAAGGGTCGAAGGGCCTTTCCCAGCAACATGCGTGTTTCCGGCTCGGGGTTGCGGGCGCCTGCGCCGGTGAGCTTGAACACGGAGGCCGATCCCAGCATACCGGGGTTGAGAAACTCGAAGAGACTCCAGAGTTCGCCAAGATGGTTTTCAATAGGGGTGCCGCTCAGCGCCAGACGCTGGTTCGCATGAATAAGGCGAACGGCCTTTGCCGACTGGGTGTTGGCGTTCTTGATCGCCTGTCCCTCATCCAGAATGCAGTAGTCAAACCGAACATCCTTGAACTCAACGGCTTCCTTCCTCAACGTCCCATACGTGGTCAGGATGAGATCATAATCTTCGAAATGCTCGCCTGGCTTCATTCGGTTGGGGCCCGTATGATCAAGGACTTTCAACTGCGGAGTGAAACGCTTGGCCTCCTGAATCCAGTTGAAGACCAATGATTTCGGCGCGACAACGAGGGAGGGCCCTGGAACGCCGTTCCTGCGGATCGGGGTATTGCCATTCCCCGCTTCCCGCGCCGATGCTGTCCGTTTTTGTCTTCTTTCCTCCAGCATGGCGAGAACCTGCACCGTTTTGCCCAGACCCATGTCGTCCGCCAGGCATCCCCCGAAACCGAACTTTTCGAGAAAATGGATCCAACCCAACCCCTCCTTCTGGTAACCTCGCAAAGCGCCCGTGAAATCTCCCGGTGGATCGCACGGCTGAACCCCTTCAAATCTCATCAGTTCGTTCCGCACGCGTTGGAAGGTCTCATCACACGTGGACTCCGGCTGGGAGGCCAGCAGGGCATCCAGCAGTCCAACCTGACAGCGCGAAAATCGGAAGTGATCGTCATTGGTTTTTCCGAGGCCGGCCAGGCTCCCGTATTTTTTCAGCCACTCCTCCGGCAGCATCCCGAACGTGCCGTCATCCAGGGGAACCAGGTTCTCACCGCGCTTGAGGGTCGCCAGTAATTCCGGTAGATTTGCTATCCTGTCATCGAACCGGATTTCGCCATGCAATTCAAACCAGTCGATGCCGGAGGTCACCGACAGGTTGAACGCGCCGGGCCGGCGGTAAACTTTCCCTTCAGCCTCGACATGCCAACCCGCAGCCAGCAATTCTCGCACGGCTCGAGGAAGATGACGGGGGGCCACTTCCCGCCGCACGTCCCCGTAATACTGGGTTTCCTGGAACCCCAAACTCCGGACCATTTCATAAGCCTGCTGCTCGACCGTGCGATCTCTCAGCAAGAAGCGACGCGGCTCCGCCATGAGAAACCCCCGACCAGGATCTTCATAAAGAATCGTGTGTTCCTCGTAATCGAACGACAGCTTCCAGTGAAGTCGGTCGGCGTCCCATCGATTTCTCCTTTCCGGCGCTACAACCGTGAGCCGGGGCCGGGGAGTAACCCGAATCTCCTCGTATTGCAATTCATCGGGAAGAGACAGCCGTGGAAGCGACGGCATGGCCATTAACTCCTGGATGAAGGCGTTTCCCTCCTCGAAAGGGATGACGACATCCTTCCGCTTTCGCAATATGGAAATCCATCCAAAGGCCCCATGATCCAGGAGGCGGGAAACTCTGTCTTCGAAGAAAACGAGGCCTCCTGCGACCAGCAGGGCAGGTTTTCCCAGCGTAATACGATCCGGCCCTCGCTGGAGATAACCTTTCAGTGCATAGGCCCCGGCAGATGTATCCTTTTCCGCGCTCACGCAGAACTCCCACGGCTCCCCATCATCCCATTGGAGAAATTTATGATCGTAGTCGGATACGGTTCTCCGGAGGAAACACCGTCCCGTGCGGCAGAGTTGTTCCATCAGATTTTCCTGGACGGGGATAGGCAGGATGCGGCGAAAATCCCCTCTTCCATAATAATAACCGGAGTAGCCGCGCCAATCGGCGCCGTCCTGGCTCCCCATCAGCAAGGCCATGATGCGCTGGTCCTCCGGGTCACGCAGGTTCTCCGGTTTAAAGTTCGAACCAGAAAGGGGCTTCAGCCGACCCCATTCGCCGTTCTTCTTCCTTTCCCTGTACACCGCCTCAACAACCAACCCCTTCCCTTCGAGGGTAGCGGGAACATCGACAAAAAAGAGAATCTGCCGGGTCGCCGGCCAACGGCCTTTCTCCGCATCCCGCTGCGCCTGCAAAGCCCCGCGCAGGGCAGCCAGATGATCCTTCCATCCGGGCGGCGGGGGAGCGACTTGAAGATGGCGTCGCTCCTGGGAATGCGGAAAATAAGAGGGCAAGGCGTAACCGGGGCGGATTTCATTTTCGTCCAACGCTTCATCCTCTTCCTCGTTTTCATCCCAATCATCGCCCTCAACATCGATATCGAGATGCGCCGGATCGCTGTTGCTCTTTCCTCTCAGGTAGCCTCTATTCTCCGCAGCAAGGAGCGCTGCCCAGATATGTTTGCAGGTATCCCCCTCCCCTTCGAGATAAGGACAGGTGCATGAAACATAAACCGTATCCCCCTCTCGGTACAGGTTGATGTGGTATGCATTGGTCCCGATGACGATTGCCCGCATCTCTTCTTTGTTCCCATGGATAATCTGAACAGCTCCATCTTTATAGTAGGAGTTTCCGCGGCTTTTAACCTTGCTTGTGACATAACCGGATAGATGAGTCGTTAGCGCCATTCTTTAACGTTCCTTTCTGCTGATTATCCTTGCCGCCATTTTTCCGAGGGTCAGCTGGTCATAAAATCTTTTTTCTATCGTAGCTGAAAATCTTCCTTCACTTTTTTGAGCGCTTTGTTAAATGCATTTGCTGCCTCTTTGGAAGGAACCGTTTTTCCATCCCCCAATTCAATGCCTACATGAAATCGGATGGGAGTGTTCGCTTTCGCCTTGATTTTTAGTAAATCAGGCATGATCTCACCCAGATCCTGGACCTGGGATGGTTCAAGCTCTGCGTTCGCGACAAGAACACTCTTTAAATACTGACCTCCGCCCGTATCTGCAACCACCCCGGGAACCCCCGTTGTGATATTGAACTTCACAAGGTGGGCAGCAGGAAAATCGCAAGGCCATGCACTGCCGGTTTCTTCCGCAATCTGTATAAATCGAGCCTGAAGTGCAGCGGAAATTACATCTCTAACAGTCTTCCATGGTAAGTTTTTCCCAGCCTTCAACGACAGGGCAGAGGCGATGGATAAACCTGTGCAGACATTACCTTTCCATGCGTCCGGCAAATTTTCGGAGAGGATCTCTGGGGCAGCAATGCTCGAAGGCGGCGCACACAACTTCGCCTTTGCATTTAAGACCCCCGTTGGAATGGGTTCCCCTAAAATGCTTGCGGGACCGGAAAGTAACCACAGACTACCATTTTCAACGCTGGCAGCAATGGCCTGCTCCAGAACGGCCTGATTAGCCTTCGGAATTTGCATTGGTTCCTGGTACCCGCCTCGATCAAACTGAACAACAGTTGAACCGTTGAAATAGTCCATAACATTTTTCAGAGTGATTTCATCCCCAGGCCTGCCTGCCGTAGCATCGGCGAAGGCAGGCCAAAGCCCGGGTAAGATTTTGGGAGTAAGAAGCCCGGGAGAAATCTCACCTAATTCTGCGGCTTCGGGCAAGACAAGCTCCAACGCAGGATCAGCGAGCGCATTCTCATCCGGTCTCGACATCCACCAGGTGCGATACGTGCCGTCCGGCCGGGTGAGTCGCAGGACAAATATGCCTTTCTCACAACCCTCAGCCAGGGTATCAAGTATGGCGCTCGCCTTTAGCATCTTCGGCAAATGTGGAAGCTGGGCGAAAGCGCCAGCCAGGTCTCTGACGCGCCGCGAAGTCTCGCCAGGATGCCAGAGGTTATAAGGCCCGTCCGGCAGGAGAGCCTCTGCAGCAATGGCCGTGTCCTGGACACGAGAACGCTTGTCGGCCTTGATGATATTGAAATGCGGTTCGTCTGTGATGGTGATCTTGAACGCCTGGATATCCTTCTTCTCGGAAACTGTCACCACGATGGAATAGGCCTGTCTGATGGCCTCGGGAATTCGTCCTTTGGCCTTTTCAATATTGATTTGAAGCGTCTGCGCGCGGGCAGGATCAACGTTGCCATTCTTTTGTTGTTTCTTGACCTCCTCGCGTACGGCTTCCCAGGCAAGATAATCCCTTACCCGGGCCGTTGCCAATTCAAGGCCATCTTTTGAGGGAACAAGTAGAATGACGGCATTCCGGTACACCCTGGGTTTATCTGGCCCTGTCGTATCATCTAATAATCGCCTCGCTTCAGCGCCGGGTTTGCCGGATTCCGATGCAGCGTTCAGCCCAAGAATGGCGTAGTGGAATGCCCCGTCGTCCTCAATATCCTTTGGCTTCGTTGGGAGCGTATGAACACGCACTCCGATTGCCGAGGCATTAGCCGAGAGCGCCTTTACCTTACCGATATCGTCCAGCAAACGGGCGCGGACTATGTCTTCTGAAATATTCTTTGCCGCAACTGCATGCATCTGGGTAAGATTGGGGCGGTTGCCCAGACGCCAGGCGCTCGGCAATTGGTCTTCTGCCCCCGTGGCGTAGAGATCGTCAAGCCAGTAACTGGTCTGGGCCCAGCGCGAGAGCCCCTTTTCCAGTTCGATCTTATCCGGCCGAGTAGCGCCAAGCAGCGCCACAAGGTCCCTGGTTTTCGCACTCTGGCCGATAGGTTGAGAGTGGAGGAAAGTGGTTACAATGGCTTGCTCAATCTCACGGTGCTTGAGACCTACGGAATCCCTCTGAATTTGTTGGGCCCGTGAAAACTCACCATCGAGAATACCGGTCCATGCCTGTTTCTTTCCTTCCCACTCCTCCGTATCTGCAACTGCGACCATCTCGCGCAGGGCTTCTGAAAGCCCTTCCTTGCCCGGAGCGGTCAAGAAAACTGCTGGCCCGACAAGAGGACTCACGTCCCATTTCGCAGACTCTCGTAGAGCCAGAGCGAAGGTTCGAAGTACGCCGCGTGTTCGCTGGAAACGGGAAAGCTGCGTCCATTTGGAATAGAGCACTTCTGTGAGGTCGGGATGAAACGGGTAACTTCTGAGGAACCTTTCTTCTGCCTCCACGCCCTGCTTACCGATTTGTTCGTCAACAACCTGAATACCTTTCAGCGCTGCCATGACATGTTGACGAAAAGATTCCCTATCCTTAAGCGATTCGCTCTTGAAAAACCGGCGGCGCAAAACCTCGGCAATATCTTCTTTGACGACTGGCTCTACTGCCTCCTCACGCTGGCGCTGAAATATATCATAGAGCTCTGCCTGGATCTCACGGCCCAGTTTGTCACTTTTTCGTGGATCTGTTGCAAGAAGCGAAGCGACGAGACAGCATCGATCAACCTTCACCGCCGCCTGCGTGAGATACTGAAAAAAGTTTGCAAGATGGACTCTCCAGCCCGGATCGTGTGTGACTTTCTCCCTTGCATACATCAGTGCTTCGTCGATAAGCACCAGGGTTCCTAATCTCTCTTTGCCCGGGATCTCCAGGAGTTCTGAAAGTAGGTTCTCAGCGGGCGCTGAATCACGCTCCTCTGCCTTGTTACCTGCGTGGAGGAGCTTTAGGCCTTCATCTCCGGCAATCTGGTAAGCCAGAACACTCCATGGATTTTTAAGGGTTCGAATCTTTCCAGCAGGCGACAAAACCTCCATTCCTTTCTCAACATCGAGCTTATCGAAGCAGAGACCCGCCACCCTGCACTTGGGAGACTTTTGGCCAATTTCCTGGATGAATTCAGCCACGGATGGAAGGTCCGGCAATTTATCCGGCTCGTGCACAAGGTGTCTCAGCGTAATTAAAGTATGGGTCTTTCCGCCTCCATAGGTAAGCTCAAGTTGCCGGACAGCCTTGTCATTCTTTCCCGCCAAACGAAGCGCCACATCCCTTACCAACTGGCGCAGGTTGTAAGTGGGGAATGTGAGAGCAAAGAACTCACGGGGGTCTTCATAGACCGGCCTTTTACCTCGCTGCATCATGACTTCATAAAGGTCGGCGGCAAACATATGAAGCGGTAAATTTCCCGACCTGAGGTCGTCACGAAGCTTCACTACCTCGTGCCATGCTTTCCAGGGAAGTTTAGCCATAGTCATTCTCCTTTTTGAAACAGATGTGCTGCTAAAGCATGCTGGTTTGTTTCAGCTTCCGCAGACAGCGTCTGCGAAATCATAACCTCTATGGAAATGTTTACCTGCAACCAGAGCATTACTCCCAATTTTGCAGACACTGTCTGCAAAAATCACTTCGTCCACAATAGGGCAGACAACGAGATGGGGACAATTCGCGGATCAGGTACGCGCACATCGTCTTCCAGGGTAACCAACAGACCAAAAGGGGCGTTATAAACAGTCCTTTCCAAGAATGCCCTCAACCCACGGGTGTCATCGTGGGGATCGATGCGTCGTCGGTATTTGACCTCGATAGGGATTCTCCTCGTACCCACTGTGAGAATGAAATCAATTTCCGGTTCGCTGCCTCGCGCCGGGAAGTGGGCGATATCGAGACTTGGGATCGAAGCAAAGAAGTACCCTAATACGCTCTCTGCCAGGTGTCCGGCCAGGTCGGTGAGGTGAGGATTGGCCTGCAATCCCTCGATATCAAGCGGTACAATCTCCTGCAACCAACCCGCTCGCAGGGCATGATCGCACAAACAGATCTTCGGAGGGGACTTGCGCTTTTTCAGTCGTAACTCTAACGGCTGGATGAGCCTGATCAACATGGTTCTATCAAGAAAACGGAGGTAGTTTAGAATGCGGTTCCATCCAACATTTGCAGAAAGGGCCTGCTGTATTTCTGGAACGAAGGCGGGCGGACCAGGCGCTTGTCCGGTATACCGACAGCAAAGACGAAAAACCTCCTCCAGAAGCTTTTCGTCTCGTTTCTGCCCCCGGGGCCCCGTTCGAAGATCATGCTGAATGGCCCTTTTAATAACCGTCTCATTGAGGTTATCGGCCAATTCCTCCCATGGAATGTCTGCTCTCTCGTGGGCCATGGGATAGGCGCCTCTGTCGGAAAAGGCTTTGAATGAGCGCAACCGAATTCCTTTCGCCTTTTGCCCGTGCTCAATCGCGTTGAACCAGAAATCCTCCGTGGAAAGTTTGTCGACCGTATTCTCTGGCCAGAAAGCTTGTAGGTCTTCTCCGAAACGCAGTCCCGCGATCTCGCGCAGGAAGAGAGGACCAAGATCGAGGGTGGTGATACGTCCGGCCAAACTATCGCGCCCGGATTCAATCCGTAAGGAAGAACTGCCGGTGGCCACCGCACGCAGGTCATGATTGTCCACGAGATTCTTGATCTGTGGCGCCCAGTTGGCGAGATTCTGGACTTCGTCGAGAAACAAATAGGAAGGACCTTCCTTGCGGGCAAACTCATTAAATGTGTGCTTGAGGATCTCTTTTTCGTACCAGCGGGAAATATCGAGGACCGGTTCTTTTAAGCCCAGCAAGGTGGGTAGCTCGTCGAAGGGAACGTATAAAATCCGCGCAGGATTTATCCCTTCGGTTAGGAGAGATTCGATCAATTGTCGCATCAGGACTGTCTTCCCAACTCGGCGAGGCCCCCGCAGGACAGTGGCCGGTGTCATCCCCTGCGTTAACAGGCGTTTTAGCTTTGGAAAAGCCCATCGATGGAATGGAGGCACCTGCTTGCTTGGCTTTCGGACCCACCAAGGGTTGAGCGAATGAAGGTTGTCAGCCAATTCTATTGGTAATCTACCAAACAACGGATTGTCGTTTATGGAAACTCGGTGGCTCTTCACCGCTTTCACCCCCTTGTCACGTCATCTGTTGTCATTCCGGAGAAAGCCGGAATCCAGTCTTTTCAAATAGAAATAAGTTTTCTGGACTCCGGTTTTCACCGGAGTGACGACTTTTTGCGAAACCATTACCTTTCAAATCCTGGCAGTGAAGCTGGCTTATCCTTCACTGCGCCTCGGGCCTGGATATGGTTGCTGATGGACTCCAGAAGCGACCGCTCCTCACTCCCGTGGGGCGATAGCTCGATGATTGATTGGAGAAGTCGCCTGAAAAGTTCCTGCCGCCTGAGTCCATTCTCATCGAGGTATTCGTCAACCTTGTGGAGGTCCCCTCCCTTCCATAAGTGCATGAGGCAGTGAACACGGTCAATAAACGGAATAGGCTTGCCTTCGGGAGCTTCATAACCGAGCGAACGGGCCTTTCGCTGAACCCAGGTTTTAAGTTTCACTTTACTCCCCGAACTCTCTTCTTCGAGAGTAGAAGTGGCTTCCACACCACTTTCGTCTTCTTCGTCCACATCTTCATCTTCAAGCGACGAGACGTCGCTTCTACCCTTTGTGAAGTTTATGAGGTCCCATGTGGAAGCGAGTTCTCTGTCTGAGATGCCACATGAAATGGCATAAAGAATGCACGCTCCTGCGGGCGCTTCATCTAAACCAAAATCATGGCGATGAAGGAGATAATAACAAGTCGGCTCGTCAAGAGTAGACGCGACGTCCCGTCGCGCTTCTTCGTCTTCAAGCGGCGAGACGCCGCTTCCACTCAGCACCCGACCGACTACGAAGTCAACGACGATACGCCTGACCTGCGTGAGGAATTCCGAGACAGTCATAACCTGACCCGGATCATTTGCCTTCTTAACGACAGGATGCTTGCTGTAAGCTTCAAGTGCTGGCCCGGTGGCTGCCCACACAAAGTCAGGCCCTCGAATCCCCGCATCCCAGAACTCCCGAAGCTTGCCGCGAATATTCTCCCGCATCTCCTCTAAGACTTTATTGTCCCATCCTGGTTTCGGTAGCACAGGCCTCTGTGCCTGTCCATTCTGGTCAGGCAGGGACGCCTGACCCACTGCTCCCCTTTTTTTACAAACAAGCCAGACGGAAGAGGCAAGCGCTGCGGAAGAAAGCGCCCGAGTACGTGCTTCTCGTTCTGTCTGAATTGGCCAACTCGCGTCAACGACAAAACCCGAACGAATAAGGGCTGAAACCAGAGTTTCCCAAGCCTCAGGTTGCTTGTTGGCAAAAACAACAACCAACTTCCCCACGGGATTGAGAACGTTGTGGCATGCCTGAAAGACACGAGCCATGCCGTCTTCATAAACGGCCTTTGACTTGACCCTATTTCCTTCGTGGCGACTGGGGTCGTCAATGAGTTCACCGTCGTTTTGTTCATGGATCCACTTTGGGGAAAGCGGCTCCTTGAACACCGAGTCCAATTCCGGTGAAAGACCTTGCAGTATACGCCTGAGCCAAACATAAAAGAAATCCATCAAGTCCGAATAGGGTATCGCATCGTAGTATGGGGGGTCCGTCACGATTGCGTCAATGGCTCCCGCTGCTTTGCTTGCTGATTGATTGCGAACACTTGGGGAGGGTGAATGACTGTGAGCCTTCAACACATTAACAAGGGAAATCTGTAGCCATTCGAGCATGGTGGAGTAACCGCCCGAGAAACCCTCGATGATATTTGCCTCCGTGAAATCCCATGTGATTGGCAATGCCCATCTGGTAAATCCATGCGCCGTTGCTGACGTGCTGAGATTCCATGTGGCCAACATAGAATTGTAGTCGAGGGATTTGCTCACCACCAAACCAAGGTAAGCCGAGACCCCTTCTACCCACTCAAGCGAAAATCCCTGCTTGGCCTGTTCCTCCCCTGTCGCCCGGGTACACTTCACAAATGTCCCTAACGCCAAAAGCTGGCGAGACGTAAAAAGTTTTTTCCATCGGTCGAAGCCGTAAAGAGGCACACGAAATCCCAACGCTTCTTTGCTGGGAAGTGGCTCCTCCGGAAGACCGAAAGGAATCTGGGCAAACACTCTTTTAAGCTCTTCCTCAATGGTGGGACAGGCCTCTGTGCCTGTCCTTTCTGTAGCAGGCAGGGGAAAAGCACCCGGCAGGGACGCCTGGCCCACTACATGACCCACTCCCTGGCCTACCAGTTCCAATTCATGTAAGGTAGGTAGACGATATTCCTTGCCGCTTCGTCCATCCACCACCACAGCAGTCATTATTTCACTCAGTCTTCCTGCTTGTCCTTCAAGACGGATATCCTCCATCGTCATTATGGTCTCGCAGCAAGGGCACTTGGCTCCGGAGCGTGACATTGTCCCCGCACCAATACGTTTGTCGTGTTCGCGGCGCTGAGCGGCGTTGCTTCCCTTGACCGGAACGTCTTTTTCGATACCAAAGACGATCATAGTAGATGCGACGTCCCGTCGCATTGCCGTAGAAGCGTCGTCTCGACGCTTCTCTTGTAATTTGCCCTTTGGATTATCTCTGATGTATTGTCTGACCCGTTCCATCTGCGCCGGGCTCCGCATAATATGGTCAAACGACTCCTTTTGCCAGACCTGTCCGCTGCGTCCTAACTGCTTGTTGATTCTGTGCGCCGTGTATGACTTCCATGATTGAAGAATTCTTGAAAGAGTGCTTTGTTCTAATGGCGAAACAAGAGCGTGAACGTGGTTAGGCATGATCACAAACTCATCCAGATAGTAGCGCTCACCTTGAAAATGGCGAAGTGCATTCTCTACAATCTCTTTGACATCGGGCCTGGCAAGAATGCACTCGCCGTATCCTGCATCCAGCCAGGACTGAAACCGCTCCGGAAAAAGTCGGTAATATTCCTTGCGAGTTCCTTCGTCATGAGGCTCGGGGTGCTCTTTCAGCCAGACCTCTCGCTCCTGCTCCCACTGTAGAAGCTTATCCTGTGGCATTGAATCGGCAAGGCGAAAAGTCACAAAGTAGCTTACTCCTTCCTGCCTCCAGTGAGGGAGATTGCCCGCCAGGTTCGCAATCGGTTCATTAGGATCGAAATAATGTAGAAGCGGCGTCCCGCCGCTTGCTGATACGCGACGAGACGTCGCGTCTACGGTAAGAAGCACGCGCTTATTATCTTTCTTGCAGAGCCAGCGGGTTTTGAGGAGCGGTAGTGTCGTCCGGCAATTCTTGCACTTTACTGTTCTTGCCCACAGGTAGGCGACGGTAGATTTGGCAATCCATCTCGGGTTTCGCTTGTCAGCAAGGTATTCGTTGCCGAACTCCTTGTTCAAAGCATCAATATCAGGGGTACCGTCCTCCTTCAGCAGCACAAGCCGCATGGGCTGTTTCTCATAGGGTAGAAGCGGCGTCCCGCCGCTTGCTGATACGCGACGAGACGTCGCGTCTACGGGTTCAAAATCGGCATAAACGGGATAGTACCTGGCCAACTCCCTCCTGGCGCGGTCCAAGACCCACTGTCCCCATGCCCGCACATGCCAGGCAAGATCAGCTTCAATACTACCCTTATCTGCTAAGTTAAAATCGAACGCGCTTTGCTCCCCTTCCTTAAGTTTACGTCCTAAGCGTTCAAGGGCTTTTGCCGTTTCTGTTTTGGAATATCCTTTCGCCTTCGTGAAAAAATTGCGCATGAAAGTTTCGTTTAGCAAAATAAAATCCGGGAGGGGCCATGTCTTTCCGGCCAGTTTCTGCGGATATTCGAGCGTGCACTTAAGGATGAACCAGGCAACAGGATTGATGTCAATGGCGGTCGCTTCGCAACCCAGGCGCATGGCTTCAAGTGGAATCGCGCCGCCTCCTGCAAAGGGATCAAGCACCTTTGGGGCTCTGCCACCATAAGCTTTTTTGATTTCCTGCCGGAACCAATCCAGGAGTTCTTTATTTTCTGTCTCTCGACCCCAATGGAGAATCCCTCCTTCGGTTACCTCTTTTTCACGTTCAACAATCTGGCCGTTCGGCATCTTCTTACGTTCAATCTTCTTGACGACCTTACCGCCAATCTTTTCACAGAGTTCTTTCCGCTTTTCAGGCGTCCCAGGGTCAGGTAAGAGAGTAGCAATGAGCGCCGCCCTGCAGGCTGCCAAAGGCCGCCTCGCCGGCCAGATATGAAGCGTAGAAATATGCCCATGCCTCACATTCTTCTCATGAACCGAATCCAGAGAAGCTTGTTTCAAAGGAAAGGCGTATTCGATTAAACGAGGGATGTCTGTCATGGCAAATTCAATCCGGTTTTGATCGCTATTTTCTTGGCCAAGCTTTCAAAGTCCCGATATGCATCTTGAACTGCATTCATGTGTGCGCCGAGTGCACCATCTGCTGGTTTGAGGTGAAAGACCGGCTTACGGGATTCCTGGGCCATTGGCACAAGACTTCGGTAATGTTTCATGAGCGCAAAGCAGTTCGGATCATCCGCAACCTTTGGCGGATCTTTCACCATTGAATTAACGACGAATTCCCGATAAGCGCCTGGAATCCGATTGATCCACTTCTCATATGACTTGACGGGGCGATCACGCCGTACGGAGTGTTGCATGACTATATAGCCGATCGGCTCCATATTCCCTTTAGGCAGCACCAGATCCTTCCCCGGACTCTTAGTGAGTCGTTCAGACCAACCCTTGCGCCACACCCTAAGCGTCGGTCCAAGGTTGTGCAATCCCTGCAATGAGAAAAGGTCCGGACCAAGGGGGACAACGACATAATCAGAAGCGATCAGAGCTGCGCGGTTGATAGCGCCGAGGTTTGGCCCAAGATCCATCAGGACGACTTGTGCTTGCCGATCTTCTGCCCCTTGCTGTAAGATTCGCCAGAACGCGGACATTACTCTGAATGATCGTTCGTCCTTGTCGAGGCATTTTGGCCAGACTTGCGACAGGTCGTCTTCAAAAGCAGAGAGGGACATATCGCCAGGAACCAAGGCAAGCCTATCGTTTATTTTCTCAAGCCTGGGAGGGCTTATATCCCCGATCCCCCGTTGAAGAGGCCGGATTGCGCCGTAGATAGTTGATGTATGTTCATTTTCGGGCCAGAGTTCTTCAAGGCGTCCTTCATCCAGGAAGGCAGCAGAAAGGTTGCTTTGAGGATCTAAATCCGCAGCCAGCACGCGTAGGTTCAAATCCGAAAACATCCATGCGATGTGATAGACAAGCGATGTTTTACCTACGCCACCTTTGTTGTTGAAAAACGCAATAACAGGTATGCTCATGGTCGCCTCCGAACAATAACCAGGATATGGTTCTCATGCACATCAAATTCCGGTTCCGGATTTCCATTATCCGCCAAAGACTTCCTCGCGATCTGGATGCCTACGCCGAAGCGTTGGACGAATCCGAGGTTGTGCATAACTTCCGCTACAGAAGGGTTCCGGTAATCTGTAATTCCTGGATTGCCGAAATTCTCCACGGTAACTTGCCCATAGGGGCCACCGGGATTTTGTATTTCGATTCGATTTGTAAACCAGGTTAGCCGGACCGGGGCATTGGAGGTGGCATAGTCACGGTGCATAATGGCATTCCGAGCGAGCTGCTGAAGGGCGTCCAATGCGTAATCAGGGTGGCGAAGTTCCGTGGAAGCGGACCGAATGTCGGTTGGTATATGAATGTTTGCATTGAGAATGTCATCCAATGTTCGTAGGAGTTCTGGTAACGGCCCTTGGACCTCTTTTTGGTCTCCTATCGGATCGGTTAAGGTAACCCCCTCAATTCTGAGAAACTGGAGGTACGCCCCTGGGATATAGTCGGATGGTGATTTTCCAACTGCCAGAAGGCCGATGACAGTAGGGGCCACCGGTTCGGTAACTGTAATAAAGCGTAGAGAAGTCAATTGCTGCTGCTGTGATCTTGCATTTCCCCTTAAGACTTCTGCCGCCACGGCAGAAGGTAGATATATTCGATTGAAGAGATCCAGATCGAGATCATCAAGTGAAGCAGATGGAATAGGCTGCAAGTCGAAGGGCAAATCCCTTGCGCGTCGTTTTTCAGCGAGGCGACGCTCCTCTTCAATTGTTGCTGTTGCCCGCCGTGGTCCAACGCGAATCCATATCCGACCATTGTAACGGACTGGAGGGAAATCAGAGGGATGAACTATTACCACTGCCAGCTCGCAGCCGCACAGTATCCTTTTTTGCACTGTCATCATTGGAATTGGAAGGATATTCCCGTCTGAACGCATGTCGGACAAAGTGCGCAACAGTTCGTCATTGATTGCCAGATTCGCGTAAGTGCCATCGTCCCTCACACCAATGAAGATCACCCCCGGTTTGCGATGATTTGGCATGTCATTCGCAAAAGCGCAGATCGCCTGCCGTATCCTTCCGGTGTCGGAAATGGACTCCTTCCGTTCCACCCGGTCCGACTCCATATCCGCGAGTAGCTCTTCCAATTGCTCATCCTTATCTTTCATAATGTTTTTCTCCATTCACCCTCGCAACCGTTGCGGAAACTGACTGCATTGGTTGCGGGTAGTTGCGGACTCGTTTCTGTCATTATCATTGCTTTTATCCCATTGACACCTGCATGATTTCTTTTGCGCTTATTAGAACGCTTCCCTTCGCTTTTGCCAGAAGACTTCCAAATGGATCCTGGACGCGGACGAGTCTTGGGTTGGGTGTGGCGCAATCGTAAACGACATAAAGCCAATATCCGTCTCGCATGTTGCAGGCCTTGGCCCATTCGTTCGCTGAAACCTCCACGTCTCCCATTGCGGCACGCCCCTTGACTTCTATGGCACGCTTCTCGCTCCCCTCTCTTACGGATAGTAGATCAAAGCCTGGGTTATCCGGCAAGCCAGCTTTTCGTGCGAGGTCCGGCATATGCACATCCAAGACTTTAGCACCAGCAGCCTCTTCAAATACCCAGACCACCTTCATGGCTGCCATTTCCACGTTAACATCGTGCTCTTGAATGTCCTTCGGATCGGCGGATGGGACAACCATTGCGTGGGCCACAAAAGTGACTGGTCCTGGCATGATCAACTCCGGTTCCCGCCTCATGACTGCCAGGCCATTGGCCCTTCTGTTGGCAAGCTGCTTCTGTTGTTTTTTGACCTCTTCCAGCGATTCGATGGCCTTTCGGTTTCCGGACCTTGCCTTCTCGGCATGCTTCGCCCGCGCGATTGCGAGTTCCGCCTCCTGAAAATCGAACGCACGCTGAAGTAAACCTTCCCGCTCAGACATACTTTCAAGAAGCTGCCTTCCCCGATCCAATGCCTTTTCTCGGGCAATGCGTTCTATGAGGAAAGCAAGGGCCTGTCCTTTCATCTCTTCAGCAATGACAGCCAAGCGCTGCCCGGAGGGTGGCAGCCCATAGCCTCCTTTAAGAAGCAAAAGATGCTCAATTGGGCAAAGCATCACTTCTGCGCCTTCGTACTGCTTTATACCTACCAGTAGGCATTCGAGCGTTTCTTCCTTTGAAAGCTCAGGTATTTCGGGATCGGCCTTTCGTACGATTGAGAGAAGCGCCATATGGAACAGGTAGGGTCTTTCTGTTGTTGGGTCTACAAAGACTGCTCCTCGGCGGCCCGCACCAGCGAGGCGCTCGGAAACAAGCGCGCGGAACTTCTCAAAAACCGGCTCTCCCGGTCGAATCCAGATAGCGTCTTTTTGGTCCAGAGGCCGGGATACGGACAGACGCTCATGCATTTTCTCGGGGTAGAGTTCCAGGGCGGGCAGGATCGGGTCAAGTGCACTCGAGCGTTTTGGTCGAAAGGAGAACATTTTCTCGGCGTCCCCTTCGATCTCGATGTCTACCAGCGGAGCGGCTTGCTCCAGATAGTGTCGCACATACCCCGGCAATAGACGGAAATGGATCTCTCGTTCCACATGTTCGCGAAGGCGGGGCAATTCTTTCCCCACGTCACCGCCCGTTCCATAAAGAGATTGCTCACGGGCAGCAAGGGCCTGCACTTGATCTTTTGTCAGTCGCCCATCGAGCTCCTGGGCGACGCGGTCGGAGTCCTCTGTAATGGCGAGCTCCATATATTGCTTAATGGAAATATCCTGAAAGATCCGGCCGATACAGTCGAATACCTTGTCAGACTGAAGTTCTTTACGAATCCTCTCAAGTTTTTCCAGGAGAATCTTTAGCACTTTTCCCTCGCGTGTTGAAGGGGCGACGAGATTCAGGATGATCACGGGATCGTGTTTTTGAAGGTAGCGATGTATACGTCCCATTCGTTGTTCAAGGCGGGCCGGGTTCCAGGGAATATCATAATTGATCATGATCCAGCAAAACTGAAGATTGATCCCTTCGCCTGCTGCATCTGTGCAGACGAGAAATCTGGCCCCGCCTTCCCCGGGCGATTTGCGGAAACGCTCCACCTCATCTTCACGCTGGGTATAATGCATCCCACCATGAATCTGTGCGACTTGCCCGGTGTAGCCCATGCCATCCAGGCGCCTCACCAGAAATACCAGTGTGTCTCGGTGTTCGGTGAAGATGATCAGTTTTTCTTTTCTGTACTGTGGATCAGTTAGAACTTCGGAGAGCTTCTCAAACTTGGACTCCAGTCCTGCATCGCAGACCTTTTTAGCAAGGTCGCGGAGCTTCTTGACCTGTTCTTTTTCAGCCATGAGATCAATTAGCGAGGCGGCGACAACGCCTTGCAAGAGCTTATCTTCAGCCTGCTCGTTCTCCTCCCAGCCTTCCTCCGTGGTTTCTTCGTCGGCTGTTTTGGTCTCCAAAATATCATCTTCTTCATGAATCCGCTGCTGGAGAAGGACGAGTTGCTCTGTGGTTATTTTTCCATCCTGAACCTCTTCGATGAGCCTGTCCAGCTTTTCGATCCGGCGTTCAAAGGATCGGAATAGTGCGTAGGTTGAACTTGCAAGTCGCCGCTGGAAAACGGTCATGGCAAGACGGGCCGCCTCGCGGTTAAGAAGTCTTGCCTTGTTGTAAACGAACCGAAGGTAATCGGTCGTTTCGTTATAAAGAGCCTGTTCACTGATTTCTCCCTGACTCAGATCGTAACCGAGTGTATCCGAAATACGCTTTGGGTAAAGGGGGCTGCCGTCCAGATGGACCATCTCCTCCTTGGTTCGACGGATAAAATGTTTTCGACGCTGGTCAAGTGCAAATTCGTTGAAAGCCTCGGGTGTGGAGAGCGCTTCTGATTCAAGGAGCCGCCAAAGGGCATAATAAGGATAGTCCTTCCCCATGTGAGGCGTGGCCGTTAGCAGGAGTAGGTAGTGAGCGCTCCAGCCCAGAGCCCAGCGTTCATGGAGGCCTCGAATCCCTGCAAGCGCTTCTGCAAGGCAGTAACGATCAGTCTTGCGAACGCGAAGGTCCGAGCCACGGTCTGCGGAAAGCTTGTGCGCCTCATCAAACACAACAAGATCATAGGGCGCCACCGAAGGTTCCTTGAGCCGGTTGAAAAGGCTGGGACTGGCCAGTGTATCAATGCTAACAATGATCCGATTGCTATCGTCCCCAACAAAAGGATTCCCGGCTCGTGCATCAGAACCACTGATAATCTTGAATTGCAAATTAAATAGGGTAGTTAATTCTCTGTGCCAGTTTCCGACAAGACCTGCGGGAGAGACAATCAGAATTCTCCGAAGAAGTCTTCGTGAGACCATTTCACGGATATAGAGCCCCGCCATGATTGTCTTACCAGCGCCTGCATCATCGGCTAAAAGGAACCGGAGGCGCGGCTGCGTGAGCATGTGATCATAAACAGCGATACGCTGGTGGGGGAGAGGATCGATCCTGGAGATTTCCGTGGCAAAGGTTGGATTCGCTAAGTGGCCAAAAGATAAACGTTCCCCTTCGGCGAGAACCTTGACGATCTCAGGAGGAGCAGTGAAATCAAGTATCGCCGGCGATGATGAATCCGCATCATGCTTACTTACGGGAAAGGACTCTTCCGCCATTGTCAATTCAAGCTGGCGAAGTTGACCCCATGAAAGCTTTGAGGGTCTTGTCTGGTCGTTCTCCCATCGGTTCACTGTTGCAAAGGAAACACCCAGCTTTCCTGCAAGGGCTTGCTGGGTAAGGCCAAGATCAACACGGAGACCCTTAATCCGATCAGCGTAATCTTCAGTTGTATGGTCGACAAAGAATCTCCTGATCACCGCCAAACCCTCAACCCAATTCTAATTATCGGCCAATATATCAAATGTTATATTCCTTGTCAAGTCTTCACTCGATCTTAACCAATTCACTTTTGAATTGGTTAGCCGAGGACGGTGGAGCATATTAAGGATTAGAAGGGGTATTATAAATTGAAGGAGATGAGGTTTGAGAGGATAAAATCATCGAATAGGCAGTTTCAAAGCCGAGGCTGTTCAAATTTATCCAATGAAGTTAATAACTTTGGCCTTTACCATGGTTTTTTAAGTAGCCTTCTAAATACTCTCAGATTGCCGCAATTGCTCCAGCATGTTTTTGATATCTCGATAGCACTTATTAAAAGAATCAGCACGACGCGCTGAATTCATGTCAAAAATAGCAGCAAATGCCGGCTGATCCGTTGTTTCTGCGTAAGCTCGTCCAGGCCGCATTTTATCAGTCATCCATTCCTTTGCACCCCGGATGTTCTCAGGATATGCTGGAGATTCAAGATCACCTGGAAGGCCAAATTTGCCCCTTAAGGATTCTGCCGCTGCCAAAAACCACGCTTCAAATTCTCTTTTTGCAAGAATAACTGCAATCGACAGATCGCCACGTGTAACGATAGCTCTTTTCAGCAAGACCGGACCTTGCTCGGCCGGGCAACAGTTTTCCCAGTCACAATCCACGATGATGAGAATTCCGCCTCTCCCCTTAAGCTTTCGAGCGGCGAGCTCGACAGACCGTTCAGCCTCGCCCTCCTTTAACAGTCGTGTTGCGGGAACCCGAAGGGGAGGCAGAACCTTTGGCACAAACCCCGGATCAATCGTTTGTGCAATCCTTCGTATGAGAATAGGCACAGCTTCACACTCGCCATGTCCCTCGACGATTGCAGCAATTCTCACTTCTGTCATGGCTTAAAGTCCGCGAAAAGGTCCAACTGGTACGGGGGTATCTTCGCCACCGCCTCCTCATCAGGCTGTATCTGATTCAGTCTCAAAAGCTCACCCGCTGTGTATAGGCGATCTCTTATCGCTGTTCGTCCCGCTTCATCGAGTGGAGCAATCTCTGTTTCCCCATTCTTATTCACCACTGCCAAGATGCTTTCATCGTGAATCTCTTTGTCATCCAGAAGATCCGGACTATGACTGGTCACTGCGATCTGAGTTGTTTTCGATGCGGTAAGCAGGCCGTCCCTGAGCACTCCCGCTGCGCCGGGGTGCACAGCTACCTCCGGCTCCTCAATTCCCACGAAGGGGACTTTCTTTCCCGCTCCGTTGGATGACTGAAAAAGGGCCGTCAAAACGCCAAGTGCCCGCAGGGTGCCGTCAGACATGTTTTCCGCCATGAAACGCCATGCATCTTTACTGTTTCCTACAAGCTGGCGGAACTCGATCGTTTCTTTCCTTCCTACATGCTTAACGTCAATGCCCTGGATTCCCGGAACCACTTTTGACAAGAAAGCGACAACACGATCAAACCCTTCTCCATTTTCTTTCTTTATCATGTTCAGGACACTTGCCAGATTGCTCCCATCCCGTTTTAGCACTTCTCCGGTATCAGGCGGCTGGAGTTCCCTGATTTCATCCGGATTAAGGTTGTAGAAACCCATCCGCGACAATGCGTCATACAGCGGCCTGAAAGGGGTTAGGCCGGATGCAGCCACAAGATAGAGGCGGTCGCTGGAGGCTGGAGGGCCAACTTGAAAGCTGGACTTCTTAAGTGTGCCGTCTTCAACTCTGTAAAAGTCCTTTTCAAAAAGTCCGCTGCTGAAAATCCTGCACTCTTCCTGTTGAATCTCAAACCCACCCCTCTTCTGCGCACCAACACGAAAGGCATAGGTTCCCTGTGTTCCGTCCTGGAGTTGCCATTCGAGGCGGATTCCGAAATGCGTTGGATGTCCGGAGGACCGTCGTCTGACTTCATTGATTCCTCCCTTTTCTCTGAGCGCGTGTTCTAATGAGGTGTTGAGCGACTCCGTCACCAAACGAAGGGCTTCAAGAAAGTTACTTTTGCCTGCTCCATTCTGCCCGACAAGAAACGTTAACGGCCCAAGGGGCACCGAGCATCCCTTGATGCTCTTATAATTGTTCAGAACCACCCGTTTGAGAAACACGGGGTTAATCATAAATGCCTCCAATCTTTTAAATTTGCCTCACGACACTCTTCTTCTGGATCAGCGAAAAGGTTGTGATGGATATCCTGCCTTATTGCCACGTAGAAAATCACCTGGGCCAAAACTCATTTATGGTAAAACTATAATCAATTCTCTTGGGGTGATCAAGAGAAAATATTGGCGAAGAATATTGGACAGTTTTGCAGTAGTAGGAAAAACCAATTAGGGTTGAGAGTGATTGATTTGCTTTGACCTGAATCATACCGGTTCGGATAGTCACTTAATGCACTTTACATTTTTCCTTCAATAATTTGACGGCCTTCCAGGCGGCTGAGAATATCGATGAGCTTTATTTTTCGGACATTGGCCTGGCGGAGTTTGAGCAGATAATCTTTCCACTCCTCCTCCCTTTTCAGTTTTTTCAAAAGGCTATGGATTTTTCTCTGGTAGCAAGCGGCCTCTTAGAAAGGTTTTGACGATCCTCAATATCTTCACGAACAGTTGGATATCTTTCAGACAGATCTTTAATCAAGGTAATTGTCCATGGCCGTTAGTTAGGCCACTCACAGACCATGGAAAAGGCACAGGTTATGTTCAGGGTTAGGAGGCCCGTATCGTTTAGCGTCAAAGGGTAAGCTACTGGAATGGTTTGGCATAAATATTCTTGAAACAAACGTGAAAAGGTTTGATATCTAAATTTAGCATGGATGAAAATATCTCTGAATCCACAACAGAAAGGGAATGATCATGGAAAAGAAGATGAATCGAAGGGAATTTTTGAAGGTATCAGCAGCCACAGGCGCCATCCTGTCCATGGCCCCCAACATCTCTTTAGCGGAAGCCCAAAAACCTATTGAGCTTTTGAAGCCTCAAACTGGCAGTGGCAATCCCATCATGCAGTTATTATGGAAAAGAATCTCTTCAAGAGAATTCAGCCCGGAACCGTTACCATTAGAAGTCCTCTCCAACATGCTTTGGTCAGCCTTTGGAATCAATCGCCCCGATGGAAAGCGAACCGCGCCTACGGCAAGAAATCGGCAGGAAATCGACATCTATGTGGCTACTGCTAAGGGTCTATACCTCTATGATGCAAAATCAAATCTATTGAATCCCGTCCTGGCAGAAGATATTCGGGGGATAACAGGGCGTCAGCCTTTTGTGAAGGATGCTGCTGTTAACCTCATCTATGTGGTAGATTATTCGAAGATGGGTACAGCGACCAATGAGGATAAGGATTTGTATTCGGCAGCCGCCACAGGGTTCATCAGTCAGAATGTTTATCTGTATTGTGCTTCCGAAGGATTAGCGACTGTGGTGCGTGCACTCATAGACAAGTCGTCTTTGGCGGGCGTAATGAAGCTTCGACCAGATCAGAAGATCATTCTGGCACAGTCGGTGGGATATCCCAAAAAGACATCATAGGGAAGGGAAACAAACAGTGTGGGTTTTTGACTCAACTCAGCCCACCCCGTCCTTCTTATCTCAATTGTGCACATTTTAAATGATGATCGTCAACTACCATAGGACTCCTTGCCATGAGTTTTCTTAAACTCGCTTTTCGCCAATAGGATCACAGCCATAAGGATAAGAGCGCCCCCAGTGATCCTCATCACCCCGATCTCTTCTCCGAGAAAGAGAAAGGCAAGAATCACCGTTGTGACAGGTTCAAAGGTTGAGAGGACCGAGGCATTTGTGGGCCCCACTCGCTCAAGGCCTGCGAAAAAGGCGATGATAGCGATGACGGTGGATAGGAGGGCAATCCCCAATACCCCTCCCCAACCGAGCCATGTATGGGGAAGGTTGAGGCCCTTCACCGCGACCGCCCCGCCAAATACCAGGCTGGCTGAAATCATCACCACGATGGATGAGGACAGAACCGGCGCCTGTCTCAGGATTCTGCTCCCGACAAGGATGTAGGCGGCATAGATGAACGGTGCAGTCATGGCCAACAGGATGCCGAGGAGCTGCCCCCCGCCTACAGGCCCGATGGTCAGGACAGTGCCGGTTATTGCAAGAAGGAGGGCAAGGAGCTTAAGTCCGGTCATTCGCTCTTTAAACAAAAGAACTGAAAAAATGGTCACCACTGCCGGATAAACATAGAGCAGAATGGCCACCAAACCTGCCGAGGCCATGGTCAGCGCCGTAAAATAACAAAACGAGATACTAACGTACCCGATCCCTCCCATCAATATCAGCCCGAGGAGGAATCGTCCCCGGGGGAATGGGATATTCCCCAAGATAACCCATGGAAGCATGACCAGGGAGGCAATCGAAAACCGGAAGAAGAGCACGCTGATTGGGTCTAACCCTGCGCTGTAAGCCGTCTTTGCAAAAATCGCGATGGCCCCGAAAGCGATCGCTGAAATGATAACAAAGAACATGCCTTTCAATTCAGGCTTCCTGTAAGACTTTCAGGGAAACATCCTCGACGATGTCCTTGACCTTTTCCTTGTAGGCCAGCATATGAGGCGCAGTGAGATGATCGCCAAGCGCCTCCAGGCTCTCCCACTTCTCAATGATCGTGACCATATTTTCGTCCAGAACCTGTGGGGGTAAGCCGGAATCAACATCGACTGCCGGAACATATTCCACACATCCCTTTTCTCCCCTGACCTTGGGGACATTGGCCTTAAATATTTGAAGAAACTCTGAACGTCTTCCCGCCTTCACACGAATCGACGCAATCACACTGATCATCCTCTTCCTCCCTCCATTCACAGAAATAAATACGCATCCGTCTATTTATTGATTACCCTGATCGCCCTCGCATTATCGGATGTCATGAAAATGCAGGTTTCTTTTTTGGCTGAACTGGCAGTGGCGTACATGTATTCGATATCAATGCCTGCATCGGCGATTTTCTTTGCAACCTTCTGCAACTCCCCCGGTTTGTCCGGCACCTCCACCTCGACCACATCCTTTTCTTCAATCGCCACGCCCAAGGGTACGAGGACCTTCTTCGCTTTTGCATTGCTGTCCGTGGTCAGCATAAAATAGGCGCTCTCTTCCATCCCATACGCGCATATGGCAGTGATATTCACCTTTGCTCCAGCAATGGCTGTGGTGATCTCCGAAAGCAAACCAACCTTATTGGGCATGGTAAAACCGATCTCCTTTACTTTTTTCGCCTTTGCCATAGTCCGTCCCTCCTTTTCTATTTTTTCGAAATCGCAACTTGAAAATAAATCTATCCCACTTATTTGCATACTGAATGGTTGATCATCTAACGATTACAATCCCAGGAAGGCTTTTCTGACGGTGTCGGACTCTAACAACTCTTTTCCGCTGCCTGTGTGGATGGTTCGACCGGTCTGCAGGATGTATCCCCGGTCTGCAATCTCAAGGGCCTCTCGGACATTCTGCTCGACGAGAAGGATCGTATAGCCCTCTTCTTTTAGCAGGGAGATCGTTTTAAAGAGCTCGGTCACAAGTTTCGGCATGAGGCCAAGGGAGGGTTCATCGAGCATAAGCAACTTAGGCCGGATCATCAACCCCCTGCCAATGGCAAGCATCTGCTGCTCTCCGCCGCTCAGGGTCTCTCCTTTCTGCCGGAAGCGTTCTTTTAATCTCGGGAAAAGCCCGTAGACATGATTTAGATGTTCTCCGACCTCTTCTTCAGAATCGGATGTAAAAGCCCCTAATAGAAGGTTCTCCTCCACGGTTAAGGGGCCGAAGATACGCCTTGACTCGGGCACATAGACCACGCCCAATCTTACGATTTTTGCCGTCTGCTCGCGGGTGATGTCCTTTCCGTTGAAGACAATGCTTCCCGATACCGGACTGACCGCTCCAACGATGGCCTTGAGCGCAGTGCTTTTCCCCGCGCCATTGGCGCCCACCATGGCCACCAGTTCTCCCGGGTGGACCTCCAGGGTGACCTCATGGAGGGCTGGAATCCCTTCATAATGGGCCTTAATCTTATCTACCTTTAGCATATCTCTCCCCAAGGTAGGCCTCGATCACCTTCTCCTGCCGGGCCACCTCGACTGGCGGCCCCTCCGCGATCTTTTTTCCTGCGGCGATGACGATCACCCTCTCGGAGACGGTCATGATAAACTCCATCACATGCTCAGTCAGAAAGAGGGTCAACTTCCTCTCCTCTTTGATCTTCTGTAAAGTTTGAATGATCTCTTTGGTCTCAAGGGGATTGAGGCCGGCGGCCATCTCGTCCAGCATCAGGAGTCTTGGCCGCGTGGCAATGGCCCGTGCCAGTTCAATCCTCTTCTGGGCCGCGATAGGAAGTCCTGTGGGAAGAGCTTCCGCTTCTCCGGTGAGACCCATCAGATCTAAAATCTCCCGCGCCTCTTTCCGTGCGATCTGCCGATTGCCGGTTCGACAGAAGGCTCCGATCATCACATTCTCTTCAACGGTCAGATTGGGCATGATCTTCATTCCCTGAAAGGTCCTGGCGATTCCCTCCCGCGTGACCTGGTGCGGAGGCCAGCCCGTAATATTCTTTCCCTCAAATAAAATATTTCCGCCGGTGGGTTTATAATAACCGGCAATGCAGTTGAAGAGGGTTGACTTGCCGGCGCCGTTCGGACCGATCAGGCCCAGAATTTCTCCCCGTTGAAGTTCAAAGGAGATGTCTCCGTTGGCCACCAGACCGCCGAACTCCTTTACAAGATTCTTCACCTCCAACATCATCGCTTTACCTTGCCCCTTTTTTCCTCACCCGCTCGATGATTCCCCAGATCCCCTTCGGCTCTTTGGCCGCAATCACCATCATGATCATAGCGTAAATCATAAAATCGATACCCAGACGCTTCTGCGCTCCCAGCCAGGCCCCCAGGTACATATCGAGGGGAATGAGAATGGCCGCTCCGATGATAGGCCCCCAGATGGAACCCGCCCCTCCAACCATTACGGTCATCGCGATCAGGATGGAGAGATCCAGGGGCATGACGGCATCGGGATCGATGTAAAGATAGTAAACGGCCATGAAACTTCCTCCGAGGGCTCCCAGACCGCCGGTGATGGTGTAGTTGATCACCTTTGTGCGGTAGACATTGATCCCAAGACTTGCGGCCGCATCCTCATTGTCCCTGACTGCCTGGACGTCGTAACCCAGCTTTGATTTCCTGAACCAGTTCATGAAGAAAAACTGCAAGAGGAAGAGGAAAAGGATGAAGTAATGGTAATAGATGGGTGAGTTAAACTGCATATAGACGAAATCCACCCCGGATCGGATCGGTATCTCCACACCCCGGGCGCCTCCTGTCCAGTCCCAGAAGATGAAGAGCTCTTTCCAGACCAGGGCCACGCAGAGAGTGGCAATGGCAAAGTAATGTCCCTTCAACCGAAACATGGGATAGGCCACAGCAAAGGATTCGGCAGCGGCAATCACGATCCCTGGAATGACGGTGATCCAGAATGGGACCTTCCACCAGACGATCATCAGCGCAGTGGCATAGGCTCCGAAGCCGACATTTTTCGCCTGCCCCAGGTCGACCTGGCCTCCATAGCCGCCGATGAGATTCCAGCCCAGGCCGAAGAGGGCAAAGAGGAGAAACTTGATCATAACCGCCCTGCCATAAGCAGAGGTAACCATCCAGGGAAAGACGAGGACGATGATGATAAAGATGAGAAATCCGATTCTTTCGAAACGGGGCCGGTCTCCAAAGGAAAAAATGTCGATCAATAACTGCCGCATCTCACCACCCGAAGAGGCCTCGAGGTCTAAAAATCACTACCAGAAAATAGACAATATAGATGAATGAGAACTTCAGTTCGCTCACAAATTGTCCGCTAACGACCATGATCAAACCGATCAGGATTCCTGCAATAAAGGCTCCCACGATACTTCCAAATCCACCCAGGGCAACCGTGGCAAAGGCAATCAGCGTAAAGAGCATCCCCACCGTGGGCGTGACATAATAGAAGTGAGCCAGAAGCGCGCCGGCCAGGGCTACGGTGGCTCCTCCGATTCCCCAGGCAAGGGCGTTCATGCCTTTGGTGTCGATCCCCATATACTTTGCCGCCTCGGAATCGATGGAGGTCGCCCTCAATGCCCTTCCCAATTTTGTCCGGTAGATCATCCAGTAGACCGCGGCAAAGGCCAGAATGCAGACCCCTGCCGAGACTACCTTGCTCGCATCGACATTGATCCACCCTATGGAAAGCGTCTTTCCCACGAGAATCCCCTGCTTAATGGACCGCACATCCGGAGTAAAAATATACATGGCCAGATAGCGGAGAAAGAGCATCAGACCGAAGGTTCCGAAGAGCTGAGCTACCATCGGGCCCCGGAGGATATGATGGATGAGGAGGCGGTAACTCACGACGCCCAGTAAATACCCGGCTCCCGCGGCAAAAGGCAGAGAGAGGAGGGGGTCAAGAGGGAGGAAAGTGGAGAGGAGGTAGGCGATATACATTCCCACCATCATGAATTCCCCATGGGCGAAATTGACGATATTCATCACCCCGAAGATGAGCGAGAGGCCCAGGGCAATCAGGGCGAAGACCAGGCCCATCAGGATGCCGTAAACGATCAGTTGAACGGTTAATTCCATTTCATTTCTCTTTTGGAAATAAAACTTATTCCAGCGATAAGAATGTCATACTGAACTTGTTTCAGCATCTTATGAGACCCTGAAACGAGTTCAGGGTGACAACAAGGCTGGCATTAAAATTGCTCTTCTCGTAATTATCGCTGGATCAAGGGTAAAAACTTCAGCGGTTAGCAGTCAGCTTTTAGATTTTTTCCTAATCACTGACTACTAACCACTGATCACTGATTACTGTGCCTTACTTCCACCCCGGGAAGGGGTAGATCAACTTGCTTGTGGCCATCTCAAAGGGAAAAACAATCTCCGGCTTTCCGTCCGGATATCCCTGATACTGGATGATGATTCCGCTTCCCAATTCATTCTGATTGGTGTCTCCCGGGAAAGGAGAACCGAACTTCACGCCCCTCCAGGGCATGATCAGTTCCTTGCCGGGTAAATTGAGTTCATTGAGCGCCTTCCGAATGGCCTCGGGACTGGTGGACTTCGCATTGTTCAGGACATGGGCCCACACCTGAACTCCGATAAAATCCCTTGCTGAACTGCCATCAAAATCATAGCCCGTCTTGTCCTTATAGATTTTATTGATCTTCGCCGCCTCCGGTTTCACCTTTCCCAGGACAGCCGCGAAAACGTCACGGCTCACAATTCCGTTCACATCTCCTCCGAGGGTCTTCCAGAAATCCGGAGCGATGAACCCCGCATTCTGCCCCCAGACCAGCCGCGGCGTCGCCTTCATCTCCTTCATTGCTTTGACGAAGAGGATCGCATCGGACACATAAGATGCAAACAAGAAGGTGGGGGCTTTGGAAGCGGTCAGCCTTCGAGACTCACTGGTCAGGTCTGTGGCTTTGTGGGGATACTTAAAAGCCTCCGCAATCTTCCATCCCCTTTCTTTGGCGAACTTTTCAATTTCTGTTAAAGAAGCAGCTCCCCATTCCGTATTTTCGACTGCCACGGCCAGGGGTTCAAGTTCGCTTTTGGAAATCGCTTTTACCCCAGGCGCCTTTCCTCCCACAAGGCCATCGAGGAAGTCAAACAGGTCCCTGGTGAACCAGGTCTCATGAGGCGTCACCCTCCAGAACCACTTAAATCCTCTTTTGCTCAGGTCAGGGGAGGTGGAATCCGGATTGACAAAGGGGATACCCGCACGCTCAGCCTCAACTGAGGCGGTCTTCGTCACCGAACTGTTGTATGCCCCGAGAAGGCCAACGACTTTCTCATCCTCTATCAATCTCTTCGCCTGCTCTGCTCCCCAGGCCGGATCTCCGCGGGAGTCGGAAAAGACAAGTTTGATCTTGGCTCCGCCCAGGCCCGGAATGCCTTCCCATTCGGCGATCGAAATTCCTATGCCCGGATATTTCGTGTTGACAATATCAGCGGCCAGCTCCGCCCCTTCCTTCAAGCTCTTGCCAATGGGAGCCAGAGGGCCTGAAAGGGGAAGGATGACTCCGATCTTCACCTCTTTCTGAGCAAAAGAGAGATTGGGTAAAAAGATTAAAAGGGACAAGATAACGACACAAGACCATACTCCTAATTTTTTAATTCTCATAAAATCTTCCCTCCTTTCAAGATATGCCTTGCTACGCTCGGCAATCTGAAGTATAGGATTGAAAATCCTATACCTCAAAATATCGATAGGTTTTTAACCGAATCCTTCACCTCCTTCTTGCCTTCATCGTTTCCTTTTCAGGAACAAGACTATTTTTACCCATCCACATCAAAAATGTCAACGTCAATTTTTTATTGCCTTCCCTCCATTTTCACTGTAAGATTAAAGCGATGAAATTAGAACGCTTCCTAAAAAAGAAAGATCTGGTAGATTTAACCAGCCGTTTAATTCAGATTCCAACAGAGAACCCTCCGGGAAATGAGAAAAAGGCTTTCATCTTCTTAAAACCCATTCTATCAAAAATGGGATTTCAAGTCAGAACTTATATCTCTCCGAAGGGAAGATCGAATATCATTGCCGAAAGAAGATGGGGAAAGGGAGGCCGAAGGCTCATCTTCAATGGCCATCTCGATGTGGTCCCGGCCGGCGATGCCCTGCGATGGAAATATCCTCCGTTTCAGGGGAAACTTGAAAAAGGAAGGATTTATGGCCGCGGTGCATCGGATATGAAGGGAGGAGTCGCTTCTTTCATCCATGCGATCTCTATGATCGACCGTTTGAAAATCCGGTTTGACCGGGGAAGCCTCAGTCTCCATCTTGTCTCTGATGAGGAATCCCATGGCCATCAGGGCATGGGTTTTCTCGCCCAAAAGGGACTGATCAAAGGGGATGCCGTCATTGTGGGAGAACCGACAGGCCTCGATCTGGTCATTGCCCAGAAAGGAGCTCTCTGGCTGAGGATCGCTTCCTTTGGAAAATCGGCCCACGGTTCAAGACCCGAGCAGGGCGTCAATGCCATCGAAATGATGATGCATCTGATTGGCCGTCTGAAAAACATCCCGCTTCTTAAAGAGCATCCCTTGCTTGGAAAACCCACGATCAATATCGGAAAGATTCAGGGCGGGACAAAAATTAATGTTGTTCCGGATCGGTGCCAGATTGAGGTGGACCGGAGATTGCTGCCCGATGAGAAAAAGGAGGGAGTCTTAAGAGAAATAAAGGAGGTCATCGAATCCGTTCAGGTCCTGGATCCCCTTTTCAAATATCAGATCGAAGAGATCGATTATGCTGAACCATCGGAAATTGGTCCTGATGAGGAGATCGTCCGGATCGGCCTCGAAGCGGGCAGGGAGGTGAGGGGAGAAAGGCCAAACGTCAGAGGGTTTTCCGGATTCACAGATGGCCGTTTCTATGTCAATCAATATCACATCCCGACACTCATCTTCGGTCCCGGAGGAACGGATCAATCCCATACCACGGATGAATCCGTCGAGGTGGAAGCTTTAATCAAGGCCGCCCATATCTACGGATTGATCGTCATTAAATTCTTTGAGGGGGATTAACGATTCACGAATCACTATTGTAATGCGTCACAAATCCCTTTCCTTTGATTGTCATTCCGGGCTTGACCCGGAATCCAGTGTTTCTAATCTGGATTCCTGCTGGAGTTTATCCCGATGTAAATCGGGGCAGGAATGACCCCCTTAAAATGAATGTAAGGAAGTGTTGGACGCACAACACAATTCACGAATCACGAGACACCAATCACGAAATTGAGGAGGAACCAATGTCGATGAGACCATTTCCGATGAACCTTAACTTTAATACGGGGGAGCTTACTCCCAATGACCGGACCAACATCCGCAAGTTGAGTGATATGAAGGGAATGTTTCTCGACAGCGAAGCCAAACGCCGGATTCTCGAAAAGGACGATCCCTTGATCTACTCCTTCAGCGAGAAGGTTTTGCCTGAAGAAAATGGCCATCTCCAGCTCGCCACGACCACAATCCATCCGGGAAAGGTCGGCGATGAATATCATATGACCAAGGGCCATTACCACAGGCGTCCTGACACTTCGGAGATGTATCTCGGTCTGGAAGGGGAGGGTTGCCTTCTCATGCAGACCGTAGAAGGGGATTTCGAATCCATCGATATCCGGCCCGGGACCGTCGCCTATATCCCGCCCTACTGGGGGCACCGGATGGTCAATGTAGGAATGAAACCCTTCATCTTCTTCGCTGTCTATCCGGGAGATGCAGGCCATAATTACGGAGATATTGAAAGGACTGGGTTTGTGAAGATTCTCGTCGAGAGGGATGAGAAACCTCTCCTGATCGACAACCCGAAGTGGAAAAGAAGATGAAACTCGATCTTGAAAAAATCTTAAAGGAATTGAAACCCTACCGGGAAAGGAAGGCAGTGGTCGATCCGGAACGGGCTGCCATCCTCGTCATCGATCTACAGAACTATTTTAAACAGATTGCCCAGCCTGTCCTTGGGAATATCTTAAAGGTGATCCAGTCCTGTCGGAAAACGAATGTCCCTATCATCTTCACCCAGCACGGTCATACTGATCCCCCCTCAGATGGGGGAGCATTGGAGAAGTGGTGGGGAGAGTTGATCATGTCCGGAACCGAAGATTGGAAATTTCTTCCGGAGGTCGCTATAGAGGAGGAAGACCTCATCCTCCCCAAGAAACGTTATAGCGCCTTTTTTGAGACCGATCTGGATGAAAGGCTTCGATCAAGAGGGATTAAAGATTTGATCATCTCAGGCGTGATGACCAACCTCTGTTGTGAAACCACGGCCCGCGATGCCTTTATGAGGGATTACCGGGTCTTTATTCTCATCGATGGGACGGCCACCCGCAAGAGCGAACTCCACCTCGCCACCCTGAAAAACCTTGGCTTTGGATTTGCCTACCTTCTCACCTGCGACGAATTGATTCAAATGCTGAAATGATTTATCTCTCTATTAACTTATTTATAAATCTCGCCACGGATGGCAATGCCAGAATCATTGTAAGTGGGGACTCTCATCTTCTGAATCTCAAGTGATATAAAGAAATCGAGGTTATAAAAGTTTCTGAATTCCTAAAACACTATACTCGTTTGAATATGCTTCCGAAGGAATAGTTTTCGAATAAGATGATGAGAATGCATTATTGGTTGTTGAAATAGAACGAAGAATTCCACTTACTTTTGATTCAGCTCCACCTTCTTTAACACCTCTTCCAGAATGGTGAGGGCGGTGTCCGCTTCGTTCTTCGTGATGATGAGAGGCGGGATGAGACGGATTACATTCTCGCCGCATCCAAGGATGAGGAGCCCCTTTTCAAAGCATCCCTGAATAACAGCATTTCTCTCTTCAATTGCTTTCTTTTTTGTCTCTCGATCTTTAATCAATTCTATCCCGATCATCAAACCCCTGCCCCTCACATCGCCGATGATCTCGTGCTGTTTCTGGAATTCCATCAATCTTCCGAGGATGTATTTGCCCATCCGTGCCGAATTCTCAACCAGCTCTTCTTCTAAGAGTTCGATCGTGGTTAGAGCGGCCTGGCAACTGATGGGATTTCCGCCGAAGGTGCTCGCATGAGAACCGGGAACCCAGTCCATCACCTCAGTCTGAGAGACCGTGGCTCCCAGGGGCATCCCTGATGCAATGCCTTTGGCTAAGGCGATGATATCAGGCACCACGCCCCAGTGTTCAATCGCCATCATCTTCCCTGTCCTTCCCATTCCTGTTTGAACCTCATCCACAACGAAGAGAATCCCGAACTCCCTTGCCAGCTCATAAAGTTTCTTATGAAATTCAGGCGGAGGGACGATGTATCCGCCCTCGCCCTGAATCGGTTCAACGAAGATGGCGGCCACTTCTTCCGGAGGGATGCTCCGTTTGAAGAGGTCCTCACGGATCCACTCCACACAGGCCACTTCGCACTCCGGGTATTGGAGATGATAGGGGCAACGGTAGCAGTAAGCGTAAGGGATATGGGTGATCCCGGGGACAAGCGGAGAAAAACCTCTCTCATGGACCACCTTACTCGCCGTCAGGGAGAGGGCGCCCATGGTTCGTCCATGAAAGGCTCCGAGAAAGGCAAGGACTCTGGGCCGTTTGGTATGATACCGTGACAGTTTCAGGGCGGCCTCAATGGCCTCTGCGCCGGAGTTTCCGAAAAAAACCCTCTTCTCCATCGGCCCCGGCGTGATGGCGCCTAATTTCTGGGCAAGGGTGGACTGGACATCATAATAAAAATCTGTTCCTGACATATGGATGAACTGCTCAGCCTGACCTTTGATGGCTTCTACCACCCTGGGATGGCAATGGCCCGTGTTACAGACAGCGATCCCTGAGGTAAAATCGAGGAATCGATTCGAATCGACATCCTCCACCACAGCTCCCCTTGCCCGTTTCACCACAAGGGGATAGACACGTGTATAGGATTGGGAGACATACTTTTGGTCCTTTTCCAGAACTTTCCTCGCCTCGGGTCCGGGAAGTTTGGTCAACATCGAAGGGATCTTATCTTTCACCATCTCTTCCTCCTGCCGAACGGCGTAAGGCGCTCCATCAAAACGAAGCGAAAAATCTCGTTTTTTCGTTCAGGGTAAACTCCGGGAAGCAATCTCATGAGAATGTCACGCCTGCGTGCCATAACGCCTGCATGGAGGGTTTCTATAAAAATAGGCACTTCGGCGTGCAGGCAACCCCCCCCCCCCC
>Ga0208733_100153_pt1 | contig 36046 bp, 35 predicted proteins | sample SubbioR11Jul_8B1_FD_184816 | JGI IMG/M metagenome (GOLD analysis project Ga0208733, IMG submission 184816) | Serpentinite rock and fluid subsurface biosphere microbial communities from McLaughlin Reserve, California, USA - CR11Jul_8B1 (SPAdes) | ecosystem: Environmental > Terrestrial > Deep... | reverse complement strand
ATAAATCACCAGAATGGTTCCCCCTCCCCTTAGTCCCCTCCCGCCAGGGGAGGGGATTTACGCTGGACGGTAAATTTCTAAATCGGGATTTGGGCTCCATCTATTGGTTATGTTTCAAAATGCCTTCTGATAGACTTTTAGGATCTCAGCCGGATCAAAAACCGGCTTTGGATTATAAACAATCGCCCCATCTGAGAGGGCGAGTTCGGAACATTCCTTAAGACCTTCCTCGGGAACCCCAACGTCCCTTAGCCTCTGAGGAAGACCCAACTTCTTAGTAAATTCAGAGATCTTATCCGCAACTACATTTCCTGATTTCTCAGGCTGAAGCCCTTCAATATTCACGCCCAAGGCTGATAGGATGTCCAAATAGACCTCACCGCACGCATCGGCATTATACCTGAGGCAGGCAGGTAGGAGGATGCTATTCGCCAGCCCATGGTGCACCTTAAATCTTGCCCCTACAGAATGGGCAAGGGCATGGACTATTCCTACCTGAGCATTAGAAAATGCAGCCCCTGCCATGTTGGCTGCGACGAGCATTTGTCCCCTTGCCATCATATCTGTCCCATTTTCAACAGCCTTAGGAAGAAACTCCTTGATAAGCCTTATGGCGTGGAGGGCCATCCCATCAGCGATAGGTTCCCTCTGCAAGGAATGTAATGCTTCGATGGCATGAGACATGGCATCCATTCCTGTAGCTGCTGTCAGCCTGGGAGGCAACCCTTCTGTCATTTTAGGATCGAGGATAGCCACATTGGGGAGGATATTGTAATCCCCGAAGAGCAACTTCCTTCCTTCCTCATGATCCTTGATCACCGCTATATATGTGACCTCACTTCCTGTCCCGGCAGTCGTCGGAATGACGATATGCGGTGTCTGCGGTCTTGTGAGAATCTGAAACCCTGCATAATCTTGAAGTTTTCCTCCTTCCTTCAAGACGATTGCGATTCCCTTTGCTGTATCGATAGCGCTTCCACCCCCTACGCTAACAATGCAATCGGCTCCCAGTTCTTTGCCGAGCTTCGCCCCCTGGTTGACAATGTGGATGCCGGAGTCAGGTTCTACATCTGTGAAAATTCCCACGCACAAATTGCCAAGAACCTTTTTTATCCTTTCTGGGATATCTGTATTTTTGGCAAGCTCTCTATCGGTAACGATGAGGGCCTTCTTGCATTTGAGGTTCTCCACTTCAATAGCCACATCGAGAGCAGTATTTTCACCAAAGATTATCTTGGTAGGGGTCCAGAAAACAAAATTGAGATTGACATCATAGGGCATGACTCCATCCTCCTCTCTGCCAACGAGAAGAAACCTTGTTCAGCGCTTATTTACCCCGTTAGATTTTAACACGTAAAATCTGAGAATTTTCTTCTAACATTTTGACCCACTAAAAATCTCCCCTCCCCTTGCGGGAGGGGATTGAGGGGAGGGGGACCAAATTCCCTTTGTCCACCCCCGCCTCTATCCTCCCCCGTCGAAGGGGGAGGAGGTTCAGTGGCAAAATTTCAAATATTTTTGGTTAACATTAGAGATAGGGTTTTCTCTTCATTGTGCATTGAGCATTGAGCATTGATAATTGATCATCGAGAATTGATTGTTCTATGAACCTTTTCTGGTGGAAGAAAAAACGCTTAAAAACAGTATGGAGAGTCGAGCAGGATGGGCACACTTCCTTCCTTGTAGGAACAGCCCATTTTTCTCCTTATAGTTTTAAGAAAGCCCTGATCAAGCTGATCCAAGGCGTGGAAATGGTCCTTTTTGAAGGACCCCTCGATCAGGAAAGCATGGCCAGAGTGGTCCAATATGGCCGGCAGGGAGAAGATACCCGCTCCATTTATGAGGCTCTTGATCCTGCGGTGGTCAAGGAGATTAACAGGCAACTGGGGGCTCGGTCGAGTTCTCACGCTCTATCTACGGCGGTTTCTTATCTGGACCTTATCCGTCCGACGACTTCAGATTTTTGGGAACTTCATACGCGTGGGGTCCGTCCCTGGATGGCTTTCTTCACCATCTGGTCCGCCTTTTTAAACTGGAAACATTCCATGGATGTGGAGGCTTTCCACATCGCCCAGAAACTTGGGAAAAAGATCCAGTATCTGGAGACCATTGAAGATCAACTGGAAGCTCTCGATGGAATACCTTTTGATAGGATCGTGAACTATCTCAATCACATCGAGCATTGGAAAGTCCATAAAGAACTTTACCGGAAAGCTTTCCTCGAAGGGGATTTGCCAAAGTTCTTCTCCATGACAGGAGAATTTCCTACTCGCTGTGACTCCATCCTCAAGAAGCGCGATCCCATATTTTTTGAAAAGATGAAAACCTTCTTCCAAAAAGGAAAGACGGTTGCCTTCGTAGGGGTGGCCCATATCCCGGGAATCAGAAAGATGTTTCTCGATGAAGGATACCAGGTCACTCAGGAAGAGTCATGATCACAACTGCGCAACAGGATTACATTGAAGATCACGCCTATGTGCCTGAGCATATTCCCCAATATGTAACCGCCATTTCACAGACGGAGCCATTTCTTTTCGAAGACTTTCTCGTCTATGTGAAGAAAGATCATTTCATTTTTATCGGCTACCCCTTATTGGAGTCCTTTGAGGAGAAACGGATGAAAATTGCTCTGGAGGACGCAATAAAGCGCTTCAAACCAGAAAGTGTTTCGTTGACCGCTCCTGCCATACCCTCCTCCCTCAACGATCATCCTCATCCTCCGTCTGACCATTACTATCGCCTGGACCTCTCTGCCCTGTCTATCTCTCAAAAACTGAGGAATATGTTGAATCGTGCAGGTCGAGAACTTTCCGTGGGAAGAGGTAGAAACTTTGATGAAGAACACAGTAAAATGGTTGATAACTTCCTCGAGACTCATCCTGTTGATGAAGGGACTCGATTCATCCTTAAGAGAATCGGAAAATATCTCTCTTCATCCACCACCGCATGGATCTTCAATGCGAGGAACAACCGGGGCGAGCTGATTGCCTTTGACATTGCAGAATTTAAACCGAAGGACTATGCCATCTATATGTTTAATTTCAGGTCAGAGGCACTCTATGTCCCGGGCGCCTCAGACCTTCTCCTGTCCGAAGTGATCCAACAGGCAAAGACCGAGAAGAAAAAATATATTAACCTGGGCTTGGGGATCAATCCCGGTGTCATCTTTTTTAAAAAGAAATGGGGGGGGGCGCCCTTTCTTCCCTACACCTTCTATCTCTATCAAACTTCAAAAAAGGGGAATCTGGAAGTACTTCTCCAGAAGCTATAGATGAAAGTCTCGTAAAAAGTCTGAAAAGCCCATCATCAGTCATTCCTGCGCAAGCAGGAATCCAGTATTTTCAAGCAGTTAGAATTCTCTGGATTCCCGTTTTCACGGGAATGACGACTTTTTACGATTCCATCATAGATGATATGTTTGAAAAGATTTTCCAGAAGTTCATCAGAGGAAGAAAAAGGAAGCCATTTTCAGCATGGCAGATTGAACTGACGACAAGATGCCCTCTCCGATGTAAGATGTGCATCCGAGCAGAAACAAAGGACTGGCAGTTTCAGGATATGTCTCTTGAGGATTTTAAAAAACTCCTCCCTTACCTGAAAGAGGTTGAAACGGTTGTTCTGGAGGGATGGGGTGAATCGTTGCTTCACAAGAATCTGTTGGAGTGCATCAGGCTAGTGAAGAAGGAAGGTTCTCAAGTAGGGTTTGTGACAAGCGCCAAAGGATTGACTGAAACCCGAGTCTCTGAACTGGTTGAGGCAGGGCTCGATTTTATAGGTTTTTCAATCGCAGGAACGACGCCGGAAACCCATGATGCCATCCGGGTGAATTCCCATTTGCCAGAGATTATCAATGCCATCCAATTTTTCAACTTAGAGAGATCACGTCGGGAAATTGACCGCCCAAAGATGCACCTCATCTTTCTCATGGTCAAGGACAATCTTTTTGAGGTTCCAGAAATTCCCTCTCTTGCCAGAGAGATGGAGATTGAGGAGGTTGTCCTCATCAACATCTGCCATACCATTAATCGATGGCAGGATCAGCAGAGGGCCTTTGGTGGGGCGAGTTATGCAAATGAGTATGAAAGGATACTGAAGCAGACAGAAGCCAATGCTCGGAAATTGAATATCAGGCTTAAGAGACCTTCTCCATCTGTCATGGATGTCCCTGTGTGCGAGGAAAACCCTTTTAAAAATCTCTACATCTCGGTGGATGGAGAGGTTTCACCCTGCGTCTATCTCTATCCACCTCTCGTTTCACCTTTTAAAAGGATCTTTCTTGGTGAGGAATATTGGGTAGAGAGGGTGAGTTTTGGAAACATCTTTAAAGAGCCCTTTTCTCAGATATGGAATAGAGAGAGCTACGTCCGTTTCAGGAATGCCTTTATTCAAAGGGAAAGAAAATTTAGGGATTTGTATTATTCACTCTGGGATGGGAAAATGACGAATCCCTTAAAAAAGAGTGAACTTCCAGATCCGCCCGAACCCTGCAAAAGCTGCCACAAAATGCTGGGGTTCTAACCCCCCTCACCCCCTCCCTCTCCCCACGGGGAGAGGGGAAGAGATGAGGAAAGGTCTATCCTTTAAAATTTTGGGGCCGGAAAGATTAGGCCGCCGAAGATGATATAAGCAAGGATCAAAGTCAGGATGATATTGAAGCCCTGAGCGATCAGGAATGTGGCCGCAGGCCTTCCACCACCCATTACCACGAGTTCTTTGAACTTCGTGTCAAGACCGATGCATATAAAAGCAAGGTTAAACCACCATGCTCTAATACTCCTCGAAATGTCTGTTACAGACTTTGCAAATGCATCGCTCATGAAGAATGAGAAGATGATCGATGCAACAATAAAACCAAGCACGAATTTTGGAAATCTGAACCATATTTCCATGGCGCTCGGTTTTTCACCTGCCACTTGCCCTTTAAAGACGAACCATATGGCAAGGAGAAATGCGGCAATCCCGATCAACACATTCTGGGCCATCTTCACCACAACGGCTACGGACATTGCTTCCGGACCAGCAATTGCACCCGCGGCCACGACTGCCCCCGTTGTGTCAATGGTGCCACCTAACCAGGCGCCTGTAACTACAGGAGCCATTCCCACTGCCTTTGCAATGATAGGCATGAATATTAACATGGGAATAGCGCAGAGGAGAACCAGAGAGATGGTAAGGCTCACCTTCTTCGGATCGCCCTTCACAGCGCCTCCAGCGGCAATCGCCGCCGATACACCACAGATGGAGACAGCTGCTCCGAGGATGGAGGCAAATTCATCATCGAGACCCAATTTCTTTGCCACCCAGAAGCAGAAATAAAAGACCAAACCGATGACCAGGACAGATTGGATCATCCCATAGGCCCCCACCTTTACAATGGTCGTAAAGAGGACTTCTGCGCCGAGGAGGACCAGACCAATCTTGATAAAGTATTCAGTCTTCACCCCCTCTTTGACCCATCCAGGCACACCCACTGTGTTGCTCACCAAAAGCCCTAAAAGCAGAGCCCAGAATACCACCTCAAGACCCCAGTAGGCAATCGCTGTGTTTCCTCCGATGATACCCCCTATGAGCGATAGGATGAGAACGAAGGGAAACCCGATGATAAACTTAATGACAGGCAATCCCATAATCAAGATTCCTATCGCTGCAAAAACACAGAAACCGATAAGCATATAGAGGGCTTGCAAGAGGTTTCCTCCCGAAAACATTTTTCCGAAGGTATTCACCCCTCCGTCCTTGATCTCTTTGGTAAGCTTTTCTGCCTTGCCTCTAAAACCAGAATCTTTTACTTCCTTTGCAATTTTTTCAACCTTTCCCGCAGCCTTCCCGATTTTCGCTCTGTCCTTAGTATCGAGGGCCGATTTAAGGGTAGCCGTCCCCATCTTCAGCCCTAACTCATCTTTTGTCTCTGCCTCTTTGCCGAGAGCCTCCACCTTCTTACTCCACTCAGGCAATTTCGAGCTAAAAGCTCCCTCAGTCATCCATCCCCACCGAGGAAGCTTGAATGTAGCTCCGGCCATGAAGATGATCAGGATGAGAAAACCTATCCATACCGCCACCCAATCATCCTTCTTCCAAATAGTAGTCCAATCAATACCCTTTTTCTGTTCTGCCATAATCACACCCCCTTTTCACTGATAGCTTTGCATTGCTAACTTTATACTTTGCAATGATCCTTCAAGGAATAGACTACTTTCCCTTCTCGAGAGGGAGGTCAGGGATGTTGCTCCACTCGATCAGGCTACCATCGTAGCTTCTCACGTTGGGATATCCAAGAAGTTTAAGGACAAGATAGGTATTTGTACATCGCAGCCCTGTTCTGCAGTAGACGATCACCTCTTTGTCTTTTGTCACTTTTGCCTTCTCATACATGGAAAGGAGCTCGTCAGCGCTCTTATAAACTTTAAAGCCATCCTTCGTTGCAGAATGGGTCACCCAGTCAACATTGACGGCGCCAGGAAGACGACCACCGCCCCGACCCACATCGCGACCAGGTGTTTCTCCTGTAAACTCTTTGGGTCCCCTGGTGTCAACCAACACAATCTCTTTTTGGCCTAAGCTTTTCTTTACATCTTCCAGAGTTGCCACTTTGGAGGGATCGAATTGAGCAGTATATTTTGCCGGAGGAAGTTTTGTTTCTTCAGTAGAAACCGGAAGGCCTTCCTTCGCCCATTTGGATATCCCTCCATTCAACACGGCCATCTTTTTATGGCCCAGCGCATCGAGGGTCCAGAAAAAGAGGGTTGAAAAGTCCTGCACGTTTTCATCATAAAGAACCACAAACGATTCAGGACTAATGCCCTTTGAGCCGAGGAGTTTCTCCAGATCCGGCGTAGATAACATATTCTCCTTCACTCCTTTTACCGTCCCCTGGGTGAGCTTTACCGATATGTTGATCGCCCCTTTGATGTGGCCTAATTCATAAGCCTCTGGTATTCTCACATCGACGATGACCATATCTGGTTGACCCATCTTGGCGATCAAATCCTTTGTCTCAATAAGGTATTGAGGGTTAGCAAATCCAGCAGCTTGAACGCTTAGATTGGGCGCCGACAATAAGAAAAACCCAATGACCAGAAATATAAACTTTCCCTTCATTGACTCCTCCTTCCCGGTGGCTTTTCAACCGCCACCTTCGCATTTGATTTTGGATATCTGGGATCGAGATTTCCCTTGGTCAGAAAAATTTCCGCATTTCCATGGCAATGATTACACGACTGGTTCTGTTTTGTTATCCTTCTAATATTATGCGGGGCAGCCTTTGTCCAGGTGGGTAAGGCATCGTAATTGGGTAGGGCGTCTGGAACATGTGCTTTCAGCATCGTTCTCGTTGTAGGGACATGGCGAAGGAGGGTGAACTTTCCTTCCGATTGGACATCCTTACCTATTTTAAATTCAATCTCAGAAATACTCCCTTTGCCCACATGACAACCATAGCAATTTATGTAAGACTGGGAGTGACAGACGTAGCAGGAAAGTTTATCGCCGTGAATATTATGAGAGATACGTTCGGACTTTCCGGGTGCGGCATCCGGATGGCACCGGAGACAGGAAGGCTTTGTCTCTCTCTCAAAACGCGTCGGGTAAATTTTCCCATCTCCATGAAACTCTGCAACCCGGTGGCAATCAAAACACTCCATCTTCATTTTTTCCCAATGGATATCCGGTAAATTTCCCTCAATTCTCCCAAAATATTCCATGCCCACACGTCCGCCATGGCAGCCATCACACGACTGGTTCATAGGAGGACGTTTAAAGAACTTATGTCCTCCAAAGAGACCACCTCCTCCCGGTCCCTCCCGGAAGATATGGCAGCCCCCACAAGATGCATGACACTTGAAACATGCCTTATCGATAACAGGTTTTACGGATGGCCACTTTTCACCTGCCCTCTGGCTCATCACAGTATAGGCTCCCTGAAATGTGGCGTGAAGACTCGTTCGATAGGTCTCTACAATCTTCTTATGGCAGGAAGCGCAAAGACGTACAACTTCCTTAGAAGGAGACCTCTTCCCCTTATGTGCCACCTCCTTTCTCCCTTCTTTGTTATTTCCGCCATGACATTTGACGCAACCGAGCCTCCCATGGACAGTCTTCAAAAATGCAGGCTCCACATAAGCCATCTGATAAGGTTCCCCGACCCGGGGAAGAGGGGGGGCTCATGCCTCTCCTTCTTCGGCAGGTGGCTCGGGAAACTTTGTGATCATCTTTTTCATCTTCCCTACATCCGTATGACAGCTCACACATTGATCCACATCCTCTTTTCCATGAAGGGAATTTTTGATGAGAGGGATGGTTAAAAAGAGGCAGAATATCAGAAAATATATGGTTGTTTTAGAGTTTCCTCTTGAAGGTTCCATAGACTTGCTTGCTTTAGGAAAGTCAAGCAATAGCCATGCCACAATAAGAACTCATTAAACTCTTTGAAAATAAAGATATTCTTGAATAATGAGGGATTGGGTAGACTCGGCCGAAATGCAAAAAATATCTTGCAGTGCTATATTTTATTTGCACTTTTCCTGAATTCCTCTGGATTGATGCCATATTTCCTCATCAAATGCTGGAGAGACTGTCTTTCTAAACCTGCCTTTCTTGCTGCCAGAGAAACATTGCCGCTATGCTCATTCAATAACTCTGCGATATATTTGACATTGAACCTTTCAAGAAGACCTCTTCTTGCCTCTTTATAAGTAAGCTTTGATAGGGAATCTATTACATCCTCAGGGCATGGTAAATTCTTGAAATCGTATTGAAAATCTTGATGCGTAATGATCCCACCCTTTGAAAATATGACAGCCCTTCTTATTTCATTCTGGAGCTCCCTGACATTCCCGCTCCATCTTCTTGAAATGAGCATTTTTAAAGTATCTTCTGAAAATTTCTTTTGAGGGGTATTAAGATCTGAACAATAAAGGGAGAGGAAATGGTTTGCAATCAAGGGGATGTCTTCAGGGATCTCTTTGAGAGAAGGTGTAGTAATCGAAACGACATTCAACCTGTGATAGAGATCCTCTCTGAATTGAAACGATGCGATTTTCTCTTTAAGATTTTGATTGGTTGAGGCGATGACCCTTACATCGATCCTGTAAGTTCTTGTATCACCGAGAGGCTTTATCTCCTTTTCCTCCAAGACCCTCAATAGCTTTGCCTGAAGCATCGTTGACAGATCCCCAATTTCGTCAAGCAAGAGAGTCCCACCATTGGCAGTCCCAAAGAGGCCCTTTTTATCCTGGGTTGCCCCTGTAAATGCCCCCTTCTTATAGCCGAAGAGCTCACTCTCTAAAATGTTTTCAGGAATGGTGGGGCAATTTACAGGAACAAAGGGTCTAATCGCCCGGTTACTCAAGGCATGGATCATTCTCGCAGCAAGATCCTTGCCTGTTCCCGTCTCACCTGTAATGAGGACGGTTAAATCTGTTTTTGCCAAAACCTTTATGGTCTCTACAAGCTTTCTTATTGGAATGGATTTCCCAACAAAGTCCTCTATGGTCTCTTTCTCTTTGACTCTCTTCTCAAGCTCGATGCTTCTTTTAATAACAGAATAATGCTCAAAAGCCTTTTTAAGGGTGTGTAATAACCTCTCCTCATCAAAAGGCTTTGTGATATAATCATAAGCGCCAAGTTTAAGACTCTCAACGGCATCTTCGATACTTCCATAGGCAGTCATCATTATCACTAAGGTAGAATGATCCATCTCCTTGATCCGTTTCAGCAATTCTACACCGTTCATCCTCGGCATCCTGATATCCGCAAGAACGATACTGAACGACTCCTTGGCGATCATCTCCATAGCCTTTTCCCCATTATCCGCTATGGAGACATCCACATGAAGCTCCTCTTTCATGAACCTTTCGAGAAACGTCAGCATATCAGGGATATCATCAACGACAAGAATAGATCCTTCCATCCTCTCTCCTTACCTTTTGCTATTGATCGGGAGCCATACTCTGAATATTGCTCCCCTTCCTTCCCCGTTTTCAAAAGAGATTTCACCGTTGTGCTCTTTAACGATTCCATAGCACACAGGGAGCCCAAGGCCTGTCCCCTGTCCGGGTTCCTTAGTTGTAAAGAATGGTTCAAATATCCTATTCTGAATATTTTTGGGGATACCGCATCCAGTGTCAGAGAAGACCGTCAATACCCGATCTTTTACCTTATCATAATGGGTGGATACGTGGATAGAACCACCCGAATCCATTGCCTGACAGGCATTCATCAGGAGATTCATAAAGACCTGCTTCATCTTGTCAATATCCATCGTCACAGGTGGGATAGAAGGGTCATAATTCCTTACCATTGTAATGCCATCATTATTGAACTGAGTCTCCACAACGGAGACGATAGACTCTATCGTTCTGTTAAGATCTGCCTCGATATATTGTGGCCTTTTCTGCCTTGAAAAATTGAGGAGATCCTCCACAATCTTTTTGCACAGCTTGGCGTTACTATGGATGATCTTGAGATCCCCTTTTGTCTCTCCATCGAAAGAGGATTTCTTCGTTAGCAACCTTGTAAACCCGAGGATGATGGTCAATGGGTTATTGATTTCATGGGCAACACCTGCTGCTAATTGTCCAACGGAGGCAAGTTTATCAGCCTCTCTTATCCTTTCTTCCATCCTCCTTCTCTCCGTAATATCCTTGACAATACACTCATAACCACAGATATGGTTGTCCGCATCTTTCCTTAGGGTAGCGGTGATCAGTACATTTATTTCTCCCCCGTCTTTTTTTCTTAAGATCGTTTCATCATCTTTCACAAATTCGTCCTTTTCAATGCGGGCAAGAAAATCTTTCAACGCCTCCTCCTTGGTAAATAGTTGATCCAGGAATACGTTTTTTATGAACTCTTCCTTACTTTCGTATCCCCATAACTCAACTCCTGCTGGATTCACATCTCTTACGGGCCCTTCGCAGTCGATAAGGAGGATGGCATCTTTGGAGCCTTCAAAGATGTGGCGGTATTTCGTCTCTGAGAAAGTGAGTTCATCCTGTGACCTTTTAAGATGAGAGATCATCTGGTTAAAGGAGGTGACGACTTCGCTGATCTCATCCTCTCCCTTCACCTCAAACTTCGCATCCAGACCTCTCTCCCCGCTCACCACAGACTTAAAAAAGAAACTTACCTTTTTTAGGGGTTTGACCAGAACCAGATAATGGAAGTAGTTCACGGTAAAGAAGGTGGCCGCCATCCCAGCAAGGCCCAAGAGAAATATGGAAAAGGCCATGCGGGTGATCTGATAAAATGTTTCATCCATGGGTATGGTCACCGATTCCACCCCTGCTATGTTGCCGATCTTTCTGTAAAAACCGTGATCCTTTCCGTAAATTTTGACGAGGGATTTCGGGGCATAGGAGGGATCGCCATGGCATAGGAGGCACTGGGCCTCCATGATGACAGGTTTCTGATGAACAAAGTATCTCTTTCCATCTATTTTAATCAGTCCCTTCCACTCTTTGGCCTTCTTGGGATTCATGGAAAATCTATTAATAAATTCCTTTTCCAGATCATTGGCCATATTCAGAGAATTTCTTGGATCGATGGCTACCCTTCTATAATTGTATTCTGGAAACTTTTTGACAAACCTTTTTGTAATACCCCTTGTTATGAAAGTTGTGGACATGGCTTCCTGAATAAATTCATCCTTTGGTAAAACATGAATCATCTTCGGTCTTAATTCATCCTTGACATATTCTACGGTGGCATTGATATAAGAGAAGAGAATCTCTGTTTTCTCGTAAGTCTCTTTTATATAGAGGTGCTTTACATAATAATAGAAGAAGAGGGAGATAGAACTGAAGATGATGAGGAGGATGATGCCGATGCCGAGTATGAGCTTCTTTGTCAGTTTAATATTTCTTATTCTTTTCATCCTGATCTGCCATTAAACTTTAAGAATAATTTTTAGGGGCAGTGCAAATATAATATAGCACTGTAAGATAATTTTTGCATCTAAATTTTGTATCTCCCTTTCGTATTTTATTGAAAATCATCTTTATTTTCAATGACCATTATATTGTTTTATTATGGCACAGTTATTGCTTTTTAAGTATTCAATCTTTTAAGATTTTTTTAAAGAGGGTTCTTACACATTGAAATCTGAGAATTTATCTCTAACATTTATGCCTACCAAAACTCTCCCCTCCCTTGGTGGGAGGGGATGAAGGGGAGGGGGAAGAACCGTTTTTGTCCACCCCCACCCTCACCCTCCCCCATCGAAAGGGGGAGGGGATATACTGGGGAAATTTCAAATATCTTTAGCTAGAAATATATAAAGAAGGGAAGGAGGTAATGAAGGATGAAAGAAGAGACCCCATTAGTAGATGAACTGGAGAAGGGACCATGGCCGAGTTACATTAAGGAAATTAAACGGGCGGCCGAAAAAAATGCCGCCGCAAAAGATTTGCTTGGAGTTCAGGAATTGTCCTTTGAGGACAAAGTAGTCCATTGGAAGCACGGTGGAATTGTCGGTGTGACGGGTTATGGCGGGGGGGTGATCGGAAGATATAGCGACGTGCCCGATCAATTCCCGAATGTTGCATCCTTCCATACCCTTCGTGTCAATCACCCTGCAGGCTGGTTTTATACTACTGATACCTTGAGAAGGATCTGTGATGTCTGGGAAAAGTATGGGAGTGGTTTAACCAATATGCATGGTTCAACGGGGGATATCATCCTTCTCGGAACTACGACCGCCAATCTTCAGCCCTGTTTTGATGCCTTGACAGAAGCAGGATTTGATCTCGGGGGGTCAGGGGCGGGATTAAGAACGCCCACTGCCTGTGTAGGGCCCGCCCGGTGTGAGTGGACGAACATCAATACCCTCGGCATCGTCCAAGACTTGACCATGGAGTTTCAGGATGAGATCCATCGGCCCCGCTGGCCCTATAAGTTCAAGATCAAGATTTCAGGTTGCCCAAACGATTGCGTGGCGGCTATCGCAAGGGCCGATTTCACGATTATCGGCACCTGGAGGGATAGCCTAAAGATCGAACAGGATGGAGTCAAAGAATATGTGAAGAACGGATTTGATATCAAGACCTTGGTTGTCGATAAATGCCCGACCAATGCCCTCGAGTGGGACGAAAAATCAATGAAACTTCAACTCAAACCTGAGGATTGTGTCAGATGTATGCATTGTATCAATAAAATGACCAAGGCTATCCGACCCGGAGATGATAAAGGGGCAACGATCCTGATCGGAGGGAAAGCGCCCATCGTGAAAGGGGCCATGCTCTCCTCTGTCCTGGTTCCTTTTATGAATGCAGAACCTCCCTATACCGAGATCAAAGAGCTTATCCGAAAGATCTGGGATTGGTGGGACGAGAATGGGAGAGTCAGAGAGAGAGTGGGTGAGTTGATAGAAAGGGTGGGGATGAGAAACTTCCTGAAGGCCGTTGGTTTGAAGCCGGTGCCACAAATGATCAAGGCGCCAAGAACGAACCCCTACGTGTTCTTTTAACTGAAGTTGGAGGATTGAGGTTAGAGGTTAAAGGCAATTTTTTTACCTCAAACCTCTTGCCTCAAACCTTTAGCATATTGAGAGGAGGATGTTATGGGAAAATCAGATATCGGACCCCCGAATTTTCGAGAGATGATTCCGGAGGTTGTCAAAAAGAATTATGGAGATTGGAAATATCATGAGATCCTCAAGCCAGGGGTGCTCCGGCATGTCGCTGAAAGCGGAGATGAATTATATACGGTAAGGGCGGGCTCCCCGAGGCTCGTCAGTGTCGATTTCATCCGGGATATTTGCGATGTCGCTGACAAATATTGTGACGGTCACCTCCGGTTCACCAGCCGATACAACATTGAATTTTTGACCCCGGATAAAGAAAAGGTGGAGCCGATCATTGAGGCCGCGAAGAAGCTCGGGCTGCCGGTAGGGGGCACAGGCGATGGTATTTCCAATATTGTTCATACCCAGGGGTGGGTACACTGCCATAGTGCGGCTACGGATAGTTCGCCCATTGTTAAAGCATTGATGGACGAACTCTACGACTATTTCATCAGCATGAAACTGCCGGCCAAATTGAGGGTTTCCTTGGCCTGCTGTATCAACATGTGCGGCGCCGTTCACTGTTCGGATTTAGCCATTGTCGGAGTCCATACAAAGATACCAAAAATAGACCATGAAAAGTTGGGAGCGATTTGTGAAATTCCAACAACAATAGCCTCCTGTCCCACAGGGGCAATTCGACGGCATCCGGATAAAGAGGTCAAGAGCGTCGTCATTCGAGAAGACCTCTGTATGTATTGTGGAAATTGCTTTACCGTATGCCCCGCCATGCCCCTGGCGGATGGGGAAGGAGACGGAATTGCTATCTACGCCGGAGGTAAGGTCTCCAACGCCAGAAAACCCCCCATGTTTTCACGTTTAATAGTTCCCTTTCTCCCGAATAATCCCCCTCGCTGGCCTGAAGTGGTAGAGATCATCAAGAAGATCGTCAATGTCTATGCTAAGAATGCCCGAAGATATGAGAGGATGGGCGAGTGGATAGAGAGGGTCGGTTGGGAAACCTTCTTCCGTCTCACCGAGATACCTTTTACCGAACAACACATTGATGATTTTACTTATGCAAGGGAAACCTGGCGAACCACAACTCAGTTTAAATGGTGATTTTCCATGATGGGTGCGTCCCCAACGACTGATGAAAATAAGTAGCAAGATACCCTCCCCATTGACAGGGGAGGGGAGGTTTTTTAGAGGTAACGTAAGATGAGTGAAGATCTGAGGGAGAAGATACTTCAGTACCTGGCGACGGTGAGTCAGGCCAGAAACAAAGAGGTGGCAAGGGCAGTCGGGATGGATAAAACGTTGGTGGACAAGGCGATTGCGGAACTGGCGAAAGAGGGGAAGATCGAATATCGAAGCTTTGGTGGTATCACCTATGTAGCCCTCCCGGGGAAAAGTGAGTCCTGAGAGAAAACTTCATCAGGGGGATTCTGCATCGGTGAATCAATATTCTGGTTCCTTGCTTATCTCCTCGCCCCAGGGCCACTCAGGCAAAACGATTGTCTCGATCGGTTTATGCAAGGCTTTCCGCCGAAAAGGTTTTTCGGTTCAGCCTTTTAAGAAAGGCCCCGACTATATTGATCCATCCTGGCTCACTGTTGCAACGGGCAGAAGTTGCCGGAATCTGGATCTCTTTCTCATTCCAAAGGAGAAATTGATCCGTTTTTTTTGGCAGGCCTCCCGGGGGGTTGACCTGGCCATTATTGAGGGAGCGATGGGCCTTTATGATGGTCTCGACTCTGTAGGATATGGAACTTCGGCTGAGATTGCAAGGCTTCTAAATGTTCCCATCCTCTTGACCGTGAACGCAACTCGAATGACCGATAGCATCGCCGCGATGGTCACTGGGTATCAGCACTTTGATCCGGATATCCATATTGCCGGCATCATCCTGAATCAGGTGGCAGGAAACCGGCATGAACGGAAGCTGAGAAATGCGGTTGAGAAATACTGTAAAATTCCTATTGTGGGAAGTATACCGAGGGACCCAGAGCTCCATATTCCAGAACGTCACCTGGGCCTCATCCCATCCAGGGAATCTGAAAAGGCAGATTCGACGGTAGAACATATTGGTCGTAAGATGGAGGCCTTTCTCGACCTGGATCATATTTTGGCAATCGCACGGGAATTTACTCCCCCTCACCCTACCCCTCTCCCGCGAGGGGAGAGGGAAGATAAAGAATGCCCTCTCCCAACAGGGGGGAGGGGAATTTATGAAAAGCATCTCCCCGAGGGGGAAAGGAAACTTAACAGACACCTTCTCCCTTTTGGGGAGAGGGAGGGGGTGAGGGGTAGAGAAACCAGGACCGTTCGGATCGGAATTCTGCGCGACCGCGTGTTCAATTTCTATTACCCGGAAAACCTCGAGGCATTGGCCGAAGCTGGCGCTGAGATCATCGTCATTAATTCCCTTCAGGATCGTTTGCCTGAGATAGATGGTCTTTACATTGGAGGGGGGTTTCCCGAGTTTTTCCTTGAGGAACTGGAAGGAAACCGTGGATTGAGACAGGATATTGCCAGGGCTGCTGAAGATGGTTTGCCGGTCTATGCGGAATGTGCTGGTCTTATGTATTTATGTCGAGATATTCACTGGCAAAATCGGAGATATGAAATGGTAGGCATAATCCCGGCCGAAATAGAGATGTGCCAACGTCCACAAGGCCATGGCTATGTGATGGCAGAAGTGACGATGGAAAATCCTCTCTTTCCAGAAGGCCTGACCATTCGGGGACATGAATTCCATCATTCCAAACTCCATAAATTAAATGGGATAAATTTTGCCTATCAGATAAGGCATGGGCAGGGTATTGACGGGAAAAGAGATGGGATTGTATATAAAAATGTTTTTGCCTCTTATACTCACCTTCATGCCCTTGGAACCCCCGAATGGGCTGAAGCTTTCGTAGCCTTGGCCTTGCGAAGAAAAAATGATCAACCTTCGCTTTCACTCAATTAAAGGAGGGATAATCATGAACGAAGAAAGGCAAACTGTGAAATGTCCTGTATGTAGCAGAGAAATGGAGGTGGGATCCCAGGTGGCCAAACTCTACGGTGCCGTAAGATCTGCCCCGAGGGCTACCAGCGCTTATGAGGGTAAGGATTACTACTTCGATAGCAAAGCCTGCAAAAAAGAGTTTGACGAATCGCCAGAACAATTTATTAAAAAATAGGAGGCGGCATATGCTAAAAACAATGCTTGGCGGAATTGAAATTGAGATTGACGAGGACGGGTTTATCCAGGAACCCGGTAAGTGGAATAAGGAGGTGGCAGAAGATCTTGCGAAAACAGAAAATGCCTATCCCATGAGCGAAGACCACTGGAAGCTGGTCAATTATTTGAGGGAGTACTTCCTGAAATATGAAATCGCTCCGGCCATCCGTATGTTGTGTAAACAAACGGGGTATGATCTTAAAACGATCTATAAAATGTTTCCGGGTGGTCCGGCCAAAGGGGCCTGCAAGGTGGCAGGCATGCCCAAGCCAACAGGTTGTGTGTAGAGGGTTTTTTCTTGAAATCTATATCGAATGAAACAGGGTCTGTGCTCGTGGTCGGCGGCGGCATCGCAGGCATCCAGGCCAGCCTTGATCTGGCGGAGTCAGGATACAAAGTTTATTTGGTTGAGAAGTCTCCGGCTATTGGGGGGACCATGCCCCAGCTCGACAAAACCTTTCCGACGAACGACTGCTCCATGTGTATCTTATCCCCAAAGCTCGTGGAATGCGGGAGGCATCTGAATATCGAGATCCTCACAAATGCAGAGGTATTAGATATTAAGGGGGAACCGGGGAATTTCGTCGTTTCCGTTAAGAAACGAGCGAGGTATGTGGATGAAACCCTTTGCACAGGGTGCGGCATCTGTCAAGAAAAATGCCCTTCCAAAACAGGAAGTGAATTCAATCGAGGTCTGAGTCAAAGGAAAGCGATCTACATTCCCTATGCCCAGGCCGTGCCCAATGTGCCGGCCATCGACAGGGAAATCTGCATCTACTTTGAGAAAGGAAAGTGCAGGGTCTGCGAGAAACTCTGTGAGTCAAAGGCAATCGACTTCACGCAGACCGATCAACTGCTGGAGATCGAGGCGGGCTCGGTCATCCTCTGTCCTGGTTTTCAAGAGTTTGATACCGGCATTTTTACTCATTATGGCCACAGGGTCTTTCCGAATGTGGTCACGAGCATTGAGTTTGAAAGGATGTTGAGTCCCTCAGGCCCATTACAAGGCCATCTCATCAGACCCTCCGATCAGAAAGTCCCGGAGCGTATCGCATGGATTCAATGCGTGGGCTCGCGGGACATCCACCATGCCAAGAATGCCTACTGTTCATCGGTTTGCTGCACATACGCCATTAAAGAAGCCATCGTTGCCAAAGAACATTGCCAGACACCTCTTGAGACAACGATTTTTCTTATCGATCTCAGGACCTTTGGCAAGGGTTTTGAACGCTATTACGAAAGGGCGAAGAGGAACCATGGGGTCCGATTTGTTCGAGCCAGAGTCACTACCCTCTATCAGGAAAGCGATGGCGACCTGACCCTCAGATACTTCGATGAGGATCGGATCAGAGAGGAGAGATTCAGCATGGTCGTTCTCTCCGTGGGGCTTCGGCAACCCGAGGAGACGAAAGCCCTGGCAGAAAGGCTCGGGTTGAATCTCAACGAGCATGGGTTCTGTGACGCTCGAGGCTTTTCGACGGTGGCCACCTCAAAACCCGGGATCTTTGTTGCTGGAACTTTCAGCGGTCCAAAGGATATCCCTGAGACCGTGATGGAGGCAAGCGCTGCTGCAAGCGAAGCCTCCTGTCTTATCCCGGCGTCAAGGCACAGTCTCACCACTGAAAAACAATATCCACCTGAAAGGGATGTGACAGGAGAGCAGCCAAGGATCGGGGTCTTTGTTTGCCATTGTGGCATCAATATCGGTGGAGTGTTGAATGTTCCCGGCCTGAAAGAGTATGCCCGGTCTCTGCCCAATGTGGTCTTTGCTGATGAAACACTCTTCGCCTGCGCACAGGATAATCAGCAGAAGATCAGAGAGGTTGTCAGGGAATACTGTCTGAACCGACTGATCGTTGCCGCCTGCAGTCCGCGAACCCATGAGCCTCTATTCCGGGAGACATTCAGGGAGGCCGGACTCAACAAATACCTCTTCGAAATGGCCAATATTCGCGACCAGTGCTCGTGGGTCCACATGAATGAACCGGAGAAGGCGACAGAGAAGGGCAAGGACCTGATAAGGATGGCGGTTGCCAAGGCGAGGCTGAGCGAACCGTTGAGCCAGATATCCCTTGAAGTCCATCATGCTGTCCTTGTCGTTGGAGGGGGAATCTCGGGGATAGTGAGCGCCCTTCAGCTGGCGAAACAGGGGTTTGAGGTCCATCTAATAGAGCGGACTTCGGAGTTAGGCGGCATCGCCAGAAGGCACCATCATACCCTTGAAGGAAAGGATGTTCAAGCTTATTTGAATAAACTGATCGCTGAAGTGTCTCGAGAGCCGCTCATCCATGTCCACAGGGAAACCGAAATTCAGGAGGTCAGCGGGCATGTCGGGAACTTTAAGACGACATTAAGGGTTCAGTCAAAAGGGGAAGTCAAGGAGATAAACCATGGTATAGCGATTATTGCCACAGGCGGGGAGGTTTATAAACCGAACGAATACCTTTACGGGAAGGACCCCAGAGTCTTCACCATGCTCGATCTAAATGATGAGATCGCAAAAGGGAATCCTTCTGTCGTCGGAAGCAAGAACTTAGTGATGATCCAGTGTGTGGGGTCTCGGGAGCCGGAGAGGCTCTACTGCAGTCGGGTTTGCTGCAGTGGATCGATCAAGACGGCCCTCAAATTGAAAGAGATCAACCCGGAAATGAATATCTATATCCTCTACCGGGACATCCGCACCTATGGGTTCAAGGAACCCTATTATCAGGAGGCCAGGGACAAAGGGATCATCTTTATCCGTTATGAAATTGATGATAAACCTGTGGTGGAAGCAATCAAAGAGGGTGGCCAGGATATCTTGAGGGTAAGCCTTAAAGACCCCATTCTGGGTGAACCTGTCTTCATTGACGCCGACGTCGTCGGCCTGGCCACGGCCATTGTCCCAGCATCCGGCAGGGAGGAAATGGCTCAGTTCTTCAAGGTTCCCTTGAACGAAGACGGTTTCTTCATGGAGGCGCATATCAAGCTTCGCCCTGTCGAGTTTCCGGCGGAAGGGATTTTCGTCTGTGGACTGGCTCACAGCCCCAAATTCATCGAGGAGAGCGTCGCCCAGGCAGGGGCAGCCGTTTCAAAGGCAATGACCATACTCTCCAAAGAAAGAATCGAAGCCGGAGGAATGGTGAGCTGGGTCGATCAGAGGAAATGTACCGGCTGCGGGGTCTGTCAACAGGTCTGCCCATTTAAGGCGATTGATATCGACGAGGTAAAAATGGTTGCATTGATCAACGAGGCTTTGTGCAAGGGATGCGGCGTTTGTGCCGCCTCTTGCCGACCCGGGGCGATCGATCTGAAAGGATTTACAAACGCAGAGGTGGTTGTCCAGATCAATGCACTGGCGATGGGTTGAAAATTTGAAGGTGACGATGAAATGGTAAACGGGATAGAGATTGGTTGGGAACCCAAGATTTTAGCGTTTCTTTGCAACTGGTGTTCTTATGCTGGGGCGGATCTTGCGGGAACATCGAGGATACAGTATCCTCCGAACATTCGAGTGATCCGGGTCCCCTGTTCCGGTAGGATCAATCCCCTTTTTATTCTCAAGGCCCTTCAGGGCGGGATCGACGGTGTTTTGGTCTCCGGTTGTCATCCGGGGGATTGTCACTATCTGAGCGGCAACTATGTGGGGAGAAGAAAGTCAGCCACTTTAAAGCGGTTTCTTGAGTATCTGGGTTTGGAGGAGGGCCGGGTCCAGTTCTCCTGGGTCTCGGCGGCAGAGGGAGGCAAATTCTCCCAGGTGGTTCAGGAAGTGATCCAGGACATCAAAAAACTGGGACCGGAAAAGCGATTCGTCAAAAAATAGGGATCAAGGGGTCCAGGTTCCAAGGGTTCCAGTGAAATTACAGAAACACTTGAACCCAGGAATCCTCGAATCCTATAACCCTTTATGGAAAGAAGAGATGATCCAGGAAAGACTCAGACAGAAGGCCAAGGAGTTGTTAGAGAGCAAGGCAGTGGATCTCATCGTTGGTTTTGGTGAGGGGAGCCTGCCGCTTCGGGCCACACCGATCTTTATCAGGAATCCCCAGGAGGTGAATCGTCTGATCTGGAACTCTTTTTGTGGGCACAACCTCTCGACCTATCTTCACAAGCTCAAATCTTTGAAGGTGGGTCTTGTGGTCAAGGGGTGTGATTCGCGCTCAGCGGTTGCCCTCTTACTTGAAAAGAGGTTCAAGGCGGATCAACTTTTTTTGATTGGGGTTCCATGCCAAAGGATGGTGGATCGGAGAAGGGTGAAGAGGGCGGTTCAAGGAGAGATTCTTCGTGTCTCGGCGCAAGGGGATGAGTTGATCGTGGAGGGCGAGGATTTCAAAACCACCCTAAACCGAAAGGATTTTCTCTATCCTTCCTGTCAGGTTTGTGTACATCGGATGCCTCTTCGGGCTGATGTGCTGCTGGGAAAGCCCGTTGAGGAGTTTTCTCTGTTGGAAACCCATCCTGAGATTGAGGAGTTTTTGGGAAAAACGCCTGAGGAGCGGTGGGACTATTTTGAAAGGGAGACGGGTCGATGCATCCGGTGTTATGCCTGTCGGGAGGCCTGTCCCATGTGTTACTGTACCGAGTGTTTTGTGGACAGCTCGAATCCACAGTGGATGGAGAAGGGGCTATCTCCTTCGGATCTGGAGTTTTATCATATTGTTCGGGCCTATCACCAGACGGGGAGGTGTTCGGGGTGTGGAGCCTGTGAGCGGGCCTGTCCGATGGAGATTCGGCTCACCTATCTGACGCAGAAGCTCAACGAGGATGTCAAAGAACTTTTTGGTTTTGAGACGGGGGTGGTTGGAGACGCCTTTGCTCCCCTTTCGACCTACGACATGGGAGATAAACAGGAATTCATCAAATGAAACTAAGGCTGGACAAAAAAGACTTCCATTCCTTCCTTCGAGGCCTGATGGTCCACTACGAGCTCTTTGCACCGGTGCAGTTGGGCGAAGGCGTGTCAGTCTACAAAAAGATTGGCGACCCCTCGGAGGTGGCCCTCCTGCCCTCAAACCCTCAAAAACCAGCCAAGGAGGTCTTTTTTCCTCAATCCGAGACGATGTTTCGTTACGGAAAGGTTGGGGTTCAGACGGAGGTGACATCAACCGAAAAGGTGGAGAGAAAGAGAATCCTTCTGGGTCCAAGGCCCTGTGATCTTAAGGCGGTTTCGCTTCTCGATAGCGTCTTTGCTGGTAAAGACTATCGTGATGTCTACTATGTGAATAAAAGAAACGCTACGACGGTTATCGGGATGGCCTGTGATCAACCCCTTTCGACCTGTTTTTGTTCCTCGATGGATGGAGGACCTTTTTTCCGTGAGGGGTCGGATCTATTCTTAATTGATCTGGGCGAGGCCTACCTTGTAGAAGTGCTGACGGAAAAGGGAAAGGCCATTGAAACAAACGAATTCCTCAAAGAGGCCGATACAAACGATTTAGAATTAGCCAGGGAGATCGAGCAGAAGGCGACGAAAAAGGCAGAAACCTCCCTTTCCCTTGAGGGGATCGAGGGGAGACTCGACCGGATGGTGGAGAGTCCTTTCTGGGATCAGGTTGGGGAAAAGTGTATTGGGTGCCGGATCTGTACCTATCTCTGCCCGACGTGTCACTGTTTCGACATTGTGGATGAGGACCTGAATGGAAAGGGGGAGCGGGTGAGACATTGGGATTCCTGTCTTTCGTCTCTCTACTCTCAGGAGACATCGGGTCACAATCCGAGGCCGACGAACCGGGAGCGGACGCGGCAGAGACTGATGCACAAGTTTAACTATTTCCCGAAGAACGTTGGTCGGATCGCATGTGTGGGCTGTGGGAGATGTGTCCTTTATTGTCCGGCGGATTCGGATATTAGAGAAACGATTAAAGAAATCCAGAAGTTTAAATGTCAAAGTTCAAATGCTAAATGAATGTCAAATTTCAAAACTTGAATCTCTTTTCTTTGAGTTTTGGATTTTGTTTGACATTTGATCTTTGAGATCTGACATTGAGTCTAAGATGAACAACCCCTATCTTTCCATTCCGATGATGGTCAAAAAGGCCTATACGGAGACGACGGACCGGATGCTTCGGACCCTCGAATTGATCTTTCAAAAGGAGGAGGATAAAAAGGCTTTTGGTTTCATTCCCGGACAATTCTGTGAGCTATCCCTTTTCGGAAAGGGGGAGGCGCCTTTGGGAATTGCCTCTTCTCCCACGGAGAATGGTTCGTTAAAATTCACCATCAACAGGGCCGGTAGGGTGACAACTGCGCTTCACCACATTGAGGAAGGAGAGGAAATTGGAGTACGAGGTCCGTTGGGCAACGGCTATCCGATCAATCTCTTTAAAGGGCACAACCTCCTCGTCGTGGGCGGCGGATTCGCCTTTACCACATTGCGCTCCCTGATCGCCTATCTCCTTGAGCCACAGAACCGATCCGGGGTCAAGGAGGTGACGCTGATCTATGGGGCGAGGATGCCGGGGCTTCTTCTTTACAAAAAGGAGCTCCAGGAATGGTCAGAGAGAGACGACATGAAGGTGGTGGTCACGGTCGATGTTGGAGATCAGAACTGGAAGGGAAAGGTCGGCCTTGTTCCCAATGTGCTCGAAGAGACGGCTCCCTCCTCGGAGGACACCTATGCCGTCGTCTGTGGCCCTCCGGTTATGATCCGGTTCACCCTGCCCAAATTGAAGGCCCTCCAATTTCCTGACGAACGAATTTACACCTCGCTCGAAAGGCGGATGAAATGTGGCATCGGAAAGTGCGGCCGCTGCAACATCGGCCATCTCTATGTCTGTAAAGATGGCCCTGTGTTCAGCCTGGAGCAGTTAAACAAACTCCCCAGAGAAGGATGAACAAGATGATTGATCTGGCGAAGGCTAACCACCATTTATGGAAAGAGATCATGGAGGAGGATGCCGGAGATATCAGGCATTGCTTCAACTGCGGGACCTGTGTGTCCGGCTGTCCTGCGGCGGAAGCGGAAACTCCGCTCATGATCAGAAGGCTTGTCCGAATGGTCCTTCTTGGACTGGAAGAAAAGCTTCTTGAAGACGGGACCCCCTGGATGTGTGTCACCTGCACCGCCTGCGAGGAGATGTGTCCGATGGAAGTCAAGCCCTTTGAAGTCGGCCTGGCGATCCGGAGATGGCAGACGAGGAAAGACGAAACTTACATTCCTCTTTCGACAACAGAGGTTTTCCAGACCGGCCACACCCAGCCTGTGGACAAAGTGGGAGAATTGAGGAGGTCCCTTGGTCTCCCTGAGATTCCCCCCACTATTGCGAAATTTTCGGAACTGTTAAAAAAATTTCAGGCAATGCTCAGGGAGACAGAGATCGTCAAGAACAACGATTATATGTTTAAAGAATAAACTACTACCGCCTAAAGGCGGTAGCTTTTAGTTCGGCTGTAAGCCGACTAAAGTTAAACACTGCTTACCCCTCGCCCTATCCCTCTCCCGCAAGGGGAGAGGGGAATTTTAATTCCCTCTCCCTTGACGGGCATAAGCGCTAACTTAAGAAGAGGGGAAGTTTGAGAAAAAATCCCAATAGGGATATTCGATAATAGACCGGCGATTTATCGCCGGTGATGTGAATGAAAAAAGAAGTCCCATGGGGACGAATGAAAGGGGGCTGAAAATGGCTAATTTTTACATCAGCCTCTATTTCTAAAAATCGATTACGATGAACGGTATGTTTGGGGGTAGGATTCAATCGTCCCGATGGGACTGTTGTATTATCTCTTTTCTCCCCAGCGATGAATCGCTGGGCTATTGTCATTCAACCCCCTCCGGGGCTTCAGATTAATTAAGTTAGCGCTTATGCCCTCGACGGCCTCCGGCTCGGAAGAGCCTCTGGCTCGGAGAGGAAAGGGTTGGGGTGAGGGTGATAAGGATCATAGAATGAAATATGGTCTCTTTCTCGGTTGCAATATGCCGGCCATCAGACCCGACGTGGAAAGGGCCATGAGGCTCGCCCTTCCAATATTGGGGATAGATCTGGTCGACCTTGAGGGATACGCCTGCTGTCCGGCCTTCGGAACATTCCCGTCCGCTGATGAAATAGCAAGCCTTGCGATCAGTAGCTGGAATCTGTCGATCGCGGAGAAGAAGGGAGTTGACGTTGTCGTCCAGTGCGGCTCCTGCTACAGCTCCTTGAGGATGGCGAGGGCCAAACTTCTGAAAGATGAGGAAAAGAGGGAGAGAGTGAATGAGCTCCTGGGAATTGCAGGGAAAAAGTTTGAGGGAAAACCCTGCACCCGTCATCTGATCGATGTCCTTTACAATGAGGTGGGAACAGAGAAGATCAGCCAGGTGATCAAAAAGAATTTGAAAGGCCTAAAGGCGGTTGTCCAGTACCCTTGCCATACTCGATTTCCAAGCGAAGTTCTCGGTTTTGATAATCCAGGAAGACCCCGTATGCTAAAGGAGATCGTTGAGGCTTTGGGCGCAGAGGTTCAACATTACAGCAGGGAACTTCAGTGTTGTGGCGGATCCGGCGGGTTTGCCCGTCAGGCCTACCAGGATGCGGTCAAGTTCACAAAGAAGAAATATGATGCCATGAAGAATGAGACCCAACCGGACATGATCGTGGTGAATTGCATCACCTGTCTCATGTACATGGATAAAATTCAGAAAGATCTAAGTAAAGAGGGAGAAGAGTTTTCCATCCCGGTCTTCGATTATGCCCAGATTTTGGCCCTCTGTATGGGTTTTGATCCGAAAGAAGTCGCCAGTATTTCCGTCATCCCAAGAGACAAGATTATCGAAAAAATCACAGGAGCGATGTCCTGATGAAAGAGAAGCGCAAAGTCTTTTTACTGGGGTCTGAAAGTATCGGTCGTGGCGATGATAATATTGGCTATCAAATCCTGGTAACGATGTTAGATTCGTTGGTGAAACGGGAGGATGGACCTATCGCGATGATCTTCTGGAATACGGCGGTGAGACTATTAGCTGACGATTCTCCGCTTGTATCCTCCTTTAAGCGCCTTGAGGAGAGAGGCGTAAATATTCTATTAGGAAAGTCGTGCGTGGGGGAGTGTGAGCTAACAGGAAGGATTGGAGTGGGCAGACAGGCCACAATGGAAGAGATTTTAGATTTACTATTACATTATGAAGTGGTCAATCTATGAGACCAGAAGGTAGAACCCCTGTTATCTTGAAGGATCTACTTGTTAAAAATAGAGATGCCATTTTAGAAAGATGGTTACACCTGATTCTGGAAACATATCCCGCTGATACCTCCACATTGCTAAAGCAGAGCAAGGATAGGTTCTTGAACCCGGTTGGATATACAATCTTCAAGGAGATAGAGGTCCTTTTTGATGAACTTCTTGAGGCAATGAATTTTGAACGACTCTCTTCCTCACTCAATAATATCCTCAAAATCAGATCGGTTCAAGACTTCTCTCCCTCACAGGCCATAGGGTTTACCCTTCTTCTAAAGAAAGCCGTAGAGGAAGTTTTTGGAAGGGAGACACAGAAAGAGCAAACCTTAGAGGAATGGTTGAGATTTTATTCGAGAATAGATCAAATGGCTATCAAAGCCTTCGATATCTATATGGATTGTCGGGAAAAAATCTGCGAGATAAGAGTGAATCAGGCAAGAGCCGAGCGAGAGATGGCGTTTAAAATGATGGAAAGGATGAATGTGTTAAAAGAAAAAACATAGGGAAGGATGTGGATTGATAAAATGGGTGTCTCATATTCTCTCCTAACGGTCGTTGTTCTTCTTTTCATTTCCATCGGCGTATGGGGGATCGGCTGGTATTCTTTGCTCGGGGTGGCGATCCCCTATATGGCGATGATCTTCTTCGTCGCAGGATTTCTTTATCGAGTTCTCCGATGGGCCGGCTCGCCTGTTCCATTCCATATCCCTACAGTCTGCGGTCAGCAAAAGTCTTTACCTTGGATAAAATCCAATCCTATTGACAGCCCTTATACAACAAAAGGAGTGGTTACGAGATTGGCCCTTGAAATTCTCTTTTTTCGTTCCCTTCTCAAAAATGAAAAGGTGGAACTGAGAGAGGCTTACAAGCTTCTCTATAAGCCAAGCGCCTATTTATGGTTAGGAGCGATGGCCTTTCATTGGTCTCTTCTTATCATTCTTTTCAGACATTTAAGGTTTTTTCTCGAACCCGTGCCTGCGGTAGTAGTCGCCATTCAGTGGCTCGATTCTGTTTTCCAGGGACTCATTCCGACGCTCTATGTCACCGATATCCTTATTTTGATCTCTCTGGCCTTCCTTTTTTTTAGAAGAGTGATCTCATCACAGACTCGCTACATATCCCTTCCATCAGACTACTTTGTGATTCTACTTCTTGCGGGGATAGCCATTTCCGGCGTTCTGATGCGGCTCTTTTTCCGGGCAGATCTCGTGGAGGTGAAGATCTGGGCGATGGGAATGCTTAGATTTAATCCCGCTCTTCCTCAGGGAGTCGGCCTGGTCTTCTATATCCATCTCTTTTTCGTTTCTCTACTGATCGCCTATTTCCCGATAAGTAAACTCATGCATATGCCAGGAATCTTTCTCAGCCCCACGAGAAACTTAACGAATACCAGTCGCAACCGCAGGCATATCAATCCCTGGGATGCCCCCGTTAAAGTTCATACCTATGAAGAATGGGAGGAAGAATTCAGGGAGGCTATAAAAGAGGTTGGATTGCCCTTAGACAAGGAGTAAAGATGCCGGAAGAACAAATAAGCATTGATCTCACCCCCCCGGCCAAAAGCTGGATGGAACCTGCTGTCAAAATTCGGAAGGGAACTTACTGCTACTCTGCCGTTCCAAAGCGTCAGAAATATCTCGATCTACCCTACCCGAGGGAATGGCATCCGAATGAAGAAGACTGGAAACTACCGGAAAACTGGAAGGAAATCATCCTCAAGGGGATGAAAGATCTTCTGGGTCAGTACCGATCGTTTAAGCTCTTTCTCGATATCTGTGTGAGATGCGGCGCCTGCGCTGACAAATGCCACTTCTTCATTGGTTCAGGGGATCCGAAGAATATGCCTGTCCTCAGGGCGGAGCTTTTAAGGTCCGTTTATAGAAGATACTTTACATTATCCGGAAAGATTCTAAGAAGACTTGCCGGAGCCCGGGAGCTCACAGAGGATGTTCTCAAGGAGTGGTTCTATTACTTCTACCAGTGTACCGAATGCCGCCGCTGTTCGGTCTTCTGTCCTTATGGCATCGATACCTGTGAAATCACGATGATGGGAAGGGAACTTCTCAATAGGGTGGGCTGCAATATCAATTGGATCGTAGAACCTGCATCGAACTGTTACAGGACGGGAAATCATCTGGGCGTTCCTCCCCATGCCTTTAAGTCAACGGTTGAATTTGCCATTGATGAGATTAAAGAGCTCACCGGCGTGAAGGTAGAAGCGCCGATCAATCGGAAGGGGGCGGAAGTGCTTTTTATTTCCCCTTCGGCAGATTACTTTGCCAGCCCTCACTGGTTTACATTTTTAGGATATCTCATCCTATTTCACGAAATAGGGCTCGACTATACCTGGAGCGCCTATGCCTCTGAGGGTGGAAATTTCGGCTTTTTCCACTCTGCAGACCTCGCCAAGAGACTGAATGCCAAGATTTACAGTGAAGCGAAAAGATTGGGTGTCAAGTGGATCCTTGGAGGAGAATGCGGTCATATGTGGAGGGTTCTCCATCAATATATGGATACCTATAATGGCCCGGCAGATTTTATGGAAGAGCCCGTCTCCCGGATTACAGGAACCCATTTCGACAATGCCAAATCTACCAAGATGGTCCACATCTGCGAGTTCACGGCCGATCTGATCAAACACAACAAACTAAAATTGGATCCAAGCAGGAACGACCGCTGGAAAGTCACCTTCCATGACTCCTGTAATCCATCGAGGAGCATGGGACTCTTTGAGGAACCCCGTTATATCCTTCATCATGTAGGCAACTATTTCTACGATATGCCGGAAAACACGATCAGGGAGAGAACCTTCTGTTGCGGAAGCGGGGCTGGGTTAGGGGCGGATGAAAACATGGAGATGAGATTGAGGGGAGGCTTTCCAAGGGCAAATGCGGTAAAATATGTCCACGAAAAATTCGGAGTGAACCTGCTCACCTGCATCTGCGCCATTGATAAGGCTACCCTTCCGCCTCTTCTTGAATACTGGGCTCCAGGGGTCGAAGTGGCCGGCATTCATGAGCTGGTTGGGAATGCCCTGGTGATGAAAGGAGAAAAAGAGAGAGCCACCGATCTTCGAGGTGAACCCCTGAAAAAAGAGGAGGAAGTAGATCATGTATGATGGGAAAAAGATCATTCCAGGCCTGATCATCTTTCTCGGGATCGTCACCTATCCAATATGGCACAATACCGTGAGCGGAAAGACCGGTTATGTCCCTAAACCAAAGATCCCAGCCGATAAAAAGGAGTGCGTGGAGCCGAAGGCCTTGATCCGGGTAAATCATAAAGATCTGCTTGATGATTGGAAGATGTCGGTCGTAAGAAGTGGAATCCGGACCTACCAGGCAAGCAACAAAAAAATATATACGATGAGCCTGACCCGCACCTGTATGAACTGTCATCAGGACAGGAAGGAATTTTGCGACCAATGCCATAACTATATGGGTGTAAAAAATGATTGCTGGGATTGCCATATGTATCCGAAAGAATTGAAGGCAGAGGTGAAGTAGATGGAACTCAATCGAAGAGGGTTTTTAAAGATTGCAGGACTCACATTTCTTGGCCTTGCCGCCAAACCAGGATGGGAGGTGGTCTCACAGATCAAACCCATGGAGTCCTCCCCGCCCCCAAACTATTTTTCCGGAAAAAAGTGGGGAATGGTGATCGATCTGAAGAAGTGCTGGGAGGCAGAAGAGGGGTCCATGGAATCCATCAATGCCTGCCACCGTATCCACAATGTGCCTTCCTTTCAATCAATTAAGGAGGAGATCAAATGGATCTGGACCATAGAGTATGAGAAGACCTTTCCAGAACATATTCATGATTTTAATGAGGATGAATATAAAGGGAGATCCGTAATCGTCCTCTGCAATCAATGTGACGATCCACCCTGCACCAAGTACTGTCCAACGAGAGCTACATGGAAGAGAGAAGATGGAATTGTGATGATGGATTTTCATCGTTGCATTGGATGTCGCTACTGTATGGCTGGATGCCCCTATGGAGCCCGAAGCTTCAACTGGAGAGACCCTCGCCCCTTTATTAAAAAGGTGAATCTCGAATTTCCTACAAGAACCAAAGGGGTGGTAGAGAAGTGCAATTTCTGCGAAGAGAGACTGATTCAGGGACTTCTGCCCGCCTGTGTAGAAGCGTGCAAAGACAAGGCCCTCATCTTCGGAGATCTCAATGATCCCCACTCGGAGATCAGAAAGGCTTTCCATGGACGCCATGTCCTTCAACGTCAACCCAAACTGGGAACAAAGCCTAAGGTCTTCTACATTGTATGAAAATAGGGGAAAGGATATGGTGAACAAAGAACATGTATTGGTAGATAGAGAAATTGCTCTTCTTGAGCACGTTAGGAGGTCGGGCAAGGGATTTTACATCACCGTTTCCATTCTTACCGCCCTTGTTCTATGGGGAATCTATGCCTATCTTACCCAATACCAAACAGGCCTTGGCGTAACCGGGCTTTCAAGACAGATCTTCTGGGGAGTATACATCACCAATTTTGTTTTCTTCATTGGCATCAGCCATGCCGGCACCTTCATCTCAGCTGTGCTTCGGGTTGTGAAGGCGGAATGGAGAAGACCGATAAGCCGGCTCGCGGAGCTTACAACCGTCTTTATCCTCTTTTTCGGCGTGGGAAGCGTGTTGATCGATCTTGGAAGGCCCGACCGGATGCTCTATGCTATCCGATATGCCCATTTTCGATCCCCTCTTCTCTGGGATGTCTGTAGCATTGCCACCTATCTGACGGTAAGCTCCATCTGCCTTTACCTTGCGTTGATTCCGGATATTGCCCTTATGAGAGACCTTGGCTGGAAGAAAAGGCAATGGTTCTATGAGATTCTCTCTCTCGGATTCACAGGAACAGAAAAACAATGGCATCGCCTGGAAAAGGCGATTACCATTATGTCCATTATTGTCATTCCGGTGATGATCACCGTCCACACCGTCGTCTCCTATGTCTTTGCCATGACGATTCAACCCATGTGGCATAGCGCCATCTTCGGTCCCTACTTTGTTGCCGGAGCCCTCTTCTCGGGAGTGGCTGCCGTGATCACCATCATGGCTATTATTCGCAAAGCTTATCATCTCGAAGATTATCTTAAGCCGGTTCACTTCTATAATCTCGGCACCTTCCTTCTGGCCATGACCCTTCTCTGGGTCTACTTCACCCTTGGAGAATACGTAACCACCTTTTACGGGAATGAGCCGGTTCATATGGAAATCTTCTGGTCGAAGCTGACCGGAAAATTTGCTCCTCTCTTCTGGCTCCATGTCGTGCTCTGTTTTGTTATCCCCTTTCCCATTCTTGCCAACCCGAAGACTCGAACCATTAAGGGAACGGTGATCGCTTCGATCTCTATCAATATCGGGATGTGGCTGGAGCGATTTGTCATTATTGTTCCTACCCTGACGAGACAGAGAATTTCTGTGGAGCAGGCCCTCTACATACCTACCTGGGTGGAGTGGTCGATCTTCCTGGGTTGCCTCTCCTTTTTTTCCCTTCTCTATGCCCTTTTTACCAAATTTTTCCCCATCATTCCGATCTGGGAAATGCAAGAAGGAAGGGAGAAAGCGGTCAGCAAGGTTGAGGAGCGGATCAGATCTTACCTTCCCGATGATAATGGGTGAGGGGGGAGTCAGGCATAGCCCCTTGAACCCTGTGCGTTTTATTCAATCGATGACAAAGGCCTTGGAGCGATGAGTTCAGGAAAAGTCTATTTAGTGGGGGCTGGACCAGGAGATCCTGGATTAATGACAGTAAGGGGATTGGAGTGCCTGCGTCAGGCTGATGTGGTGGTCTATGACCGCCTCGTGGACGAAAGCATTCTCAAAGAGGCTCCCCTTAAGGCGGAAAAGATCTATGTTGGAAAGGCGTCCAATCGCCACACCATGAAGCAGGAAGCGATCAATCAGCTCCTCTCAGAAAAAGCCCGGGAAGGGAAGACAGTCGTGAGACTGAAAGGAGGGGACCCCTTTGTTTTAGGCCGGGGAGGAGAGGAAGCAGAATCATTAGCCCTCAACAATATTTCTTTTGAAGTGGTGCCAGGAGTATCGTCGGCTGTGGCTGTACCGGCGTTTGCGGGTATTCCCGTAACGCATCGGGGAGTGGCTTCGTCCTTTACCGTCGTCACCGGACATAAAGCCTCTGACAAAGGTGAACCCTCCATTGCCTGGAATAAGCTGGCCACTGGAACGGACACCCTGGTCATCCTGATGGGGATTGGAAATTTGGCCAACGTGATTGACCAACTCATAAAGAACAACAGACACCCCTCCACCCCTGTCGCGGTGATCACTCAGGGGACCACCCCTCATCAACGATGTGTGACAGGGACGCTCCGGGACATTGTTGAAAGAGTGAAATCGGAGGATTTGAGGCCTCCATCTGTCATCGTGGTGGGAGAGGTCGTCAATCTCCGGGACCATTTACACTGGTTTGAGAAGAAGTGATCGGTTGAAGGCATGAAATCGAAGAAGATCAAACCGGCACCTTATTTCCCTGCTTTCCTCAATCTCCGTGAAAAAAAATGCATTGTCATTGGAGGAGGAGAGGTCGCTCTCCGGAAGGTAAAGATGCTTCTGGGCTGCGGAGCAGATGTGAGCGTGATCAGTCCGAACATTCATCCGGATCTGGACCGGCTCGTTAAGAAAAAGGCCCTACGTAGGATTTCCCGTGAATATCAGCCAGGAGACCTCGAAGGTGCAGTCATTGTCATTGCCGCAACGGATGTGAAAGGGGTCAATGACAGAGTGACTCAGGAGGCAAAGAGATCAGGAGCTCTCGTCAATGTGGTCGATGATCCAGAGCCTTCGGATTTTATCATCCCTTCCTTTTTCCGGCGTAAGGACTTGACCATTGCCGTCTCCACTGCTGGCAAAAGCCCTGCCCTGGCGAGGAAAATCAGAACGAGGCTTGAACAAATTTTTGGAGAAGAATATGCCATTTTACTCTCTCTGATTGAAGAGGTCCGCTCGGAACTTAAACTGCGGGGGATAGGGGTGAGTCCTGAGGCCTGGCAGGAAGCCCTGGATTTAGATCTGTTGGTCAATCTACTTAAGACAAATCAGCGGGAGAAGGCCAGGGCTGTTTTACTTGGAAATTTAAAAATCCAACAAATTTCCTTGTAAAAATCACATTATTTTTTTAAGATGCTACAAAAATCAACTCTTAAGGGTTGAGTTACAAAAGCGTATCCGTAACTCAAGGCTTTAGCCTTGATTGGCGAGGGGAGGTATTATGAAAAAGCCTCTGGTGGGGATCATCATGGGGAGCCAGTCCGACCTTGAGACGATGAAGGAGGCCTCCAAAATCCTGGACGAGCTGGGCATTCCCTATGAGATGCGCATTGTTTCCGCTCACAGGACTCCGGATTTCATGTTTGAATATGCGCAGTCCGCGAGGGACCGGGGTCTTGAGGTAATCATTGCCGGCGCCGGCGGAGCGGCCCATCTTCCGGGCATGACCGCTTCCAAAACCATTTTGCCTGTCATCGGCGTTCCCATCGAATCCAGGGCCTTGAAAGGGCTTGACTCCCTTTTGTCCATCGTTCAGATGCCGGCGGGGATTCCCGTGGCAACGGTTGCCATCGGGACGGCCGGCGCCCAGAATGCGGGGCTTCTTGCCGCAAGAATCCTCGGGATTAAGCATCCGGATATTGCGGAGAGGCTCAAGACCTATATGGCAAGTATGACGAAGTCTGTTCTGGAAAACAGTCTCGTTAAAGGCTGAAAAAAAGATGATCCTTCCCCGAAGCACGATCGGAGTCCTGGGCGGAGGCCAGTTGGGCCGGATGTTTGCCATGGAGGCCAAACGCATGGGATATCGGGTCTGGACGCTTGATCCCGAACCTGATTCTCCCTGCGGCCAGATTGCAGACGGACAGGTCCAGGCTCTATTCGACGATCTTGATGCCGCGCAAGAACTTGCGGACCGGAGCGATATCCTCACCTATGAATTCGAAAACATCGTTGTGGCTGTTGTGGAAGCCCTTGAGCGGGGAGGAAAGCAAGTCTCTCCCGGCAGCCTGGCGCTGAAGATTGCTCAGAATCGCCTGCTCGAGAAGGAATTCCTGCGTGACCATCAGATCCCCGTCACCGATTTTTATAAGATCCAGAGCCTGCAGGATATTGATGCAGCAAGGGAGAAGATAGGATTCCCCTCTGTTCTGAAAACGATTTTTGGCGGGTATGATGGCAAGGGACAGATCGTCATCCAAAACCAGAAGGAGGCTGAAGATGCCTTTCAGGTTCTGGAGGAGATCAGCGGTGGAAAGACGCTGGTCTGGGAGAAGTATGTCCCTTTTGTGAAGGAGCTGGGCGTCATCTGCTCAAGAAAGAAGGCCGGCGAGGCGGTCACCTTTCCGATTTCCGAAAACACCCACCGGGAAAATATCCTCCATCTTTCCCTGGTTCCGGCGCGGATCACTCAGGAGGTTGAGGCCAGACTGATAGAGATTGCGAAGGCCATTGCCGGGGCGCTTAATATTGTTGGAACCTTCTGCGTCGAAACCTTTCTCCTGAAGGACGGAAGCGTGATGGTCAATGAGATCGCGCCCCGTCCCCACAACTGCGGCCATTATACCCTCGATGCCTGCGTGACCTCTCAGTTTGAACAGCAGTTGAGGGCGATTTGCGACCTTCCCCTGGGCTCGACCCGGCTTCTTTCTCCCGTGGCAATGGTCAACCTCCTCGGAGAGGGAACCGGCAATGATCTGATCGGGCTGGAGGAGGCTCTTCGGGACCCACATGTGAAGCTCCATCTTTATGGTAAAAAAGAAGCCAAGGCAAAGCGGAAAATGGGGCATCTTACGGTATTGGCCGAAACCGTGGAGGAGGCCCTGGATAGAGTATTGTCGGCTCATAAAAAATTGAGATGGGGATAAGGAAGAAAGATAAAATTAATCAGGCGGCAGAGATCATCCGTCGAGGCGGCATCGTTGCCTTTCCGACTGAGACCGTATACGGGTTGGGGGCGGATGCCTTTAATCCCCTTGCGGTGGCAAGGGTCTTTGAGGTCAAAGGGAGACCCTATTTTGATCCGTTGATTGTCCATGTGGCGGATCCCCGGACCCTTGATCAACTGGTTAAAGAGATTCCGCCCGGAGCCCGAAGATTGATCGAGCAGTTCTGGCCTGGGCCCTTGGCGGTAGTGCTTCCAAAAAGAGAAGAGGTTTCTGGGATTGTGACAGCAGGCCTTCCCAGCGTGGCGGTTCGAATGCCGGGGCATGCCCTGGCATTGAGTCTGATCAAACAGGCAGGCTGTCCGATTGCCGCCCCGAGCGCCAACCCCTTTGGTTATGTGAGCCCGACCACGGCCGAACATGTCCGGGAACAATTGGGAGATCGGGTAGATCTCATTCTCGACGGAGGCCCTTGTGAAGTCGGGGTGGAGTCCACCATCCTCTCTTTTTTAGAGGAGCGGCCCTGCTTATTGAGACCGGGAGGCGTCCCTCTTGAAGAGATCGAATCTATTGTCGGACCAGTAAAGATCTCTTCAACCCATGATAGCAGGCCTCTTTCTCCGGGAATGCTGCAAAAGCACTACTCCCCTCGGACACCCATAATCCTTGCGCAGGAGGGCGGTAGCCCCGATTCCTATAAAAATAGAAGGATCGGGCTTCTCTCTTTTCAGGGCCCGAAGATTCCCATTCCATTTCTTCATGTGGAGATCCTTTCCCCAACAGGGGACCTCAGAGAAGCCGCGGCCAATCTTTTTTCAGCCTTAAGAAGACTGGACGCCTTAAGCCTGGACCTGATTGTGGCGGAGCCTGTTCCGGAGATCGGATTGGGCCGGGCCATTATGGATCGTCTCCGGCGATCGAGCGGTAGAGAAGAGAAGATTAAAAGAGAGATATCCATACAGACAAGGAGGGATTATGAATGAGAAGATTGTCATCCTTTTAATTTTCGTCCTCTGTTACGGACTTGCCTTGAGCAGAAAGGTGAAGATCGCTTATGCCTCTCTCGGAGCCTCCGCAATGCTTCTCGTTTTTGGGTATCTGAAAGTGGAGGACGCCATTTTCAAGGCGATCAAGTGGGATGTGATGGGGATCTATTGGGGATTTATGATGGTCTCCGTTGTTTTTGCAAGGAGCAGGATGCCGGACCTGATTGCCAATAAAATTCTGGAGAAGGTCAGGGTGGAAAAGTATGTCCTTGTGTCGTTGTGTGCGTTAACGGCA
>Ga0208733_100148_pt1 | contig 36894 bp, 31 predicted proteins | sample SubbioR11Jul_8B1_FD_184816 | JGI IMG/M metagenome (GOLD analysis project Ga0208733, IMG submission 184816) | Serpentinite rock and fluid subsurface biosphere microbial communities from McLaughlin Reserve, California, USA - CR11Jul_8B1 (SPAdes) | ecosystem: Environmental > Terrestrial > Deep... | reverse complement strand
GATCTTAACAACGCGTCCTCCAACCTTGTAAGCGATTTGAACCGCGGTCGCCCCACTGGAGGTCTTGACTTTCCGAATGAATGCCATGTCTCAATTCTAGCGCATCCGGTTCGGCTTTTAGTGTCCCAAAATCGTCGTTTTTGTGCTCAAAATCGACGACTTTTGGGAAAAGTGAGCAAGTCAGGTATGAGGATCGCTCTGGTTGGGAGATTACTAAATCCGGAAATGGCACCAGTGTCATCTGGACTGAAGTTGACACGGGAATAACACCTTTGTATCCCTGGAGATGAAAAGTGTATACCCCAGGCAGTGATGTATTGACGTACTGGCGGGTATAGGTCCCATCGCCAGCCAGCCTATCGCCGTTTGTTCCATCATCATAGAACTGATCCAAGCTTTCCTGGCTACCGTCTGGCCGGGTTATCAGGGTTGAAAAAGAGGCCGTCCCGATGATTTTTATGAGATTACCATCCACCTGCTCTTCAATCAAGCTTACTTCTAAATCGATCGGCTGACCGGCTTCACGGAGGTGAGGTGCGGTTTCAACCCTGGCCCGCAAGCGAGATTTTAGAATAGCACGTGCCTGCACATCGCCGCTACCGCTCAATTGGATATTCCAATTCCCTGCTACAGGTTTATCAACTGTGAAAACTACAAAGCGCGGGTCCTCCAGGTGATAAACGACCCCGGTTTCGATGGGCGAAAGTATTCTTTCATCGGGCAAAAGTAGACTGATCCGAGCAAGATCTGGTTTGCTGACTACAAAACTCATCTGTTCCACATATGGTGCCATTCCTGCGTCTAAAACCAAATCCGCAGCACCAGGTGCCCTTACGGTCCCTTTCCCGAGAATTGTGCGATCCTTTACTCCCTCCAGGACCTGAAGGTAAGCATCCAGCAAATCAAGTGAAGATTTTGCAAATATCACCTGGCCGTCGGTTTCGCCAGACAGGCGGTTGAGGAACGGTGACTGTGCATTTTGGGTCAAAGCTATGGAAAGAACCGGGATTTGCAAGCCGCGCGCTAATTCTAAAATCTCATTTTCATATTTTTCATGCTGCGCCGGAATTTCTGGCACGCCATCTGTCATGAATACAATCACCTTCTTGCCTTCGGGTGCAGCTGTTCGAGCTAATCGAGCAACATCTTCAAAGGCTGCTTTTACGTCTGTATATTTTTCTTCATCAACGCGGGCTAACAAATCGACCAGGGTTTTCTTATCCTGAGGTCCCTGAATAATTCTCATCCCGTCAGTGAGCATCGTGCTGGTCGTTGAAAAGCGGATCAACCCAACCTGGTCGCCAGTGTCCAGAAGCGATACGAACAACTGAGCGGCAGTGAACCGCAGGCCGTCCGGGTCGTTCCCGGTCATACTGCCGGAATTGTCGATAATGAGAATGACAGATAGATCAGAACCGGCATTAGCGCTGGCCGATTTTGGAATGGCTGGAGAAATGGCTAAAGTAGTAAAGAACAGGAATAATAGTCCTACCCTGAGGACCGCTGCCTGACCTCTATAGGATCTGTTTCTTTGGGTATTCGTTCGGGTCTGGTTAATGGGCAATTCACTCATCGTGTGCATACCATTTCTCTGAAATCAATAATAGCATCCCCCGCTCGGTATTCACCTGAGATTCTCTACGGTCTGGTTTCGGATATGTCTGGCATGGTTAGAATATGGAACGCCAATGTCTCTTTGTTGCGCACAGAATTGCCGGATTGAGCAGTTCTGACCTGTTCTTGAATATCTTCAAGAAGCTGCGGATAGTGACTGAATAATTCGGCATATGTCAGTTCACCAGATAGGAGCTCTTTCAAACCTAGTCGTTCGTATATCTCACTGATTAACCCATAGGTCCATTTAAGGCTGATGCCCATTTCATCCGCGATTTCACCCCGTTCCAGGCTAAATAGAAAGGACAACTGCGCTACCATATCCTGGTGATCGTTTGAGTGCACCCGCAATCCGCCGGCCGTCCAATGCAACCCTTGGTTTGGGGAGCATATGATGGCGGCGAGAAGCCCAGTCGTCTATGCTCTGGGCGTACAAACCCACGCGCCGGCCGCTGCGAAACTCAGTGCCCAGGCGATAGAATTGCAGATCTCACTCTTGATCAAGTAACCCTGGATTGCCGGTTCTGGCTGGTGAAGCAATCCTGGGTGAAATTCGCGCCCGATCAGGATAATTCCGGAGGCAGGAGACAAAGAAGTAACCTCATCTACAATGCTGGTTTGTTTTCGAGCCTGGTCATTGAATACTCCGGTATCCAATAATATATAGTCAGGAAGCGTATTAACATTGACCAGAAGATCTGGAAGACCGATCAGGTTTTGCGCCTTGGCGACGACTTTGGTACGCCAGTCCCGCGATACGATTAAATTAATCCAAAGATTTGAATACGGGTCTGGATCGATAATGATGGTGCGGATATCTGGAACCATATCCCCCTCAACGTCTGGTCAGTAATTAATTACTATTTGGATAAGGGCCTGAACTTCAGACTTAATCAATTATCTATTTTATTATTGTAGCGTATTTTAAGGGGAAATGGGCATTTTTTAAACAATCAAACCTGAGAAAATCTCAGGTTTGATTGCTGTGGGAATTGGTATAAAAAATATAAACAAGTGCGTCGTTTAGGAGGGTATCATGATCCAACTCAATGACCATTCTAGCCGCAGGGCGGCACAACGCGGGTTGACATTTGAAGAAATCGAATATATTGTCTGGCATGGGGAATCGTTCCACCGGACCGGGGTAGTGATCTATTATTTGCGAACGAAAGACATTCCAGCAGACGATTTACGGAAAGACATCTGGTCGCGTCTGGTGGGATCCGCGGTGATTGTCGACTGGAACTCTGGGACGGTAATCACTGTTTGGCGCAACCGGCGCAGCGGGCTTAAAACCATCCGTCGAAAGCCAGATTACAGCAGCTACAAAAAAGTGAAGAAATTTGTTTAAATTTGCAGGATTAGTAATCAGGCTGTCATTATAAAAATGTGTTGGGTAATTCGTTTCTGAAAAGTAACGAGTGGTAAGGCGAATAGAGGCAATTTAGCCGGGTAGGGTATGCCCACCTTCGGGTTTGTTTTTGATAAGAAGGAGTGCCTTCCCTTACCGATGCGAGTGTAATATCAACCACTAAACACCATAGAAAATATCTGGTTTCGTAAGCGTAAAAATTGTTATAAATATCCTAAACCGGAACATTGTAATAGGGAGGATAAAATGTCCCAGGCGCATGTAGTCACAACGGAGAATCATTCAGCACGGATGGAATTCGATTACCGGGCGGCCTTACATCTACTTGAGAATGACCGCCGCTGGCCAGCAAAAGTTTTTTCCACAGGAAAGGCAAGTGCGATAAGCAAGGTGTTGGCAGGCTGGCACGGCCTGTTTTTTAAGCCTGTTTATCAGATTTCTACTATCAGTGAACATTTCAACGTATGCGGATTGGCCGCCCCAGACTTTGCTTTGTCTTACCGTATCAAGCGTGAAACGGATACGCAGATCACGGTCAGGGCTATAGGAGAGGTGGTATTATTTCTTGAGGTTGTGAGTCACAGCGGTATATTGCCAGGGATTTCCTTTTCGCTATATTCACTGTCCTTTGGTTGGCGGCATCTGAGAGAGAAGATATTGTCAGATTCGCAAAAAAATCTAGCTGGTTTTTGCCATTACCTTAAAAATGCTGAGCAAAAAGAAAAAACAATTTTGTTAAAAAACCAGGCGCATTGAGAATATCGTGAGGATAAATATGGTCCTTAAACCCGGTTATGTGATTTTCGTGATGGTGATGGTATTAAGTCTGACGCATTCCCCGGTCCTTGCTCAAGCAGACCCACCTATTTGGCAGCAAAATTTGGTTTGTGATTCGGAAAAACAACGCTACCGCGGCCTGGAATATTGTACCAGCCGTGATGGACAAATCCATGTCGTGGTGATGGATTTACTTGAAGCGGGTCTTCGTTTTGAGTATGTGATTGCTGAGGGAAGAGATCGTGACGGGAATTTTGGACCCTGCCAGGATGTGAATTTACCCGGATGCTGTTCGATTCCAGTGTGTCACGATCCAAACAATACTGAAGTTTATCCGGTTCTTTCGCTTTTTCAGGCGGTTGAACGCTATCCGACTGCTGCTGTGATCCTTAACAGTGATTATGGCGCAACAACGCTGAATGATCGCGGCCATGGGCCAGAAGGATTCACCGTTATACAGGGCAACCGGATCGACGGTACCCGAAACAATGATATCGATGATAATGCGGTCAATCGTCCCTGGCTTGCGATTGGGCATGACCCGCTGCGAGTAACGTTTGGGCAGCTCGACCAGGATGATGGAACTGCTCCGGCTTGGATTGATACAGGCGTAGGCGGTGCGCCATGGTTGATACGTGACGGCTCCATATCCACATCGGATATAAATGACTGCAGAAATGCCAACCGGAATAGTTGCACCAGCGCCGTTGCCCAGACAGCTGCTGGAATGTCTGGAGACAACCGCTGGATGTTTTTTGTCGTCGCGATTGGCCGCAATGCTATGCAAACTGCCGAATTCATGCACAGCCAGTTAAGTACCTGGGAAGCGATTAAATTTGACGGCGGCGGTTCTTCACAGCTGTATTACGGCGGTCTGCCGGGTTCAGATGTAAATGAGCGGGTAATCTATCGCGGTGATGGTCGCTGGTTATCCCAATTTCTGGCTATCTATGCTGAGCCTGGTACAGGAATCGATCTCGATGAAAATCTTCCACCCCCCCTAATAGATCCAGGGTTGCAGCCGAATTGGTGGGCAAACCTGGTAGAGTCGATCAGTGACACCTGGCAAGATTTTTGGCGTGGCATCGTCGAGCGAATTGACCAGGGATTTAATGAAGCAGAACGCGTGTTGGAAGAGCGAATAAATCAATGGTGGCAGGAAACTCAAGAGCGAATAATCGAAACAATCGAACAACAATTGCTGGATTGGCTGAATACGATGTGCTGTATAGGGATCCTGCCCGGAGTCGTTGTTGTTTGGGTAAAAATTCGCAAAGATGTGATCAGAAAATCAGTATGAACTGAATAGGCGTAATCCATCAGCCATGCCGGATGAAAATTTTCCCGACTTCAATCATACTAGCACATTGTCTTTAGGGGCGTAGATTCAATCGCAGGTCATCATTTAACGAAATTAATATCAGCCTGTATGCGCGAAATCACACAAGTTCTCCTTTACGCAACAACCTAAAGAAAGACAATTTGAGCATCGAATCCGTATGGATTCTGGATAATCACGATCTTTCTTACAACTTTGATATCTCTCTATCTCTTACTTTAGATGTCCAAGCGGGTAATGAATCAACTCTTTCAGTTGCGTCTCTTCGCGTTTTCTCCTTGGTAAACGACTGGTATTGTAACGATAGAAGTGGACACAAAGTTCTGGATCCGAAAATGGCTATAAAAAAGGACTTCAACTATTTGTTTCACTACCCAATTGAAGTATCCCATAAAAGGTTACGAGTCTGGGGGTCTTCGGACCTGATGGGGAAAGAGAGAGCTCACGAAGGTGACTTAAGTTTCAATACCCTCGCGAAGCGCCCTTTAGGGTTACGGGTCTGGGGGTCTTCGGACTTGATGGAAAGGAAGTTGGGTCACTGGATCCCTGCAAAGTGTTTCAATACCCTCGCGAAGCGCCCTTTAGGGTTACGGGTCTGGGGGTCTTCGGACTGCGGGGTAGAGCAGAGGTAGCTCATAACCCGAAGTTTCAATACCCTCGCGAAGCGCCCCTTAGGGTTACGGGTCTGGGGGTCTTCGGACATCGACCCGACCTCTGCAACAATTGCGTTTGGAAGTTGTTTCAATACCCTCGCGAAGCGCCCTTTAGGGTTACGGGTCTGGGGGTCTTCGGACTTGTCTGCTGATTCCATCCTCGAATGGGATGGTAGCTGGTTTCAATACCCTTAATGGGTCTGGGGGTCTTCGGACTGGCGGACGTTGGGATTATGAAGGCTGCACCTGGCAGTTTCAATACCCTTAACGGGTCTGGGGGTCTTCGGACCCTTGGGTTTTTCTCGGTTTAGTTGTCCTCGGGATGCTTATGTTTCAATACCCTTAACGGGTCTGGGAGTCTTCGGACTTACTTGGAGCCCAAACCACACAGGATCGGCATCCTTGTTTCAATACCCTTAACGGGTCTGGGAGTCTTCGGACACCTAGATAAGGAGATTTAAGATGAAGACCAAATTGTTTGTTTCAATACCCTTAACGGGTCTGGGAGTCTTCGGACACAAGGTGTGACAGGTGCAACTCGTAAGAGTCAGAGAAGGTTTCAATACCCTTAACGGGTCTGGGAGTCTTCGGACCAAATGGAGGAAGGGGGAGTCCACATTCAAGGCCACGAGTTTCAATACCCTTGACGGGTCTGGGGGTCTTCGGACTGGTGACTGAAACATTGAATTGAATGAATAATTTCGTTTCAATACCCTTGACGGGTCTGGGGGTCTTCGGACCCCTCAAGATCTTGTTAAGGAGCGAAATGTCCAAATCGTTTCAATACCCTTGACGGGTCTGGAGGTCTTCGGACGGTTGGCTCCCGAAGCAGCGCCTGTTGTAGTGCGGGGGTTTCAATACCCTTAACGGGTCTGGGAGTCTTCGGACTGTTCGTATTAACCACTTCGGTGGAATCAAAAATATTGAAGTTTCAATACCCTTAACGGGTCTGGGAGTCTTCGGACGCAAAAATCGTGATCGATGCGCTGCGGGGCGTGGGGTTTCAATACCCTTAACGGGTCTGGGAGTCTTCGGACACTCAATCTCCGGATGGGACGGTAGCTGGGTGATTTCCTTGTTTCAATACCCTTAACGGGTCTGGGAGTCTTCGGACCAGCATTGACGGCTCGAATATGACCGACTTGGGCGTTTCAATACCCTTAACGGGTCTGGGAGTCTTCGGACACTGGCTACCTTGGCTTTTGTTAGGTATTGTTGTCATGTTTCAATACCCTTAACGGGTCTGGGAGTCTTCGGACCTAGCCGTAACCGACTCGTTAAAGTCACTCCTACCCGTTTCAATACCCTTAACGGGTCTGGGAGTCTTCGGACCCAAGTTCCCAACACAGGTAAAAAGTAAAATCAACCAAGTTTCAATACCCTTAACGGGTCTGGGAGTCTTCGGACCAAGTTGCTTTCATCCTTCCCGAAGGAGGTTCAGATGGTTTCAATACCCTTAACGGGTCTGGGAGTCTTCGGACGCCACGGTCGCGATTGGCGCCGGGCTCCAGGTCGGTTTCAATACCCTTAACGGGTCTGGGAGTCTTCGGACGCGTTAGCTATGGATATTTTTGGCGCACGCGCCGGCCGTTTCAATACCCTTAACGGGTCTGGGAGTCTTCGGACATGTCCAGAAGTGGATGGTACCTGAGGCTTTGCCTTTGGTTTCAATACCCTTAACGGGTCTGGGAGTCTTCGGACTTCCTTCAGGGATCGATCCTAAGTCGCTTGCGACTTGGAGGGTTTCAATACCCTTAACGGGTCTGGGAGTCTTCGGACCATTTTTGATGATCAGGTGCAAACCTTTACCGCGAAGGTTTCAATACCCTTAACGGGTCTGGGAGTCTTCGGACAACGGCGTTGGTGGTCCTGGACCCCAACCCGCCGAAATGTTTCAATACCCTTAACGGGTCTGGGAGTCTTCGGACAACTGTGCAGAAAATTTTGTTCCGCAAAATAATATCGTGTTTCAATACCCTTAACGGGTCTGGGAGTCTTCGGACTCCCCGACACGATCAATCTTAAGCCCGACGTTGTGTTTCAATACCCTTAACGGGTCTGGGAGTCTTCGGACCGTTAGACGGTGGCAAAACATGGGAATCCAAGGGTTTGTGTTTCAATACCCTTAACGGGTCTGGGAGTCTTCGGACACCACCGACATCTTGCCCCAAATCCCTGCGGATTTGGTGTTTCAATACCCTTAACGGGTCTGGGAGTCTTCGGACCGAAATAGTCCTCTGGTATCCCCAGCAGGAAACTTTTGTTTCAATACCCTTAACGGGTCTGGGAGTCTTCGGACTCTGGTTTTATTATACCCTCTTTTTCTGTTTTTTTCACTATTTTTCTCTTCATTTCTTTCCAGCCTGAATGGTTTGCGAGCACCTTTTAATTTAAAGGACATTACTGTATATTTTTATATATCAGGTGCCTTATAATTAAAAATACTGCACTAAAAGTCAGAACCCTAAAAAGCAATCCCGTCCACCAGACCCTTCTGGTGGACGGGATTGTACTGCTGAAAATTTAGGGGAAAATTTACCGGCCGGTGCGCGCCCGGTCTCGAATCTTTTGTAAATTTATAATTTCCGCCACCTCAAACTGTGGAGGATTTGAATCAGGTACCGGCCGCAATCGTATCACAGCAGGAAAGTACCCCATACGGCCGTGCAGTTCAGCTAGGACAGTTAACGCAATCCAACTGTGGGTCGGCGGATTAATCAATACTGGCTCCGTCTGCCATTCTTCAGAGTCAAATGCCAGGGAATCGATCAATTCTTTAGCCTGGGGTTCAAATTCTAAATTGAGATCGAACTGGGAGGGTATTTTTACCTCACGATCAATGGATTGTTTGGTTAACTGTTCAATTTTTTCTTTATGAAGTTGGGTCAGCGGGTGAGCCAGGTTGATGAGTAACATAAGACCTTGATTTCCTTTTATTGAGATGGTTTTTTCATTTGGTGTTATCGCGAGAAAGGCCAAGCGGCCTGACCTGTCCCATGCCCCAACCGGTATGGCGGCCAATCCCACTGTAGAATGCAAATTTCGAGAGGGTGTTAAGCACCATTTTGGCGTCCTGCTTTGAGATACCGCTCTTCAATTCTACCTCTTCCGAAAGCGTGTAGGTCACGACTCCAGTAAAACCGGTCGCTCCACCGCGTCCTCCTTGGGCAAATTTCCAACGCTCGGTCTTGAGCTGGTTGTAATGGGTGATGTGCAGACTGGTATCGATCACTGTTAGCCATTCATCGGTGATTTTTAATGGATTGAACTGGTTCCACTTGCGCCATGCGCTACGATAAACCAGGCCCGGTAAAGGAATGGGCTTATCGACCCCATCAGAATTAAACGTGGTTGGGCTTGAAAACTCCATTTTTACCCGGCTTAATACCTGATCCGGATCTAATAGTGCCAGGTGTTCGTAACTTTCATACCCCGCCCAGGGATGGTGACTGTTTAGGATTGCATATTCCTCGATGTTGTATTCCATCCACCAGTTCAGCATACGCGCCGGCTTACGGCGCTTGATCATCGCCAGGAAGGACTCGGCCAGATCATCATCCAGGATGGTAAAACGAATCGAACAACGGCTGAAAGGTTTCTGTGCACCTAACGAAGGCTGAAAATAGGCGCGATTAAAAAGGTTGGAGACGGTATAGGGGCGTAAATCACCGTTTTGATGTAACTTTTCCGCTAACTCAGCCGAGATATACCCATCCACCTGCTGCAGGAACCAACCCTGAGCCTGGCGGCCAAAGTTTCCTTCTGGAATTTTCTCTGGTGTAGAGAGCTGTAAAACCAGCGAGAGCGGCACCTTTCTATTCCTCTTCTGGTGACCAAACAGGGGATGTCACCGTCCGCTCCTCAAAGATGAATTGGGTTACCAATCCCGCTAACAGCGCCATTGGGACGAAGCTAATAAAATAAGCCAGATTGACCTGTCCAAACGGCCCCCAAAAAGTGAAATGGCAAAACAAATGCCTGCACTCAACGGGGTCTTTGGCAGTGATGACTGCCACAACTGCCAACCCGACCAATGAGGCGAGCATAAATGAAAGCACCAGGGTAGAGAAAGCGCGTTTAAAGGAAGTTTTTCCATCTCGGGCCAGGGGCCGCACATCGAAATATAGGTAGGTAAAACCGGCGAACAAGACCGAAACCAATACAAGTAGAGCGGGTAATCCCCAATAATTATTCCACAAAACTTGATTCACTTCAATCGAGCCGTTTTCGAGCATGATCGTAAGATAACCGATCATGACCCCACCGACGATGCGCGGTGCGGCCAAGTGAGGAAGAATATTGACGTCTAAAATCCGGATAAGTATACCGGCAATGCCGCCCAGTCCAAGAAGTGTCTCGCCTACAGAAATTGGCAGTCCGGCGGAAGCAGTTGGTATGATTTGGATCATCACGGACCCAACCGCAATTACCAATAATAGCCAGGTTATCAAGAAAAAGAGGTATTTTGCCACTGAAATTTCAACTCGATCGGGGCGGTTATTTCTTAAGCGACGCGCCAGATGCAAGGCAGTATCGAGGTTGTAACGTGGCAAAAGCCAGTGGGTAATCAGTTCGCGAACCGATTTTTTGGCCGGTTCGTATTGGGAGAAAACTACATGTAGGCGGGTGGCATTCCATTGAACAGGGCTGAAGTAGGGGTACCCGGGTGCGGGAATCACATCGGCATTGATCAGGTCTTTAATGGGATCAATTTCTCGCCATAATACCAACGACGTCCTCATCGATTCGCGCAGAAGCGGCCCACTCAACTCAGCTTTTTCCGCCCGAGCTAATCGAAATGTCGATTTAGGACGTTTCCAAACCTGAATCTGGTGAATAGCAACAGCATACCGTTTGTCGTCGATGCAATCTGCAACCAGGCGATAAGCCTGGGCCAGGTCCTTGATGAGCGCATAGTAGTATGGCTGGGTGTTGCGTTCTGACAGTGATTCGCACAGATACTTGCTCAGGTTGTACCACTGCCAGGTGAAAAAGAGATGAGCGCTCCAGGCTCCCCAATCGCTGACTCGCTCCTGGCGACCTAAAAAACGGCTCAATCCTTTAAAAAAAGCTGATAGCAATACCAAAGAATTCTCAAGTGAATCCCCTTCGGCATGGATGTTGATATTAAGCAGGCGTGATACGCTGCCTGCGCCGCTCAAGTATTCATCGGTGAAATCGTGTTGAAAATTCAGCATCCGGCCATCTTTCCACCGCAATTCTTCAACAATCGATTCCAGCCAGGCAGTCACCGAATTTGAGAGCAAGCCGCGTTTATCAGGCCTGTCCGAATATTCTGCGCGTATCAGTTCTGATTTGATGATGAACGGGTCTGTGTGTGATCCGTCAGTCTGGCGGTGATTGCGAAAAAACAGGATCCATTCTTCATCGTTTTGTCTGATGAGATTAATCAGCGTGGTCATCTCTGCTGTTTTGACCTCTTAAAAAATTGCCAGTGGATGGTCTTTACGGTATTGAAGAATATACTGGAGATAAATACTTGTACCAGTGCTCATCCATTCTTGGTGGGTCAAACTCTGCCAGGTCTTCTGCCAGAATTTCCGCGCCTCAGTGTTTTCGTGATTGAATCTGGGGTGCAGTGCCTGGAGAACATCCGAAAACTCATATGTGTAGATTAATTTGATCCCAAACAAAAACGAGAAAAGTGTGAGACAAGGCATAATTGATTTGAAACCACCGGAGGCAATAAATCGATTCTCCCATTTATCATTGACGCTTGACTCCTTAAGGCTTTCACCGATGTGGTATGCCAGGTTATACATGGCCTGATCGAGGTCTTTTGGATTTTCATTAAGGTCTTCGACCATTCTTATTGAAATCTGATCGTTTGGGACTTTCCAGCCGGAAGAGATTATTTTTTGGACAGCCAAGGCTGCAAAAAGGCCAGTGATCGACTGTGTAGCAATCAGGGTAATATGATCAGTTTCAGGGTTCCAATAAAAATCATCACCCTTTGCTTCCATACTCGCCAGAGTGGAGATTTCCGCTCCGAATATACTCGAAAGACCTTTTAATTCATGCCGTCTGTCCCAATATTTAAGCACAACCCGGCTGATATGCTCGGCCTTTTCTAGAACTGGTAATTGATCCAGGTCGTTCAAAAGAGGCAGTGATCCTTGCAAAGACGATTTGAGGTCAGTTATATAAGATTTCAACTCTTCATCCATGCCATCAGACTTAAACTTTAATGGAGAAATTTGTGATGTTCCGCATGTTACCAGCAGGTTTCTACGCGTTGGGGTTTCTGACATAAGGTCTCTCTTCTTCATGGCGGCTTTTAATCGATAATTCGCCGGCAATGATTTTTCCGATTTCCGGTAATTCTTCCAGGTAGATCAAGCGGGCAACGTATTCGCGTGCGCGCCGCTCAACTTCTGTACTAAGCGACCCTTTCGGTAAAGCGGTCACCAGAACCGTTCTCCCAAATGATCCGCCCAACGATTCCTTCAGCACGCGCAGTCGGTTTAAGTAAGCCTGCCCTTCCTGGCCTTTGATTTGCCCGCTTTTACATTCGATGATCCCCAATTTCCCATTTAGTGAGCAGGCGATATCGAGTTCATTTTCCACACCGGCAACCTTGACGTTGGCAGCTACATCCATAAACCGATCGCATCTTTTAAGAATGGCGCATGCGTAGGCTTCCAACCACCCCCCCTGGATAAATTTGAGCACCGGATTGGCGACATAAAGCAGGGATCCGGCTCTGCGCAACAGGTGGTTGCGTTCGACCGCAGCGAAAAACCAGGCCAGTTTATTTTCATTATAGGTGCGCAGCACGAATTCGCCGTTGGGAGTATGTTTTACCTTATTTAACTTTCTCTGTAATTGGATGACTTGGGGAATGGACTGCGGCCAATTATCCAACATGGCGTTGGCCAGATCCTCGAAGGCAGGATTGGATAGCGCAGCAGTTACTTTTTCATCTATTGGGTGCCCGTGCAAACGAAGCATTGTGCGAATAGTGATATTCTCCAGGTCAAAGGATATTGCTTGGATCTCTCTACCCGTAAAAACATGTATTTGTTCGGTTTGCGTATCGACATACAGCATATGGCAGCCTATTTCTAAGCCGGCCAGGTAGGCGCCGATTGACATGGGCTTAAGCCCGCCGGTGAAATTGATGGTTACCTGGTCTGGCCCGCCGTGATGCTGGGCGATTTGTTTACAAACGGACAGCGTAGAATGCGGGTTGATCGGATCTACGGGGTGCGGCCACATCTCGCAGGCCACCCGCTCGCCCAGGGCATCTGCAATGTCCTGGGCGATGCGGGCATATTTTGGGTTAACCCTCCCATTAACCTCTGACCCTACCAGGACAAGACGATCGAAAGCCATGCCGCGTTGAAACAGCGGTAAGACATTCTGCATGCGCTGGTCGGATAAGAGACAGAGGAGGGTCTTTGTATGAATTATTTTTTACCTCCTGGCATTGGGCGAAGGTAAACAACAACCCCGTCATCATCCTCTTCAATATCGAGTATCTCACATCGGAGGGATGTTCCTTCCTGGTACTTTTTCCCCTTCAAATCCGTCTTTTCGATTACACCGACAACATCTTCGCCAAATTCAGGCAGAACCATAGCCAACGAACCGGATGGGTCAACAAAATCGACAACAGCAGTAATGTAACCGCCAACCTCTAGTTTTTTCTCATGAGGGATTGTACCTGCTGGCTCTTCATCCTGTGTATATAGAGGGACATCCAGTATGTTTGGAAGAGCTTTTCGTCGTCTATAACTAGGTAAATCCTGATAACTTGATTCCGCATGATTAGGTCCAGGCCACACGTGCATGTGCAGTAACGACTTGATGCGGGGGTGTTGATTGAATCCATTGTTAATACGCAATACAGTGGACATGTATTTTTCAAAGACGTCGATTAACGATTTTTCTGTTTTCCCAACATCCACTGTCCCAGAACACCATTCAGTACCAGAGTCTTTTTCATTGAAAAGCGTTTTGTAACGCAGCTCACGGTCTTCAAAATCGATATCGTCAATAACCAATTGGACAGACCCAAGACCGTATGGTTTCCCCATACCAAGTTTGTGGCAGTAATTGGGGTTATGGCCTTTTTTTCCTAAGGACAAAGCCCATATCAGTGCACCCAGCTCGATCTCTATCAGGTTTGTAAAACTAACCTTGAACGTGAAGGAGACATCCCTTTTTACCGGTCGGATTGAGGTGTGCTGGGAGTCGACCTTTTCCTGAGACTCATGAAAATCAAGATCGGCCGATTGGGGATGCCAGTATAGTTTATTGCCACGAATCGCAGTTTCGCCAGGATTGTTTACATAGGTCTTGAGCCTTCTATGATCATCCGGTTCATTTTGGTTCAGGTACAATTGAAACGAGGTGGGTTTTGGGCCGCCCAATATTTTGGGAGAGACTCTGTTTTGTGAGTACCAGATTTCTGTCTGGCCATCGATTAACCTGGCATCACTAAAACGAACCCGCCCTGGGCGGGTCTGGTCCTTGTTGGCCTCGCCTTTCTGATCCAAAACAAAACCAAAGATCGCATCCGTCAAATCCAACACATTTTGATCACGTAATTCTTCGGGTACGAAATCCAGTGGCGTATGTGGATACGGCAAGCGAAACATCATTGTGGTGCCAAAGTATTCCAACTGGTTGTTTTGATCAACCAGGTAGAAAAGTGGGTCGCCATCGTTTTTCAATATCCGTGGTTTTTGAGCATCATTACGGGAAATCGCACAATCCTCTTCGTACAACTGCCACATTTCGTTTGAAATCGGCAACCAATCGCTTTTTTGCAAAGAATCATTTCTTTCGTAAATCGCACAGTGCATATGTTTGGAGTGTTGACCGTGTGGTGCTGGATAATTCCCCATCTGCCCCGTTTCAACAAGTACAGCCGGCTCCATACTTGCTGGCTTAGCTCCACCATGGGTCCTCTTCTCCATTCGTGAGGTTATCGCAAGATCCAGAAAAAGATTTCCTGGACCACGATTTCCACGAGGACTGGTTGCTCTCGCATTAGGTTCAATAAACACATTATGAACCCTATGCCGCCCAAAGCCACCAATTTTTGCAGTTGCTATTTGATAATCTACGTGGATTAAGCTCTCATTGTGAAATTCTTTAGCCGGTTGGATAAAACGACCTTCCCGTGTGATTCGTAAATAACCGCCCCTCACATTAGGACTAGGGTAATCTAAATGGGTATGAGGATGTCCTGTTTTATTAGTCCCCAATAATTTGCTCCGATAAAAATTGCCCAGGGAAGAATAATCTCCAACTGCGCGAAAGATCAGCCTGTTATTTGTGACCCACTGAACCTTGCTGAAAGTGATAATTTCAACAATTGACCGAATCATCCCACGTAATGAGGTTCCTGGAATCACTGGCTGATTTTGATCATTGTGATGAAAGAATTGAGAATAAATTTCCCGCAGATCAGAATCCTGCATCATCTCCTGTATTTTCTCGCTCCACTCACGGAAAAACTCAGGTGTCAGGGCTGTACGGGTATAAAGCGGTGTTTTGGTAGTTAACTTACATTTTATTGAGCCTGTCCAACGTTCCGTAACCGGAAAATATCTATCATTATCCGGTATTGCAGAAGGTGCAGGAACTACCTGTTTAGGTAACGGAATAAAGTTGTATGGCGAAGTCGCGCGCCGATCATCGTTGCTTGGACTGATATGCTCGCTCATTTTTCCTCCTTCAGGTCAACCAGGCGGCTGGCGGAGATATATGCCTGCCCGGCTTGGTCATAAGCCAGGAAGTAACGTACGGTTAGCCGCAGAGAGCGTGATTTAAAGTTATGGCTGATTTTTAATGGGATCGCATGGCGCAGCCCCTGGCGTCCATCTGAGAGCAGTGAAAAACCGCCTTTCTCTGCTTCTACCTGGGTTCCCCAAAGCGCATATGACTGGTCAAAGCTTTCACCATCTTCACCGGTATCCTCCTGGATAAATACAGCCTCCAGCTCACCATCCTTTCGCCAGATGCGGCACTCGCCATTTTCGTTGAAAAGGTGGGCTGTCTGCAGCGTTTGCGGGTCCAGGTCAGGCGAAATCTCCGGAAACTGCTCAGCAGAGGTTTTCAAGGCTTTGTTCTCTAAAATTCCCCAGGTGACGCCGTCATCCGAAAATGCCAGTAGCATGACTTTTTCACCCAAGGGAATTTCCTGAGCTGTGAACCAGGCTTTGAGATCGTCCAGATTCTTCCACGCAAAAGATTTCGGGGTAATTTTGACCGAAGCCTTCTCTAATTGCAAATATTTATCCATAGCTCACCTCTTCTAAACGCTCAACAAAGGTTTGCAAATCGGTTTTTTTAGCATCCGTGGTTACGGTAATCTGCCTGCCCTCTCCCTGGGTGATCTTCCATTCACTGCCATTGAACTGCAGCGTCGCCTCGATACCTTTTAGGCAGCCGCGGCCGACACCGGCTTCGCCTCCCAGGGTCAGATCCCCTAACCACAGGTCTTTGAGCAGCAGGAGCAGCAAGCCAACCTCTTCTTCTTTTGGATCGAAGAGTTTAACCTTGAAGGTTACCATCGTTTGCGGGCCGCTAAAAACCGGCTGTTCGCTGAACAGCGCGCCCGGGTAAGCCCCGCCGGTGAAACGGTCGATCTTCAAGCGGGTCTGAACCAATTCAATTGGCTTCTGGATCTCGATCTCTTCCACCCACACACGGCTGGCTGTCAGCTTATCGGGTTTCTCGTTGTCGTAATTGTGAACCCCGAACAAACTGTTGGCGAGGGCATAGCCGTCTTTGCCGAGCGTATTGCCGATGATGATGGTCCTTTTGCGCAGTGCGCCGGCCAGGCTGGTGCCGCTGATGAGCGAGACCGGATTACCGTTCTTCTTCGTGCTCAAGTGAACAGCATCCGGATCTTTGGGATGGCTGCCCTGCGAACGGATCAAAATCGAGCCGTCGATGGCGAAGGTTGTCTCCAGGATACACCAGCGGCTGGATTTTTCCTCCGGCAGGGTCGTGTCAAGGGCTGCGGTGATGCTTTCTTGACCTGTTTTGCAAAATTTTTTCGAGCGGTCATTCTCCAACCAGGCGAACAAGCCCGCCGGGGAGGTCATCTCGTACCGCCGTACCGTCCATTCTTTGACCTTGCAGCGGCCAAAACCACGCCTTTTTCGCTTACCCAGGCTGATTTCCTCTCCCGTTTCCAACCCGTGCAATGCCTGGGCAAAAGCCTGCACCAACAAATCGTCATCCTTCTGGGTAACCAGCAGCTCAAAATTGAGATCGAAAGCTGTCCTTGCTTCGAATAACTCGATATCATATTTCTGTTTGTCAGCAGCCGTGCCAGTTTTGGGGTCCATCGCCACCTGGTCGCGCAGTTCGACCTGCGGCAGGTCGCCGATGGCATCATCGATGATAATCCGGCTTTCGACGCTCTGCGAAGAGGTCACTTCGCCAAAAAGTTTTACGGCCAGATCTTTGTTTATCAAATGCAGGTAATTACGCAGGGCGCCGGCCAGCGACGCGCCAGTGAGCAGGGCTTTCCCTTCCAGCGGGTCGCGCAGCAGCGGCATATCCAGGGGACTTTCCGTATCCCCTTGGCCGAAATGGGCAGGGGTTTCTAAAACAAGCCTGCCTTCAACAATAATTCTTTCACTCAATCCGCGTGAATTCTGCCATTGGGCACTCATCATTCAGCCTCCTGACGGTTCGCCCGGCTGGTTTTGCGCAGTAAACCATCCAGCAAACGGGTCACATATTCCACTTTGAGCTTGTCGGTCAATAGCGATTTACCATCAACATCGGTTGTTTCCCCGAGGTTCTTGTTGAGATGCTGGTTCCATATCTTTTGTTCTACACCGATGCCGTCCTCCACCCATTTAAGCAGTTCTTGATTATCGACTCGGGCTGAAAGGAACTGTTTCCTGGACCCCTTCAGCGAGTCGAGTAATTCAGTTATTGACGTAAAGTCGCTGCGCTGGTGGGCATTCATAACTGCCTGACGCAGGCGGGAAAGCTGGGTATTGGTGATGCGGGTGGTTTCGCCGACACTGATTTCGATCGATGCTACCGCACCGGCCAGGTTCTCCTCCAGCCTGGTGCGCAGGCGATGTTCGTAGACCAGGTTGACGATGCGGGCGTCCTGCTCTGAAAGCGGTTCTGAAGATGGGTATTCAGGTTCTCCTTGTTTTGACGACTCAACCTTGTTCAACCGCTTGAATTCACCGCCATGCGACCAATCCACCGCCAGCCGGCCGAAACCATCCACCCGCCGTTCGCCGATTCCTTCACCGGCCCATTTTTCCAAATTCGCTTTATCAACATCACCTTCCTTATATACAAACACGCTGCCTGCGCGAATAACCGGCGCCTGCGGCAGGGGTAACCCCCACTTACGGTTGAAGCCCCCAACAATGCCCGTCTGGGCAAAAACAGCCAGCGGTTCCGCCGGTACAATTGAACGAAGGTCGGTGCAGTACTGGCCTTTTTCATCCCGCAGGATTGCATCACTCAGAAATGTAATGCTGACTTTTTTAGAAGAATTAACTTCAGAAGATTTACCGTGGGGGGTTTGGGGGTATTCCAGCCAGTTTTCTACGTTTTTAATTTCCGTGATCTTAACTTTTCCGTATTGAGCGCTGCGTGACCCGCCCAGATTGATTTCGCTGCCCTCGAGCAATTGTAAGATTTCATCCAGGGCAGATTGATCGGCTGAGGCAATCGTCGCCACAAATATCTGGCCTGCCTCGATGGCATCGTAGCGATAGACGTAACTCTCCCCTTGCTTTTTAACCAGTCGCTTGTCGCTGGCGTTATGGACCTGCAGGTGCCGCCGCGGTGAAGTGATAACCACTTGCTTTCCGTTATTTCCCTTGTAAAAAGCAAAACTGCCAGGAGGAGACTTGGGGCTTGCCAGATCAGGTTTTTTCTGCAAGGCAAAATCATAAACAGGGACAACATCGTCCTCACTCGCATTTTTGCTCTCCCGCCAGGAAAGCGGTTTGGGCAGCATGCGCTGGAAATCTCCAGCGTGTTCCCATGCAAGATAACCATTCAGATAACAAACACTGCCATCAAAAAACAGCTTCCGCGGTGTATGATCCCGGGCAAGGTCAACCCCCGGATGTTCGCTTAAGTATTTCTGAATCACCGCCCCGCGGATAGCGCTGCCTGGAATGTAATCGTAAGCGGTAGCGCTGTTCTCCTCGCCCGCGCCGACCTGAGTGGCCAATACCGGCTGCAATAATTTTATTTGAAACACCAGCGCATTCACTGCGTCACCTCCTGGCGATTTTTGAGGTAATCGTCTTTAAACCGTTCATAGGCAACCCCTTTATTCTCGGGAGAAAGTAGTTCCGCCTTGAGCTTACCTTTCCCGCGGTTGCGGCTGGTACCGGCACGCCGGAAGGCGAGGATGCAGGCAGAAAGCAGGGCCAGGTCTTCTGGATTTGGCTTCTCTATAAAATCCAGTTCGGCTGTGAAGGGGGTCTCCCTTTTGATCACCCGGGTTGCGCGCAGGCTGTGTTCTTTGGTCACCCCCGATTCTTCCAGCGCTGTCTGCCAGCGGATAGCAGTTAAAGCTGCCAGCGTATCCTCTTTCGGGATGTTTTTGTTTTTCAGTGTCTGGCGAACCGCCTCAGGCAGCCTGGCCGGTCCAATCGTCAGGATGGCGCTGTCCTCCGCCCGGCTGCCAGGCCTTCCAAACAGCCTTTCGGCGGCCTTAATCCATTCCTGCTTGCGATCATCTTCCGGCAGAGCAGCCAGAATATCCGCGCATTCAGTAACCAGAATCCCCTTTATTGCCTTGCCGCCCAAGTACGGACAACCTAACTCATCATGCTGGATTTCTTCATCGACCAGGCCTGCCACACCGTCTCCGCGCCCAAAGGTCGCATCAGTCAGCAATTTAATAGTCATTCGGTATGTGCTCATAATTTTCCAACTCCTATCAACGGCAGGTAATGATCGACCGCCTCGACCGCGTCGAAATACCCGCAGTGGCATCCACCCTTGCCATCCGGCGCCCAGGCGGTGTATTTTTCTTTATCCCACTGGTCCATTTCCGGCAGTGCCAATTCTTTGTCCGCGGATTTATATAGTGCCAGAAAATTCTTGACGCTGTTTTCGCCGCTGCGTAAAGCCTTTCGCAGAGACTTTACCTTATTATGCGCATCTACCCAGGCTTTCCCGGATTGAAATTCGGTTGCTGCCCTTTGGAAATTGTGCCATGTTCGCCATGTCTTAACCTCCTGGGAGAGCGCTACCGGGCGCATGAGTAAGCAGCCCGATGACGTAAGGTATTCAGTCTCACGGGTCTCCTCCAGGCTGTGAATGATCCCGGATGTAGCAAAGTGCCAATCCATCGCAGTCATACCTACAGGTTTTGTCTTACCTACCGGTTCCGCCATACTTACCGGTTGGTGAGCTTTGATCATCGCCTTTGACGATTGGCACAGCTCTTCGGCAAAGGCGTAAGCCCGCGAGAAGGGGAAGTGGGTATGGACAACTGCAACGCCGGCGCGGCAGTGGGCATTTTCTTCGTCGGACAACTTTTGATTGGAAAAATGAGCCAGGTAATGCGCTGTCAGATCCAGGCCGATGCGCCCGTCGCAGACAAAGGTGACATCATCACCGCCGAAGACAATCGGTCGGAAGGGCAGGCGCTTTCCGGTTATCTTGATCACATCTTTTATGGATTGCGTTATTGAATCTATGTTATCGATCAAGAGATCAACCGTACTTTGAAGAGCTCTTGTGGCGGCTTCCTGCACCGAGACCGAAAAGGCTCGCATGGCGGTAATATACGCGCGGTTGCCTTCACCCGCATTGTCATGTCTATTACTAATCTCCGCGACCCGCTCACCCATACGATTGCCGTCAGTGTGGATTACTGCAATATAACTTTTTTCACCGGGAGACTGCCCAAGCTGATCGAAGTCACGGGGGGGTTGGTCAAAGCCTTTAAACTGGATCAGGTTTTTCATCCGGTCAAAAGCCTTCGGTTCAGCTTTCAGTTTTGCCAATGCCTCAGCGGAATAAGGCACGTTATCCACGATTTCCACCGCCGGTTTGCCGGTGAAGGGACATTCGACCGTCACGCCCAGGCCGGTATAGGGCAGGTTCGGCGGCGGGTTGGCTTTTCGTTCCGCCAGACTGCTCATCGCGGCTTGAACCATCCCTTGCGCACCGCCAAGCGTCTGTGTGTCCCAGTCGAACTCGTGGTGGACGACGACAATGTTCAAGCCAGGCGCTTCCAACAGGACCTTGCGGCTTAACTGCCGGGTGAATTCTTTGGCATCAGCCAGGTCAGAGAAAAGAATGACGGTGTTTCCACCACCCGCGTAAACCACCTCAGCCTCGACTTCTTTCTTTTCAATCCGCTTATCTTCGATTTTTTCGTTTTTCGTGTTGACATTATGGGTACAGGGAATTGCTTCAATTGCCCAAGCGTGTGTGGCGCAATCCACGAGGTAAGATGCGCCGACAATTTGCTTAAGGTTGTTGGTGCCAAACACATAGTTTTGGATACCAGATGTATCCACAACGGTGAGTGTGTATTTGCTCATAAATTTTTCCTCCTGGGTATCCACAATTATTCCCCGCTTGACGATAAAAATATTATATAAGAAAATCGGTTTAAAGAAACCATCGATTTGCCTACGCAATAACGATTATATTTATGATCATAATCCATCATTACAGAAAAAGCGCCTAACCCCTTACCACATTCGCATTTAATCATAGCTGCTTTTTGCAGGTATCGCCGTGAAAAGCACCAGGGCACGTTCTTCCGGCGATAACAAATCCAGGTTGACCCCGATTTCAAAATCATGATCCGACAATTCACAACTTGCCAGGATGTCGTAGCCTGTGCTGACATATTTTTCAATCGTGCCTGGCTGCAAATACAACTGTTTGGCCGCGCTGGCTGAGTGCATACCGTGCAGCAACCGCAGCATTAAGGCCGCCTGGAGCTGAGGGGTGAGGTTTGGGTTGGGCTGCCAGGTTGTTAATACTTGCAGTGTTTTCCTGATATATGAATTGCCGTGGCTGCCTAACAATTCCTGGATTCCCCTGGTAACGACAAACCGCCCCTGCAGTGCCAATAAGATAGCTGTTACTAACCCTAAGCGAATCTCGCTTTTGAACAGGAAACCTTGGGCACCGGCATTATAGCTTGTCTCGATCATCGCAACAGAGGCCCCGTTGCTGATACAGATCAATTTACAGCCGGGCGACCGCTCAAAAAAAACGTTCATTAATTGGGCCAAATCCATCCCATCCAGGCCGGTGTCCACATCGAGCAAGGCTGAATCGGGCCGCCTGAACTGTGCGATTTTGTAAAAATCATCCAGATTTTCGCATAAACCACAGGCAGTTGTGCGCGGATCCCGCATGATCAAACCGCCGATCCATTGAAGGGCATAATAATCATTATCCATAATCAAAACACTTACAGGTTTTGTTGCACTCACCTCTACCTAGCCAATCCGCCATTGTTGCAGGAAAAGTTCTGTTCCATTGGTGTAGATATTTGACTAAAGTTTTCATGTTAATCGTAAACGTGTTTATGAGGTGTCTGCCTTAGGTTTTCTTAGGTTAAATCGACCAATTTGACTGAATTGTCATCAAGATCATAGATCAAAGTCAAATCGAAGAATACCCAGGTTTTCTGGATTTATTTCCAAGTTTTCTTGTAGCAAAATGGATTTCAGAACTGGTTTCGTCGAAAGAGAGATCTTTATGGTTTCGATCACCGGAAAAATAACACTCCCACGCAACAGCACTCTGCTGGTTTTTACGGATGGCGCGATTTGTACTGAAATGCAGTTGAGCGGTCTGGCTGCGATAGTGAAAAATGAGCAGGGCAAACTCTGCTTCTGGATTAGTAAATGCGAAGGGTTGATGACCTGCAACGAGGCTGAATATGCGGCAGTTTTGATGGCATTGGAAGTGCTCGCAAAATGGAAACCGCGGACCATAATGATTTATACCGACAGTAAAATCGTCGCGGACCAGGTGAGTGGTAACGCACGGGCATTGTCACCCGCTTTACGTTTTTACTGCGCTCAAGTCCGCCAGTTAATGCTTCAATACCGAAAGGTAGAGTTCATCCATATCCCCCGTGAAATCAATATCTTAGCAGACGCGCTCGCTAATGAGGTCCTTACGAATGCAAAGGAGAAAAATGGTTAATCAACTAGCTGAAAAACGACCGTATGTATGGCCGGTAGGAAAAGGCGGTTTTGTTTCTCCTGGTCGGATCGTCGCAGTTGCGCGCTGGGATTCTGCACCGATTAAACGTACTGTTCGCATTGCTGATATAGAGAATCAGCTGATCGACCTGACCTTTGGGAAAAGATGTTTGTGGGTATTGTTTCTTGACAGTGGTCATGCGGTCCTCATCTCCGATCCAGTGCCGGTAGCCAGTATTGACGATAAGGATGACTTGATATGGAGGAATCGATCTGATGAATAATCGCCATTCTCTTATGGATGAAATGACCTTGCCTAACAATTTGCTAGCTGCCTGGCGCAGCATTCGTGCAAACATCCCGGCATACCGTCGGAAAGATGCAACCGGTCCGGACGGGGTCAGTATCCTTGATTATGAACAAGACCTGACTGCCCAATTGAGTGCATTGCGTTATTTATTACGCAGCGGTAAGTACCAGCCGCATCCCCCGGGCAGGTTTCGCATCCCTAAATCTAATGGAGACAAACGTGAAATCGCAGTTCTGACGATCGCGGACCGGGTTGCTCAACGGGCGGCGCAGCAAGTGCTGGAGCCGGTGTGGGAACCCTGTTTCCTGGCCTGTAATTTCGGCTACCGCCCGGGCATGTCGATAGAAAATGCTGTCGAGCAAGCTCAAAGGCTGAGGAATGCCGGCAACCGTTGGGTCATAGATGGCGATATCGAATCGTGCTTCGACAGCTTAGACCACCAGTTGTTACTGCGCATGCTGGCGAAGAAGGTAACCGATAACAACTTTCTCGACCTTGTAGAGCGCTGGTTAGCAACAGGACAAATCCAACCTGAATCTAACCAACCCCCCAGCTTATCTCTTTCCCAACGTGCAAGATTAACAACCAACGAGGTTCAACAGCGCCTTATTAATCCGACAGTAGATCCACATGAGTCAGACCGCTGGCGGCATGATTATGATTACCGCTCGTCTGAACCTGCATACCTTGATGACGATACTGGTCCAGCCCTGAATAACGAACCGGAGCGAATGCAAAAGGTTGCCCTTCAAAGAATTACTTCAGGGGCCACGCTTATTGCGGTCAATTGGCTGCGGCCGTATCTGCATCAGGCAGGTTCAACCGCCTGGAACGTACTGCGTAATTCAACCACCAAAGAGCTGGTTAAATACGGTATTGCCGTCAGCGGCGGTTTGGTGTGCGCCGCGGCTGGGGCGGCAATGGGAACTTACTACCTTGTCCGACACCTCTCTTACGGTGGAGCTGGCGTGCTGCAGGGCGGCCCGCTTTCACCATTGCTTGCCAACATCTACCTGCATTCCTTTGACCGGGGTATAACCAGGCAGAACCATCAACTGGTGCGATATGCAGATGATTGGGTCATCTTGTGCCCAAGCGAAGAAAAAGCGGAACTCGCTTATAACGAGGCTATCCGGGCACTAGCCAATATCCGGCTAAAAATCAACCGCCAGAAGACGCGCATCGTCAGTCCAGAGGAACCGGTAACCTGGCTGGGCGCAAAAGTTCGTTGATTTTAGAGAAGTGGCACTTTGGTATAAATTGAGGAGATAAGCAAGGTTTGGTTTGGGCGGGCTCGACCAGCCCTAAAATTCACAATACCGTTCCTTTAATATAGAAAGAAGAGAGAAAATGAGCACACTTTATGTAACCGAGCCTGGCACACAGGTCCATAAAGCAGACGAGAGATTATTGGTCATGCGTGGTGAGGAAGTTGTCAATGATATTCCAATTATAAAAATTAACCGCATCGTCATGGTCGGGCGTGGGGTGAGTATGACAACACCAACCCTGCATGCACTGAGCCGTCAAGGAATCGACGTTCTCTATCTTTCTGGCGCGGGACGGTTCATCTCGCGGGTTATCGGCCCAGAACATAATAATGTGCGTCTGCGTTATGCCCAATCTTTGTTCGTTAGTGACCCAAAGCGATCTTTGGACACAGCCAGGAAAATCGTGACCGGGAAATTGAACAACCAACGAATCTTTGCCCGCCGAAATGGTTTAGATTCACCCTCATTGAGTCAATCAATCGGAGCAATAGATGCGATGCTTCAAAGGGTCGGAGAACCCCGCTCTTCTGATGAACTGCGCGGCCTGGAAGGTCAGGCAGCCCGGGCATATTTTCAAATTTATCGAGGGATGCTGCGCCCGCCGGCCGATGCGCCGGACTGGGGCTTTAACCAGCGCAGTTATTACCCACCGCCCGATCCAATTAATGCGCTGCTTTCCTTTGGATACACCCTATTGCTAAATGATTTAATCGTCGCTTGCCAGATGATCGGGTTAGACCCCCATCTGGGTGTGTTTCACGCCATCGATTATGGCCGCCCATCCATGGCGCTTGACCTGGAAGAGGAGTTCAGACCGGTCATTGTAGATTCCCTCGTGCTCGGTCTGGTTAATCGCAGGGTCATTGGAATTCGTGATTTTGTGACGGTTAAAGCCGAAAGCGAAGCAAATGACCGTGCTGCCAATTCAGAAAGAAAGCGACCGGGCGGGATTATTTTGAATCAAAACGCCCGTAATCGATTCCTTAAAGCTTATGAAAATCGGGTTTTAGAAGAAGTTCACTACCCGCCCATCCAGGGGCGCACACCTTACCGGCATATTTTTGAACTTCAAGCTGAACAGATGGCCAGGGTGATTCTTGAAAAACAACCTGAATACACGCCTTTCTTGATCCGATGAAAGCGCGCCAATTCTTTGTGGTCAGTTATGACATCAGCGATGACCGCCGTCGGACACGGGTTTTCAAGACATTGAAAAATTTCGGCGCTCACGTTCAATTCAGTGTATTCGAATGCTGGCTGCAGCCGAGCGACCTTGCCAACCTGAAAAACCGGCTAAAAAAATTGATTGGCCGCCAGGATAATATCCGTATTTATGCAATCGGGCAAGAAGATGTGGGCAGGATTCAGGTTTTGGGAAATAAAGACGTGACTGCTGACAGCATATTTTACCTACATTGAGGATCTCTCATCCAGGATTTCGATCCGGTCTATTCGAAAAGTTCTTTGATCGCGACGTAAGTGGCAGTAGCCGATCAGATACAAACGGGCGCCGCGTTGTTCAATCAAGGAAGGCAGCACCCTGCGCCTTTCGGGTGAAGAACGGCCGGGCTTGTGGTAAAGTATTTCTATCGTCTCCTGGCGTTCAAGCGCCGTTTGCAAGTTAACAAGCACATCACCTGCAACGACTTTTAACCCTTCATCTTTTGAGCCATCTGTAGTGGTCAGATGCTGGTGAAATGTATTGGCCTGATCCAGGGCAGCCTTTTGTAAACTCTGCGGCAGGTCTTTTTGCAGCCATTCTGATAACTCGTACGGGACTTCACGGGTGACCTCAAGGTTTTTTGCCAGATGAAGCAGCATCAATAAAAAAGCTCTGTCACCGTTAGACAGCGGCGGCGTCCGGCTGGATTTATCCTGCCTTCGAGCCTGGCGGGACTGCTCAGTGGGGGAATTACCTTCGTGGTTTATACCAAGGGGTAAGATTTTCACATTCTCTGATAAAGAAATTTCCCCCCTTCTTTTCAGGAGCTTGAGGGCTTTGTGTGCGGTCTGGGTTTCGACGACGATGTGGCGGGGAGAGAGTACCCTCTGTCTGCGCATAAGAGGCAAACGCCGGACACGTTTCATTTCCAGTGGGTCTGAAAACTCTAATACCAGTCCCGAAAATATCCCGATGGTAGGTTGGCCCTCCAGACGCGCCTTAAGCGAACCAGGTAATTCCTGGCGGCATACAATAGCTAATATACCGAGCAGATAGTCCAGGTCACCTTTCTGCCGTGCCAGGCGCAGTGAGTCATCCTTCAGTGAGTAGATAAATCCATCGGGACGAAATTCAAGCGGTTCGAGGTACGAGTCCAATGCCCAGGCAAGCTCTAGGTTGCAGGGCATAGGAATGAATAAACGGTCTTCTTTTAATTCCCATGGTTGATAGCCAGGCTGTGGGTCATCGGGGTTTTGCTCAATCAAAACCGCCCGTCCGAGGGGAGTCAACCTGTCATTTTCCAAAATACCCAGAATTTGGAGCTGTCGGATTAATGAAGGATAACTTGGGTTCGCATGTTGTTTGATAATTATCGATTCAATAAACTTTCCCCGTAGTTTTTGATGGGTTGTGTTGGAATTAACATGAACCCACCCTTCAACCAGTAAGGTTAATTGTTTCGTCGGAGGTAACCCAAACCAAAATGGCGTCCAGGCAGTAGGCCTGGGAATCAGGGCGTGATCCAATAAGCCAATTTTTTGAGCCAATCGAACCCAAAAACCGAGATTGATTTGCGAGAAATACTGCCGCCTTTTAAGCCACCGGTAAATGTTTTTATACCCGGGTTTTCCTTGGCGCCTTTCAGCAGAACAAACAACGAATAAATTCCACACACAATTGATCATAAGGGGATTCCCAACAGGATCACTCAGAAAATCAACCATCGGCAACTTTTATTAATTATAAGGCACCTGATATAAAAAAATATACAGTAATGTCCTTTAAATTAAAAGGTGCTCGCAAACCATTCAGGCTGGAAAGAAATGAAGAGAAAAATAGTGAAAAAAACAGAAAAAGAGGGTATAATAAAACCAGAGTCCGAAGACCCCCAGACCCGTTAAGGGTATTGAAACTGCATCCTTCCACTTCAACCAACATATCCCCTTTTGTGTCCGAAGACCCCCAGACCCGTTAAGGGTATTGAAACCCATCGGTCATCATCTGTACATTGAATTAACCAAGTCCGAAGACCCCCAGACCCGTTAAGGGTATTGAAACAGTGCGGCTCCTGCTGCTCAAACCATTTCGCCGTGTCCGAAGACCCCCAGACCCGTTAAGGGTATTGAAACGGGCAGGTGATTTTCATCAACGATCAAATCGCCTCGGGTCCGAAGACCCCCAGACCCGTTAAGGGTATTGAAACCTTTACCATCTTTCCAGATAGTATAAGCGTCCACTTGGTCCGAAGACCCCCAGACCCGTTAAGGGTATTGAAACACCTATCTCGTTGCGGTTGAGCTTTTGCTCAAATCGTCCGAAGACCCCCAGACCCGTTAAGGGTATTGAAACGTTCGACGTCCTTCAACTCTTCAGCCGAGAGGACCGTCCGAAGACCCCCAGACCCGTTAAGGGTATTGAAACTCCTTCATCGTAAACGAAACCTTGTTAGGTCCATTTACGTCCGAAGACCCCCAGACCCGTTAAGGGTATTGAAACGTCCTGGATACCAGATTACGGCTTCGCCGTTTCTGTCCGAAGACCCCCAGACCCGTTAAGGGTATTGAAACGCAGTAATGTCCACTTCAACGTTCTTCGACGAGAGAGTCCGAAGACCCCCAGACCCGTTAAGGGTATTGAAACAATAACTGGTGCTTCTGTTGGGTTAACAATTGCCTGAGGTCCGAAGACCCCCAGACCCGTTAAGGGTATTGAAACACGGCAATCGGAGCGGGGACGAGGGTTGGTTCAGCCACGTCCGAAGACCCCCAGACCCGTTAAGGGTATTGAAACACAGCAACGATCGCTAAAACAACAATTATTCCCCAAGGGAGTCCGAAGACTCCCAGACCCGTTAAGGGTATTGAAACACTTCTTCTCCAACCTTTGTAAAAGGTTTGGGATTCGGTCCGAAGACTCCCAGACCCGTTAAGGGTATTGAAACAATCAGTAGTTGTAGCGAAAAATGCTAGTTCTGAATGGTCCGAAGACTCCCAGACCCGTTAAGGGTATTGAAACAAGGAAATCACCCAGCTACCGTCCCATCCGGAGATTGAGTGTCCGAAGACTCCCAGACCCGTTAAGGGTATTGAAACGTCTTTGGACCTTTGTTGCGTTTTTGAACCCTCTCCTTGTCCGAAGACTCCCAGACCCGTTAAGGGTATTGAAACCTGCTACAGGTACGGGTATCTGGGTTGGTTCAACGTCCGAAGACTCCCAGACCCGTTAAGGGTATTGAAACTTTATCTCCTATTCACTTTACTTTCTGAATCTTAAGGTCCGAAGACTCCCAGACCCGTTAAGGGTATTGAAACGTCTAGAAACTCTCCGAATTCTGCATCGGCTGCCGAGAGTCCGAAGACTCCCAGACCCGTTAAGGGTATTGAAACTTGCATGTGATAACTCAGCAATCTGTCCACCTGGAGTCCGAAGACCCCCAGACCCGTTAAGGGTATTGAAACGAACTGGTCCAAGGGCGCCATACAAGCAGTGCAATAAGTCCGAAGACTCCCAGACCCGTTAAGGGTATTGAAACGTTCCACGATTCGGTTCAGGTCATCCTGAGCAAAAGTCCGAAGACCCCCAGACCCGTAACCCTAAAGGGCGCTTCGCGAGGGTATTGAAACGTTTCTAAGCTTGAACTCATAGAGTCCAGGCTTCGTCCGAAGACCCCCAGACCCGTTACCCTAAAGGGCGCTTCGCGAGGGTATTGAAACAGCGCGGGACCAACGACTTCCTTACCACGGAGGTTTCCGAAGACCCCCAGACCCGTTAAGGGTATTGAAACAATAGGCATAAGTGTGTAATCATAACCACACTCTTCGTCCGAAGACCCCCAGACCCGTTAAGGGTATTGAAACAAAAAATTCACCATTTCCGGTGTTAATACGAACAGTCCGAAGACCCCCAGACCCGTTAAGGGTATTGAAACGATGACGATCTTGACGTCGGGGCGTGTGGCCAAAGTCCGAAGACCCCCAGACCCGTTAAGGGTATTGAAACATATGGGATTATTTGACCACGGGGTCAGGTGCAGAAAGTCCGAAGACCCCCAGACCCGTAACCCTAAAGGGCGCTCCGCGAGGGTATTGAAACAATGGTGGGGTCATCAAGCGAAACGATCTCGCCTGAGTCCGAAGACCCCCTGACCCGTTAAGGGTATTGAAAATTGATCGTGGCGATGAGACTACTGACCCATAAAATCAGCTAATTAATTGGCTTACGTAAAATAACGGGTCAGTTATTTTAAGAGAAACCCACCCGGTGGATACCAGCAGTTCTTCTAAAGCCCTTTCCAGGTCGGGTGACTAGAGTATATATGTCCTTTTTCCATTTTGGGATTGATATTGCTCATTGATACAAAGTCACCCAAAGTTGAGGTTTTAGGAGGAGTTAGCCAGCAAGATTGTTTCTCCGACCTGATGGGCATCACTTATACTATATACAACGATTGCCTGATTTTTATTGGCATCATGAACAGCCACCCATTGGCAGCGCTCAGAAAAATATCGCGCCAGTGCGGCATGCGTCCACCGCGGTAATTTTCCGCTGATGATGATCCCTTCATTTGGGCGCAAATCCGCTATCTTAATATCCCAAGGATCCAGAAAATCATCCTTAATTTTGAATTCAACCATTTCTGCTCGGTTGCTACTTGGTGGAGAATAAAAATCCAAATTTGTTTTTTTAGACCGTCTGACCATGGGCACCTGCTGCCAGCCGTACCGGATATCGAACAACCAGATTTTTCCGGGAAAGGCATGGACTGCCAGCGCTGCCGCCAGCCAAACCGGTCCTCTCCCGTAAACCGCTATCGATCGTCCTTCAGGCAAAATGTCGGCGATTCCGGATAAACTTTCTGGCTGCCAGGAATATGGGTTTTGTTGCAGCTGCTTAGCCAGCCAATTTTCGGTCACTGGCGGTATTGGCGCTGTCCCCAGGTGTTCTTCAAACAAAAAATCTTGATCGTAATTAAATATCCCGGTAATGCGCTCCAATAGAGCGGTAAATAATCTACCCTCTTTTCGTTTCTCAGTTTCACGTTCCAGGCCGTTGATGATCCCTCGTAATACTGGTTTTTCCTCAATAATATTTTCTGGTTCCACTAAACTGGAACGGATCTCAGCAATCGGCTGCAGGCTAAATTTGGATATTTGAGAAATCCAGTAATCGTATTCTTCGCTTGTTTTGTAGAGTAAAATGTAATGGGTGCAGGTTTTAAAAACATCGAACTGATCACCACGCGGTTTCCCGCCAATATCGACTAACAGTGGAACAACGCGGTGATCGATGATGCTGCACATGTGTTGGACATATTCATGGCTGTATCGGCCTTTACTCCTGGAACGTAATTCTCTGACATAGAAGAGATTACCTTTCAAAAACCAATCTCCTTCTCCATCCGGAACAGCCCGCAGGAGGTAATGCGAGAGGTTTTTACAGCGCAGTTTTGTGGTTAGAAGATAGGAAAGGACAGATTTTCCACAATTTGGTGAACCAGCGATAAGGATAGCAGGAAATAAAATTATTCGTGTCATAGCAATTCTCGATTGTAAGGGGAAAAAGATAAACATGACATCTCAAACCAGCTTTGTTACAACATTAGGTGGACAGCCTCAAATCGCTACCGTGATGTTAGATCTGCTCCTGGCCCGAAAAATTGATATCCACAACGTGGTCGTAATTTATTTCGCCTCAAAACCGCGTTATTTTCAATCCTTTCTCAAAGTGGCCGAGGAGTTTGTTGGCGACCGCTACGGAGACCGAACGATTCACTTGCGCGGAATTACCGTGCAATTTGGGAAAGAGCAGTTGGCCGATGTATTCCAGCCTGAACAAGTTGAAGCTGTCCGTGAGACAATTAATGCACTTTTTGTTGATTTGAAGTCAAAAAGCCACATCATTCACCTGGGCCTGGCAGGTGGAAGAAGGATACTGGCGTTGGTAGCTTTGACTTCTGCAATGCAGTATTTGAAACCATCTGATCATATTTATCATCTCTATACTCCAGATACTGTTTTCGAAAAAATTAAAGATGGAAAAAAAATGCACGTCCTGCCGGATTGGGGTGTAGAATTGGTCGATGTTCCTTTCGTACCCTGGGTTTCATACATTCCTGGATTGGAAACACTTTTCGAGAAAAATTCACAAGAATTGCTGAGTGCTAGATATGGTTGGTTGAATGATCAGGAACGAGCGCTTTGCCAGAATGTTTGGGACGCTCTTTCTCCCAGACGCCGTGATGTTATGCGTTGTCTGGCAAAGGGTTTGAGCCGCCAGGAAATTGCAGCCGAATTGTCCATTAAGGTGACAACATACGATACACACCGTGACGACATCCTGAACGAATGCGAAAAAGTATGGCACAAAGCCGGTTTAGAATTTTTTGAGCGCTATTGGCAGGAGTTATTTGCCCCTTTCCTTAAAGGATTAGATCCAGTTTAGCATACTCGTTCTCTATTTTCATCCGAAAATTTTGGGAATAAACCCCCAATCTCTTGTATAAAGCCCTGGGATGTAAAAGATTCACAGGGCTTTATATTTTCTGATCGGATTTTCTATGTTTTCCTTCTTCAAAAATTTCACAACTTCCTAGGAATGATTTCCCTAAATAACTGGATGACAGCAGTCAGCGGCCTCTGTAATATGGATATGTAAATGGTTAACAATTCGGAGGGATTTGGAATAAGGGGGCCCTGCCCTCGGGTTGTCCTGCCGGTGAGGATTTTTCCTCACCGGCAATGGGAAAATGTATATCCCCACATATCTGCTATTTTTACATGGAGGTAGTCATGAAAATTGGAGCTGCATTAATATTCGGAATGTTGGCTCTAGTGATCCTTGGGTACCTCGTTCGACACACTTTTGACGCTCAAAATACAATTAACCTCCAACGTGAAGAAATTGCACAACTTAAAGAACAACTCCACCAGGTTCAAATGCAACTGGAGGACAGCACTCATCAGAAAAAGATACTGCAATCTGAAATCTCTACACTCACCGGACAGTTGAATTTCCAATCAGCTCAAATATTAAACCTCGATAATGCGTTGCGGGTATGCGCAGTAAATCATCAGCCAGCCTTTCATCACCCAGTATTAAATGCCACATCAAGCCTGGTCGCAGACTCGTGCAGCGTCTCACTGCCCGGCTTTTTATCTACACGAATAAAATTACAAGCAGACGATTTAGAACAGGCTTCACTTATTGGTTTAGGAAGCTTTACTGTTTTGGCAGCATTGGGATTCTTTATTCTGATCCATCGAATCTGGAAATTGAAAGGAGTACTGGAAAATCAAGTTTCCTTCGTGCATGAAAAAAGCCGAATTCTATTGAACGTCACGCGGGAAGAGGCTAAGTTGATTGCAAAGAACCGGAGGAACAGATATATATAATAAAATAAAGCACTAATCCTTATCTCCAAGAGAAATACATATATTTGAATTTTAAATAAAAGTTACTTTAGTGCTTTAATTAAGATTAAGCAACCATTATTCTGTAAATTCGGTCTAGTTATTCTCGCGATTACTTAACCGTCCACCGAAACGCTGTGGATATGTAGACGGTGATCATTCCCGTCCACATATCCACAGCGCAGACGACTACGACGACGGCTATCCTCCCTCCATCGTGAGATACATCTTTACTATTTTACTATCCTGGCTCTTGAACTGGGTCAATACGGTATCCGGGCAAATGCGATTCTTCCCGGTGCTACCGGACCAACCGATATGCTCCAATCGGTATTCGACAACGTCCCAGGGATTGAACAGGAACTGATATCGAGGACAACGCTCGGTAAACTGGCCACGCCGCACGATCAAGGCAACGCCGCACTCTTTTTGGCATCTGATCTGGCCAGCCACATCACCGGTGAATACTTGATCGTTGCCGGTGGAGAATTTATGAACGCGTGAATAAGGACAAAAAGTACTAGGAAAGTAAGCAGCGGGATCCGTAATATTCCTTGCACCTCCTGGACAGAAGCTTCCAATGCCTTCCTGAGCGGGTGCAATTCGGGTGCAATTGCATTAAAACCCTGGTGAGTCACCTATATTTACGGTGGGGTACACGCCGTTACCCCAGATGTGGTGCAGAGCTCTCTTTCAAAGGGAGCTCGGTTTTTTTTTGGGTTCAGGCCCGCTGTTCGACCAATCTAAGCCATTCGGCGCGTATTACATCAACAGTTCTACTATCGAAAGATACCTCTACCCGCCAATGTCCACGGTCTACCACAATACAAAATCCTCTATCCGTTCTCCTTACCCCGTTTATAGTCTGTCTAAAACTCATTTCAGTGGCCGGATATTCTGTTCCGGCTTTTTGGTGTCTCCAGCATATTTTGGAAGGAATATACTCGGTACAAATCTAAGGGCAGTTGGTGACGGCTCGGTGTGCAATAGCGTCGTCAGGGAACCTGTATCAGCCCTTTGAGTCTTTAATTCCCATTCTGCTGCATTTGGAACAGGTAAATTGTTTTCTTGTATTCCTAACAAATCTTCAAGTGTGTTACCTATCGCTCCATCATTCCCCGGTCTGGCGTTCGGTATCCATCCCTGATTCCGTATTTTCCTTCAATGCTTCGATCAGAGTTTCCTTGCTGTATATCTTCATTCAGTGGTGGCCTCCAGAAGTCCAGTAAATACTCGAATGTGACGCCCATGGCAATGTAATTACTGGGCCAACCGAAGATGCCGATCCGGTTTACAATGTTGGTTCGATCCCAGATGATAATGTTTCTCAGTTCATAACCACGCCGCCTAAGTTCTTCGATCAATGAAACGTGGATAGTTATTCTTTCGTTTTCCCACCACATATCGGGGACGTTGATAACACAATGACCTTTATGTTTTAAAAGCGGTAACATTCTCTCAAAGATATCCCCCATAACAGTTGAATATTGTTCAAGCGACATGGTTCCCAAATCCCTAGGGTCTTGGGAATACTGCTCGACTTTCATAAACTGCCCGTTTTTCCGTGTATCACCTCGCCTGGATTTATTCTTTCTTTTTCTGTTTAGGAGGTTAGCATAAGGTGGAGAAGTCCAGATTAAACTCACCGTTTCCGGTTCCAGGTAATCTGATATGTTTAACGCTTCGTCTTGAATTGCTAGTTGCTGTCCATGATTAAATAAAGATTCGCTCGCTAGTCTTGATTGACAGAGCTTTACATAATCTTCCTTGAGATCAAATCCTACAAAGAGAGATGGGGAAAGTCGCTGGATGGACTTCTCTATTGCGGACATCCCTTGATTCATAATTGAACTGCCAGACTCCTAACTGATTTTTGATCCACTCCTTTGCTGTCAAACAGTTAATATGTGACGGGGCACAAGAACAGGTCCGTTTAAATCCTATTGTTAATTTCTTTTCTAAAACGCCAGAAGATTCCATAATTAACTCAGATTTTAAGTTAGAACAATTATACTTGGTTTAAAAATCATGCCAGGTTTGGGTGGGCTAAACAGCTCTCCGTCACACTCGCTTCTTGCGCGAAAAGTACACCACCAGGAATAAACCGGCGGTAGCCAGCACAATCGGGATGGCCCAAACCAGGGCTGCGCTGCTTTCTGCCTGTTGCCTCTCGACCGGTGTCGGGCTGAGGGTCATCTGGGTTGGCACTGGGGTCGCTGTTGCAGCCGGTGGCTGAGTGGCTGTTGCGGTGGCTGTCGGCGGGCCAGGGGTCGCGGTCGCGGTTGCTGGGGGTGTTACTTCCAAGAGCAGTTGTTGCCCAGGCTGCAAAATCGAGTTTGCATTCAAACCGTTCCACCTCATCAAATTGGCGAGGGTGACCTGGTATAGGTTCGCGATCCTCGAAAGCGACTCGCCGCTCCGCACGGTGTGGTAATACTTGCCGTCGCTGGCCGGGGTCAATTTTTCGATCGGAGTCAGTGGGGGCGGGGTTGGGCTGGGGGTGATGTTGCCGGGGAAGATCAGTAATTCCTGACCGATTTGTAAAGGCCATTCCGTCTTCCAGGCGTTCAGGTTCAGGAGCGTGTTGATGGTGATACCATAAGCCTGCGAGATGGTCGTCAGTGTCTGATGCGATTGCACAGTGTGGACGATTTTTCCTTCCTGGTCGGGCGTACTCGCCACAATCATCCCCACTTTGGTGGGCGTGGCAAAACCTTCGGTACTTGGGCCGGGGATGAGGAGTTTTTGACCGACCTGCAGCCGGATATCTCGCGAAGTGTTATTCCAAATCTCAATATCGCGAATCGTTATCTTGTAGGCCACGGCAATCGCCCAAAACGACTGGCCTGCCGCAACCGCGTGGTAGACTTTGCCGTCTTGATCTGGTGTGGCAATTTTCACCGGGACGACAATTTGGGGGACACCCGGATTCGGAACCGGTTGTCCCGGGGTGGTCACGACAGGAGAGCCGTAATCGCCACACGCTTTACCGGAGACATAAGCAGCTTGCAAGACATAGTACGGTCTGCCGTTGGCAGTCCGGGCCACCCCCGCTCCCACATGACAGTAAGCTGGATTAACCGCCGGGATCATGTGCGAGGGGTCGGCCCATACCACCATGATCTCGTCGATGGACATAAATCCCACCGCGAAGTTCTCCGTTGCCCATACCTTAGCGCCGCCTCCGTAACCCGCAGACTGCAGCCGGCCGGCCACGTTGCCGATGTGCCAGGACATCTGATTGGCAGCCATAATCTCGGCTGTCGACTGAGCAACGGCATTGACGATGGGGTCCTCTACCAGGGCTGGCAGCCCGTAAGATACCCGCAGGGTATTCATGGCGATGATCAGATCATAGGCCGTTACTTCCTGTTGCTGTGGAGCGCGGGGATCGGCAGCCTGCACACCAACTGCCGGGTAAAACAGCCTGACCAGCAAAACCAAGAGGAAAAAGTATTGCAGGGATATTTTACGAAGCACAGTGCTATTATAACGGGGAAAAATGACTTTTAAGAGGTGCAAAACTCATCCGGTGAGCGCTGCACGAGCCCAATTCTGCCAGGGCTGCCTGGTGCTGGGCAGTGCCGTAGCCTTTATGGGCGGCGAAGCCATATCCCGGATAACCGTGTTCCAACTCCATCATCCAATGATCGCGGGTGGTTTTTGCCAGCACCGAGGCAGCTGCGATGCTCAACGACCGCGCATCGCCCTTGATCAATGCCGCTTGTGGTAATTCAACGCCTGGCAGAAGCAGCGCATCTACCAGCAGATGGTGAGGGGTGTACTCGCAGGCAAGTAACGCGCGCTGCATTGCCAGGCGGG
>Ga0208733_100147_pt1 | contig 36978 bp, 19 predicted proteins | sample SubbioR11Jul_8B1_FD_184816 | JGI IMG/M metagenome (GOLD analysis project Ga0208733, IMG submission 184816) | Serpentinite rock and fluid subsurface biosphere microbial communities from McLaughlin Reserve, California, USA - CR11Jul_8B1 (SPAdes) | ecosystem: Environmental > Terrestrial > Deep... | reverse complement strand
GCTCGTCGTCGGGCATCGGGCGGTCGGCGCGGCAGATCAGCGCATCGGGCTGGATGCCGATCTCGCGCAGCTTCTGCACCGTGTGCTGGGTCGGCTTGGTCTTGAGCTCGCCGGCCGCGGCGATCCAGGGCACGTAGGTCAGGTGCACGAAGGCCGCGTGGTGCGGGCCCAGGCGCAGGCTCATCTGGCGCACCGCCTCGAGGAAGGGCAGGCTCTCGATGTCGCCGACCGTGCCGCCGATCTCGACGATGGCGACGTCGACCTCGGCCGCGCCGCGCTTGACGAACTCCTGGATCTCGTTGGTGACATGCGGGATGACCTGCACCGTCTTGCCCAGGTAGTCGCCGCGGCGCTCCTTCTCGAGCACGCTCTTGTAGATCTGGCCGGCGGTGAAGTTGTTGCTGCGCTTCATCCGCGTCGTGACGAAGCGCTCGTAGTGGCCGAGGTCGAGGTCGGTCTCGGCCCCGTCGTCGGTGACGAAGACCTCGCCGTGCTGGAACGGGCTCATCGTGCCCGGGTCGACGTTGAGGTACGGGTCGAGCTTGATCAGGGTGACCTTGAGCCCGCGCGACTCGAGGATGGCCGCCAGCGACGCCGACGCGATGCCCTTGCCCAGCGAGGACACCACGCCGCCGGTGACGAAGACGTACTTGGTCATGTCGTGCGGCGCCGCGCGGGGTGCGCAGCGCCGTCGTGGTAAAGGCAAATTATAGGCAGCCGCCCAGGGGCGGCCGCGGCGGGCCGCGGTGGCGGCCGGGGCCGCGCAGGCTGCGCTCGCCGTGCGGCCCTAGCCGCCGGCGACCGGGCGCGGGCCGGGCGGGGAATCTACCGGGCTCAGCGGGGCCAGCGCATGGCCCACGCGCGCGCCGGCGCGCCGGGGCGGTCGCTCGCCTGCGCCGGGCTGGCGCGATCCGCGCGGGCGGGCCCGCAGGGCGGCTCGCCAGCCGAGCAGCCAGGCGCGAAGGTGGCGCGAGAGGCTCACGGTCGTCGGTCCTCGGCGGCCGATGGCGTCCGCCTCGGGGTCGACTTTGCCGGCGCCGTACCTACCGTTCGCCTACCGATGCGCCCGTGCCCCAGCGCCGCTGCAGCAGCCGGGCGTGGGCCAGGCGCGCGGCCTCGGCCCAGGCGGTGTCTTGCAGCGGCAGCAGCGCGGCCTGCCGGCCTGCCCGCGCCCAGGCCGCGAGCGCGGGCCGGGCCAGCAGCTCGGCATCGGGCAGCCCGGCCAGGCGTCGCAGCGTCCACAGGTCGCAGCCGATGCGCGCGCTGTCGAGGTGCACGGCGCCAGCCTCGAGCCGCAGGGCGCTGCCCTGCTCGCCCAGCAGCTTGCGCAGGCGGTGCAGCGCGGCCTCGAAGGCCTTGCGCGCGGCGTCGCCGTCGAGTTCGGGCCAGAGGTCGTCGACCAGCCTGGTCACCGCCACCGGCGCCGGGCCGTGCACGGCCAGCGCCTGCAGCAGCTCGAGCGGGCGCTTCTGCACCTTGCCCGCGAAGGCCAGCGGCCGCTGGTCGATGAGGACCTCGAAGCCGTCGAGCAGGCGCAGCCGCAGCGGGTGCGGCCAGTCGGGCGCGAGCGCGTCGGCCGGCGCCGGCAGGCCGCGCCGGCGGATCCAGGCCAGCACGAAGACGGTCTCGACGCCGTGCGCGAGCGCGGCGGCGGCCGTCTCGGCCAGCGCGGCATCGGTGCCGAGCATGGGGTAGGCGATGTCATGGCGGGCCAGCCGGCCCAGTGCGGCGGCCAGGGCTGCGGCCTCGGCCGCGCCGTCGCTGCGCTGCCGGGCCAGCCAGGCCTGCAGGTCGTCGACGTGGAAGTCGACCATCGCGCTGCCGGCGCGCGCGGCCAGGTCGCGCAATGCGGCCAGCGCGGCCTCGACGTCGTCGGCGCTGCCGCGCTGGCGATGCGCCAGCGCCTGCGCGATCGCGCCGAAGGCCTCGCACATCGGGCTGCGGATCGCGCGCGCGGCGTCGATCGCGGCGCGCCCATGCGTGAGCATGCCGGCGACGTCGCCGCGCCAGGCCGCCAGCCAGGCCGCCTGCAGCGCGGCGTGCCAGACCTCGGTCGCCTGCGCCGGCAGCATTGCCGCGCGGGCCTCGGCGAGCAGGGCCTCGGCGGCGTCGAGCTCGCCCGCGGCGAGCCGGGCGTCGTTGGCGAGCAGCCGCTGGTAGGTGTCGAGCGCGTGGATCCCGCACTGGCTGGCGGTCGCCAGCAGCCGGCGCAGCGTGGCCGGCGCGTCGGCCAGCCGGCCCTCGGCCCAGCAGGCGTCGAGCTCGACCAGCCCCCACACGAGTTGGCCGTAGTCGCCCAAGCCCTGCCGGGCGATGGTCGGGGCCAGCAGCGCGTGCATTGCGCCGAGCTGCTCGAACAACCCGCTCCACAGCAGGTTGATGCCCAGCACCGAAGCCACGCGCGCGCGCAGTTGCAGCCCGATCGGGGCGTGCAGCGCGTCGAGCGCGCGCTCGCGCCAGCGCGGCAGCTCGGGGTGCGCCGGCTCGCCCACCAGCAGCGCGTAGACCACCGTCATCGCCACCTGCGCCTTCTCCTCGGCGCTGGGCAGCGCGTCGAAGCGCGGCGCGACGTCGTGCAGCTCGTCGAGCCAGCGCGCGATGGGGTAGTCGGGCGCGAAATCGACGAACGACAGGTAGGTCAGGTGGGCCAGCGTGCGCAGCCGGCCGGTGGCATCGCCGCGCGCGGCGTAGCCGGCGGCGGCGCGCAGCAGGTGGGCGCGGGCGCGTGCGGGCTGGCCCATCAGCCAGACCAGGCCGGCCCAGTATTCGAGGTCGGGCTCGCGCTCGCGCCACGCGGCCGGGAATGCGGCGATCCAGCCGCCCAGCGTGGGCAGCCGCGCCTGCGCGACCAGGCGCGGGGCCAGCGCCAGCATGGCCCGCAGCGCGTGGGCGTAGTCCTCGGCGGCGAGCAGCGCCGGCAGGGCCGCCTCGACGTCGCCGGCGTCGGCCAGCGCGCGTGCGGCAGCGCGGCGCAGCGCCGCGTACTCGCCGGCGGGCAGCGTCTGCGCGGCGTGGCTGCACAGGTACTCGCGGATCAGCGGATGCAGCACCTGGCGCGGCTCGGCCCCGCCATCGCCGAGCACGAACAGGCCGCGCCGGGCGTAGCGCGCGAGCAGCTCGGCCGTGCCGGCCAGCCGCGGCCAGGCGCGTTCGAGCGCCGCGTTCACGTAGGGCAGGTGGGCGGCCAGCAGCAGCCGCTCGCGGGTGGCCTCGTCGAACGCCGGCCAGACCTCCTGGCGCAGGTAGTCGCGCAGCACCTCGTCGTCGGCGGTGGGCAGGCGGCCACCGGCGCGCAGCGTCAGCGCGACCGCCGCCGGCCAGCCGAGGGTGCGCCGCTGCACGGCGGCGACCTCGGCGGTCGTGACGCGCAGCCCGCGCTGGGCGTACAGCGCGGCGATCTCGTCGGCCGTCAAGGCCAGCTCGGCGGCTTCGATCGTCTGCAGCCGGCCTTCGACGACGGCGCGCGCGAGCGCCGCCGGCGGCGCACCGCGTGCGGTGAAGACGAGCCGGGCCTGCGGCGGCACTGCAGCGACCAGCTCGGCGAACACGCCCTGCAGCGCCTCGGCCGCCAGCTCGGCCTCGTCGAGCACGAGCAGGGCCGGCGTCGGCAGCGCCGCGAACAGGGGCGGGAAGCAACGGCGCGCAAAGGCCGCCATGTCGCCGAGCTGTTCGGCCTGCGGCACCGGCAGGCGGACGCCCGCGGCCTGGCCGAGGTGGGCCAGGAAGCCGGCCGGGTCGGCGTCGGCGGCCGACAGCCGCAGCCAGATGCAGGGTTGCCCGCGCACTTGCGCGTACGACGCCGCCAGGCTGCTCTTGCCATGGCCGGCCGGCGCCGCCAGCCACAGGCTGGAGCCGACCGCGGCGTCGAGCCGTTCGAACAGCCGCTCGCGGCGCAGGATGCCGTGGGCCTGCGGCGGGCCGGCGCGGGCCGGCGCGGGCAGGGCGGTGGCGCGGGCGCTGCACATCGTCGTCGATGATGCCAAAGCGCCCCGGCAACTGCGCCCGCCGTTCAGCCGAAGCCGGCGATCAGCGCGCCGACCCGCCGCGCCGTCTCGTCGGGCCGCTCCATCGGGTACAGGTGCGTGCCGTCGATCCAGGCGAAGCGCTCGCGGGCCAGCGCACGCGCGGCCTCGAGCCCGCCCTGGCGGACCTCGACCGACCGGGTGCCGGCGACGAAGGCCACCGGGCAGCGCGGCGGGTGGCGGCGCAGCATGCGGCCGAGCTGGTGCGGCAGCGTGTTGTAGATGCGCGTCTCGATGTCGCGGTCGAAGGCCAGCTCGACGCCGCCCTCGCGCTCGACGAAGCCGTGGGCGACGTAGTCGGCGAGCACCCGCGGGTCCCAGCGCGCGAAGGCATGCTTGGCCGCGAAGTGCGCGTGCACCGCGGCGCGGTCGGGCCAGACATGGCGGCGGCGCTGCGCGATGCGCCCCGGCGAGACGCGGCGGATCAGGCCGCTGGCCTTGAACACCTGCAGGCCGTGCGCGCGCCAGCCGGTGATCACCGGCGAGTCGAGCATCACGACGCCGCGGGCCAGGTCGGGGCGGCGGCAGGCGGCCATCAGGCTGAGCAGCCCGCCCAGCGAATGGCCGACCAGCAGCGCCGGGCCGCCGACCGTGCGTTCGACGAAGTCGATCAACTGCTGGCGCAGGTGCGGCCAGTTGCCGGTCACCGGGTACGCCGGGTCGTGACCGTAGCGCTCGACCGCATGCACCGCGTGCCCGGCGGCGCGCCAGGCCTCGAACAGCAGGCGGTAGGTACCGGCCGGAAAGCCGTTGGCGTGCGAGAAGACGATCGGTGCGCAGGCGGGGTTGTGGCTGGGCGGGGTCATGGCCGGGATTGGACCAGCGTCTTGAGCCGGTACAGCGCGGCGAGCGCTTCGCGCGGGCTCAGGGCGTCGGGGTCGAGGTCGGCCAGCGCGTCGGCCAGCGGGGATGTCGCCGGCGCCGGCGGCGGTGGCGGCGGCGCAAACAGGTCGATCTGCGCGCTGGCCGCGCGTTGCTGCGCTTCGAGGGCTTCGAGCGTGGCGCGGGCCTGGCGGATCACGGCTGCCGGCATGCCGGCGAGCTGCGCGACCTGCACGCCGTAGCTGCGGCTGGCCGGGCCGGGCTCGATCTGGTGCAGGAAGACGATGTCGCGCCCGCCGCCCTCGACCGCGCTGACGTGCACGTTGACCGCGCGCGGGTGCTTGTCGGGCAGCGCGGTCAGCTCGAAGTAGTGGGTCGCGAACAGCGTGAACGCGCGGCAGCGCTCGTGCAGGTGGCTGGCGATCGCACCGGCCAGGGCCAGCCCGTCGTAGGTGCTGGTGCCGCGGCCGATCTCGTCCATCAGCACCAGGCTGTGCTCGCCCGCGCCGTGCAGGATCGCGCTGGCCTCGGTCATCTCGAGCATGAACGTCGACTGCGCGTTGGCCAGGTCGTCGGCGGCGCCGATGCGGGTGTGGATCGCGTCGACCGGCCCGAGCCGGCAGGCGCTGGCCGGCACGTATGCGCCGATCGAGGCCAGCAGCACGATCAGCGCGACCTGCCGCATGTAGGTGCTCTTGCCGCCCATGTTCGGGCCGGTGACGACCAGCATCTTCGTCTTCGCGTCGAGCCGGCAGTGGTTGGCGATGAACGGCACGCCGCCTTGCTGCAGGCGGGCCTCGACGACCGGGTGGCGGCCGGACTCGATGTCGATGCAGGGGTAGCCGACGAACTGCGGCCGGCACCAGCCCAGCGTCGCTGCGCGCTCGGCCAGCGCGGCCAGCGCGTCGAGCGTGGCCAGCGCGCGCGCGGCCTCGGCCAGCGGCGGCAGCAGCGGCTGCAGTGCGTCGAGCAACTGCTCGTAGAGCCACCGCTCGCGCGCGAGCGCGCGCTCCTGCGCCGACAGCGCGCGGTCCTCGAAGGCCTTCAGCTCGGGCGTGACGAAGCGCTCGGCGCTCTTGAGCGTCTGGCGGCGCTGGTAGTCGGCGGGCACCTTGTCCTTCTGGCCGGCGCTGACCTCGATGTAGAAGCCGTGCACCTTGTTGTACTGCACGCGCAGGTTGCCGATGCCGCTGCGCGCGCGCTCGCGCGCCTCGAGGTCGAGCAGGAAGGCGTCGCAGTGGGTCGCGATGCCGCGCAGCTCGTCGAGCGCGGCGTCGAAGCCGGCGGCGATCACGCCGCCCTCGCGCAGCAGCGCGGCGGGCTCGTCGGCGAGCGCGCGCTGCAGCAGCGCAAGGGCAGCCGGCGGCGGCTGCAGCGCGGCGTGCAGTGCATCGAGCAGCGCGCTGCCGGCGGGTGTGGTCGCGCGCAGCGCCGGCAGCGCGGCCAGCGTCGCGCGCAGCCCGGCGAGTTCGCGCGGGCGGACCTGGCGCAGCGCGATGCGCGCGACGATGCGCTCGACGTCGCTGACCTCGCGCAGCCGCTCGCGCAGCGGCTCGCAGCCCTCGGCGATCAGCCGCGCGAGCGCGTCGTGGCGCTGGGTGGCCATGCTGCGCTCGCGCAGCGGATGCGTCAGCCAGTGGCGCAGCGTGCGGCTGCCCATGCCGCTGCGGCAGGTGTCGAGCAGCGCGAGCAGGGTCGGCGCGCCGGGGCCGGACTCGCCGCGCAGCGTCTGCAGCAGCTCGAGGTTGCGCACGCTGGCCGGTGGCAGGGCGACCAGCGCGCTGGCGCGCTCGACGGCCAGCGTGCCGACATGGGCCAGGGCCTGGCCCTGGGTGTGCTCGGCGTAGCCCAGCAGCGCGGCGGCGGCGGCGTGGGCCAGCGGCAGGTCGGCGGCGTCGTAGCCGGCCAGCGTCGCGACCTTCAGCAGCTCGCGCAGCTTGCGCTCGCCGAGCGCGGCGTCGAACTGCCAGGCCGGGCGCGTCGTGCGCGCGGCGCGCGGCGGCAGCGCGGCCGCCGGCAGCAGGTCGTCGCGCTCGACGAGGATCTCGGCCGGCTCCAGCCGCGCGAGCCAGGTCGCCAGCTCGGCCTCGCCGCATTCGGTCAGCCCGAGCCGCCCGCTGGCCAGACCCAGCCAGGCCAGGCCCCAGTTCGAGCGCTGGCGCGCCAGCGCCAGCAGCAGCGTGTCGGCGCGCTCGCTGATCAGCTCGCTGTCGGTGACCGTGCCGGGGGTCACCACGCGCACGACCTTGCGCTCGACCGGCCCCTTGCCCGCGCCGACCTCGCCGACCTGCTCGGCGATCGCCACCGACTCGCCCAGCCGCAGCAGCCGCGCCAGGTAGCCCTCGACCGCGTGCACCGGCACGCCGGCCATCACCACCGGCTCGCCGGCGCTCGCGCCGCGGGTGGTCAGCGTGATGTCGAGCAGGCGGTGGGCCTTGCGCGCGTCGTCCCAGAACAGCTCGTAGAAGTCGCCCATGCGGAACAGGACCAGCGTCTGCGGGTGCTCGGCCTTGATGCGCAGGTACTGCTGCATCATCGGCGAGTGGCGCGAGAGCGCGGCTTGCAGCGGCTCGTCGGTAGGGGTGACGTCGGTCATGGCGCCGCGCATGTTAGAGCTTCGGCCTGCGCCAGCGGCCCTGGCCGCCGCCGTGAACGCGTGGCGCGTCGGCGACGGCCCTCAGCGCCCGAGCGCACGCGCCAGCGCGCCAGCCACCGTGTCGAGCTCCTGCGCTTGCAGCTCGGGGTACATCGGCAGCGACAGGCAGCGCCGGCAGACGTCCTCGACCACCGGCAGCGGCGCGGCCGGCGCGTACGCGGCCAGTGCCGGCTGGCGGTAGAGCGGGCGCGGGTAGTGGACCGCGCTGGCGATGCCCTCGGCGCGCAGCGCCGCGGCGACCTCGTCGCGGCGTTCGAGCAGGACCGTGTAGTGGTGGAAGATGTGGTCGCGGCCGCCGCCGCGCTGCGGGCGCACGAGCGGCAGATCGGCGAGCAGCTCGTCGTAGTGCGCGGCGATGCGCGCGCGCGCGGCGTTCCAGCCGTCGAGGTGGCGCAGCTTGATGCGCAGCGCTGCGGCCTGCAGCGCGTCGAGCCGGCTGTTGTAGCCGACCTCGAGGTACTCCTGCGGCGCGCCGGCGCCATGGTTGGCCAGCCGCCGCAGCCGCGCGGCGAGCGCGTCGTCGTCGGTGACCACGGCACCGGCGTCGCCGCAGGCGCCGAGGTTCTTGGTCGGGTAGAAGCTGTAGGTGCCGGCCAGGCCCAGCGCGCCGGTGGCCACGCCGCCGATCGTGGCACCGAAGGACTGCGCGCAGTCCTCGATCACCGCCAGGCCGTGCTGCTGCGCAAGCGCCAGCAACGGCTGCATCTCGGCGGGCTGGCCGAACAGGTGCACCGGCAGCAGCGCGCGCGTGCGCGGCGTGATCGCCGCGGCGACCGCGGCCGGGTCGAGGTTGAAGCTGCGCGGGTCGATGTCGGCGAACACCGGGCGCGCGCCGGCATGGACGATCGCGCCGGCGGTGGCGATGAAGGTGTACGGGCTGGTGACGACCTCGTCGCCGGCGCCGATGCCGGCCGCGCGCAGTGTCAGGTGCAGCGCGTCGGTGCCGTTGGCCAGCCCGATCGCGTGGCGCACGCCGATGCGCTGCGCGATCTCGCCCTGCAAGGCTTCGACCTCGGCGCCGCCGACAAACTGGCCCTGCCCGGCGAGGCGCTGCCAGGCCGCGCCGAGTTCGGCGGCCAGGGCCTGGTGCTGGCGGGCCAGGTCAATCATCGGGATGCGCATGGCGGCTTCCAGGTTCGAGGAGTCGTCCGATCTGCGCGGCCAGCGCCAGCGCGCGGCGCGCGGCGACGCCCGAGGCCAGCGGCTCGGCGCCGCTGCGTATGCAGGCGGCGAAGTGGCCGATCTCGGCGACCAGCGCATCCTCGCGGGCCAGGCTCAGGGTCTCGCAGTGCATCTGCGGCAGTCCGGCCTCGCCGGGCTGGCCGACGCGCACCTGATGCAGCACGCGGTTGGCCAGGTCGACCGAGACATAGCCGTCGGTCATGAACAGGCGCAGCCTGCGCTCGACCTTCTGGCTGACCCGGCTGGCGGTCACGTTGGCCACGCAGCCGTTGGCAAACACCAGGCGGGCGTTGGCGATGTCGATGTCGGCGGTCAGGACCGGCATGCCGACCGCATCGACGCGCTCGACCTCGGCGTCGACCAGGTCGAGGATCAGGTCGATGTCGTGGATCATCAGGTCGAGCACGACGCTGACGTCGGCGCCGCGGCTGCTGAACGGCGCGATCCGCACGGCCTCGACGAAGCGCGGCACACCGCGCCTGGGGTCCAGCGCCAGCAGCGCCGCATTGAAGCGCTCGATATGGCCGACCTGCAGCGTCAGGCGCTGGCGGCGGGCGAGCTCGATCAGTTCGTCGGCCTCGGCCACGGTTGCCGTGATCGGCTTCTCGACCAGCAGGTGCACGCCGGCTTCGAGCAGGTCGCGCGCAACCGCGTGGTGCTGCGCGGTCGGCACCGCGATCACGGCGGCGTCGATGCGGCCGGCGAGCTTGCGGTGGTCGCTCAGGGCCTGGGCGCCGAACTCGGCGGCCACGCGCTGCGCCACCGCGCGCTCGGTGTCGACCACTGCCACCAGCGACCACTGCGGGTCGGCGGCGAGCTTCATCGCGTGCAGGCGGCCCATGCGGCCGGCGCCGATCACCGCGCAGCGCAGCGGTGGCACGCCCGCGGCGGGCCCAGGCGCGGCCGCCGCCGCTGGCGCAGTGGTGTCAGCCACCAGGTCGGATGCGGCTGCCTGGCGCTCAGTCATCGCCGCCCTCGCGCGCGGCCAGGCGCCGACCGGCAAAGCCGGCAATGCCACGCGGGCAGGGGACCGCCAGCCACTCGCGCAGCAGCGCCATCTGTGGCGTATCGGGCAGGTCGTCGATCGGCTGGCGGCTGCGCAGCCGGCGAAACGCCGCCGACAGCACGCGCAGCGCTGGCGGCGCGACGCCGGCGCGCCGCAGCCCGACGAGGTTGAGCCGGTAGTGGCGCGCGTGCGTGCCGGCCACCAGCGAGAACGGCAGCACGTCCATGACCACCCCGCAGAGGCCACCGACCATCGCCAGGCTGCCGACCCGGCAGTACTGGTGCACCATCGCGCCGCCACCGAGGAAGACCCCGGACTGCAACTGCACGTGGCCGCCGAGCGCGCAGCCGTTGGCCATGACCACGCGGTCGCCGACCGTGCAGTCGTGGCCGACGTGGCTGTGGGTCATCAGGTAGCAGCCGCTGCCGATGCGTGTGGTGCCGCCGTCGAGCGTCGGCCGGCTGACCGTGACGCCCTCGCGAAAGACGTTGTCGTCGCCGATCAGCACCTGGCCGCGGCGCGCCGGGTCGTAGCCCAGGTCCTGCGGCACGCCGCCGAGCACGGCGTGCGGGTGCACGGTGTTGCGCTCGCCCAGGCGCACGCCGCGCAGGATCACCGCATGCGCGCCGATCGCGCTGCCGGCGCCGATCTCGACCCCGTCCTCGATCACCGCGCCGGGGCCGACCCGCACGCCGGGTGCGAGGCGGGCGTCGGGCGCGATCACCGCCGACGGATGGATTACCGCCGTTGCGGGAATGGACGACGACGAAGAGAGCTATTCGGGCTCCTTGCACTGGGTTGGCCCGCGCCGGTGCGGCGCGGGCCAGAGTCGAGGATTACACACCGTGCGCCGCGAGGGCTTGCGCTGACCCTGTGGCGCACTCGGCTTGCGCTTGCCCCCGGGGCGCGGCGGACCGGGCGCGGGCCACGGCGGTGTCGCAGCCGCCTGCGGTCACAATGCCTGGCGATGTCGCCGCAGTCCCCGCCATCACCGCCGCCCGACGCACGCCACTTCGCGCGCGCCGTCACCGAGCTGGGCGGCAAGCGCCCCGTCGTCGCGCGCAGTGCCATCTACAACGCGCAGGGGCTCAAGATCATCGACAAGGGCGTCGCGATCGATGCCCGGCTCTACGACCGCCTGACGCAGCACCAGCTCAAGGCGCCGCTGGAGGACAGCCTCGACAGCGATCCCGCGATCAGCGGCGCCGGCTTGCGCGACGCCGCGAGCGCGCTCGTGGCCCGCGACCGCTTCTGCGCCGCGATGGCTGCCGACCTCGGCGGCGGGCAGGCGCTGTTCGAGGAGTTCTCGATGCTGCCGCTGCCGCGTCAGGTCGCCTTCCATCTGACCGTGCTGCGCGAGATGCAGCCCGCGTTGTGGCAGCACGCGCTGCGCAGCGCGCTGACCGCGGGCTGGCTGGCCGCGCGCAGCGCACTGCCCCGGTACGACCAGCGGCTGCTCGTTGCCGGCGGCCTGCTGCACGACCTGGGCATGCTCCACCTCGACCCGGTGCTGCTGCGCCCGCAGGTGCCGCTCACGCGCGAGCGGCGCCGCCAGCTCGACACGCACCCGCTGGTCACGGTGATGCTGCTCGAGCGCCACCACGAGTACCCGCAGGCGCTGCTGCGCGCCGTGCTCGAACACCACGAGGCGCTCGACGGCTCGGGCTACCCGCGCCACATCGTCGGCGCCGCAATCAGCCGCTGGGGCCGGGTGCTCGCCATGACCGAGCTGGTGACCGCGATGACCGCCGACGGCCGCGAGGCCCCGGCGCTGCGGCTGTCGCTGGCCTTGCGCATGACCGCTGCGCGCTACGACCCGGCGCTGGCGCGCGAGGTGATGCGGCTGCTGGCCCCGTTGCGCGAGCCGCCGCCGGCGGCGGGCAGCGGCGACGCGCGCGGCGACCTGCGCCAGATCGAGCGGCTGCTCGGCGGCTGGCGCGCGGCCGCCGCCGCCGAGGGCCTGTCGACCGCGCGCGAGGCCACCGTCGAGCGCGTCGCCGAGCTGTGCGATGGCGCGCTGAAGGCGCTGACGGCCAGCGGAGCAACGGTGGCGCAACTGGCGATGCTCGGCGACGCCGCCGCCGATGACGAAGGCGCCGGCGAGCTCGCGCTGATCGCGCGCGAGGCGGCGTGGCAGTTGCGCGCGGTGGCGCGCCAGGCGCGCCGGCGCTGGCAGCGTGCCGCGGACGAGGCCTTCCCGCCGCTGTTGCAGGGCTGGCACGATGAGGTCGATGCCGTGTGCGCGCGCTGGCTCAGCCGCAGCGAGGCGGCCGCCGGCGAAGGTGCCGACGCCGAGGCGCCCCGCTGACCGCTGCGCCGGCAGCGCGGCCGCCGGCGCGCCGTCGCGCGCTGCGCGGGTGTGTGGGGGCCGCGTCGTCGGCGCCGGTGCGCGGCCCAGAATGCCCCGGGACGTTGCCGCCCCGGGGCCCTGCGGGCCGTGCCGCTGCCGCGCTCAGGCCAGATCGTAGCGGTCGAGGTTCATGACCTTGGTCCAGGCGGCGACGAAGTCCTGGACGAACCTCTCCTTGCCGTCGGCGCTGGCGTAGACCTCGGCGTAGGCGCGCAGCACCGAGTTCGAGCCGAAGACCAGGTCATTGCGCGTGGCCGTGTACCTGAGCTTGCCGGTCTTGCGGTCGCGGCCTTCGAACAGCTCGCCCTCGGCGTCGGTCGCCTTCCACTGGGTGCTCATGTCGAGCAGGTTGACGAAGAAGTCGGTCGTCAGCGCGCCGACCCGGTCGGTGAACACGCCATGCTTGCTGCCGTCGGCGTTGGCGCCGAGCACGCGCAGGCCGCCGACCAGCACGGTCAGCTCGGGGCCGGTCAGCGTCAGCAACTGCGCCTTGTCGATCAGCAAGGCCTCGGTGGCAGCGCCGATCCTGCCCTTGCGGTAGTTGCGAAAGCCGTCGGCTACCGGTTCGAGCACGGCAAACGAATCGACGTCGGTCTGGGCCTGCGTCGCGTCGACCCGGCCCGGGCTGAACGGTACGTCGATCGTCACGCCGGCGGCCTTGGCCGCCTGCTCGACACCGACGACGCCGGCCAGCACGATGACGTCGGCCAGCGACAGCTTGCCGGCGATGTCACGCAGCTTCGGCAGGGCCTGCACGGCGATCTTGTTGACCGCCCAGTCCTTCTGCGGCGACAGCGCCAGGCGCGCGCCGTTGGCGCCGCCGCGCTTGTCGCCGCCGCGGAAGGTCGAGGCCGAGGCCCAGGCCACCGACACCAGTTCGGACACCGACAGGCCCGAGGCCGCGATCCTGGCCTTGGCCTCGGCGATGTCGGCCGCCGTCGGCTTCAAGGTCGGCGCCGGCAGCGGGTCCTGCCACAGCAGGTCTTCCTTGGGCACCTCGGGGCCGAGGTAGCGCGCCTTCGGGCCCATGTCGCGGTGGGTCAGCTTGAACCAGGCGCGCGCGAAGGCCTCGGCGAAGGCCTGCGGGTCCTCGAGGAAGCGCTTCGAGATCTTGCCGAACTCGGGGTCGAAGCGCATCGTCAGGTCGGTGGTCAGCATCTTGGGCTTGTGGAACTTGCCCGGGACATGCGCGTCCGGGATGATCTCGGGCGCGTCCTTGGCCACCCACTGCTTGGCGCCGGCCGGGCTCTTCTCGAGTACCCACTCGTACTTGAACAGGTTCTCGAAGAAGTTGTTGCTCCACAGCGCGGGGGTCTTGGTCCAGGTCACCTCGATGCCACTCGAGACCGTGTCCTTGCCGTGGCCTTGCCCGAAGCTGCTGATCCAGCCCAGGCCCTGGGCCTCGATCGGCGCGCCCTCGGGCTCGGGGCCCTTGTGCGACTCGGGCGCCGCACCGTGCGCCTTGCCGAAGGTGTGGCCGCCGGCGATCAGCGCGACGATCTCCTCGTCGTTCATCGCCATGCGGTTGAAGTTCGAGCGGATGTCCTTGGCCGCAGCCAGGTAGTCGCCGCTGGCGTTCGGGCCCTCGGGGTTGACGTAGATCAGGCCCATCTGCATCGCGGCGAGGTTGTGGTCGAGTTCGCCCTCGCCCTTGCTGCGGTCGCCGCCGCCGCTGAAGCGCTGGTCGGCGGCCAGCCAGGTTTTCTCGGCGCCCCAGTTGACGTCGAGGTCGGGTTCCCAGACGTCGACGCGGCCACCGGCGAAGCCGAAGGTGCGAAAGCCCATCGATTCGAGTGCGACGTTGCCGGCGAGGATGAACAGGTCGGCCCACGAGATCTTCTGGCCGTACTTCTGCTTGACCGGCCAGAGCAGGCGGCGCGCCTTGTCGAGGCTGACATTGTCGGGCCACGAGTTGAGCGGCGCGAAGCGCTGCTGGCCGCGGCCGCCGCCGCCTCGGCCGTCGAGCGTGCGGTAGGTGCCGGCGGCGTGCCAGGCCATGCGGACCATGAACGGGCCGTAGTGGCCGTAGTCGGCTGGCCACCAGTCCTGCGAGTCGGTCATCAGCCTGACCAGGTCGGCCTTGAGGGCCTTGTAGTCGAGCTTCCTGAACTCCGCTGCGTAGTCGAAGGACTCGCCCAGCGGGTTGGACTTGTTCCCGTGCTGGTTCAGCAGGTCGACGCGCAACTGTTTCGGCCACCAGTCCTGGTTGGTGGTGCCGCCACCGGCGACATGGTGGACGGGGCATTTGGCTTCAGACATGGGGTCTCCTTTCGGGGGGTGAACGGGGCAGTGTCTGCCGGGCAGCATCAAGCCTGGGCCTGACGCGGCTCGGCCCACTGTAGAGACCCGCAGGCCATGTGTCAAAGCAACATGCCGGATAAAACTGATAGCCCAGAACTATCAAGCGGCGGATCGGTTATCGTGAACGCTGCCATCCACCGCTTCGAGCCTGCACGCATGACGCAGAAGACCTCCGCCCGCCGCATCGCGCAACCCGCCCGCCGCCGCATCTTGCAGGCCGTGGCTGCTGGCCTGGGGCTGGGCGGCCTGGGCCTGGCCCACGGCCTCGCCGGGGCCCAGCCGCCCTGGCCGGGCCGCCCCTTGCGGCTGCTGGTGGGCTTTCCGCCGGGCTCCTCGCCCGACCTGATGGCGCGCACCCTCGCCGAGCCGCTGGCGCAGGCGCTGGGCCAGCCGGTGGTGGTCGAGAACCGCCCCGGCGCCGGCGGCAACGTCGCGGCCGAGCAGGTGGCCCGCGCCGACGACGGCCACACCCTGGGCCTGATGATCAACGGCAACCTGACGACCGCCCGCATCCTCAACCCCGCGACCCCCTACGACCCGCTGACCGACCTGGCGCCCGTCTCCTTGCTGGCCACGGCGCCGCTGCTGCTGGTGGCCGGTGCCCAGGTACCGGGTGATGCGGCAGCGGTCCTCGCCGCCGGCCGCGTCGAAGGCGCGCGCTGGAACTACGGCACGCCCGGCGTCGGCACCCTGGCCCACCTCGGCATGGAGATGCTCAAGCCGGCGGTCGGCTGGCTGGCGGTGCACGTGCCCTTTGCCGGCAACCCGCAGGTGATCACGGCACTGATCCAGGGGCATGTGCAGGTCGCCCTGCTGCCGCCCGGGCTGGCCCAGCCACAGGTGCAGGCCGGCAAGCTCAAGGCTGTCGGCTTGACCTCGACGGGCCGCAGCACCCTGATGCCGCAGGTGCCGAGCCTGGCCGAGCTGGGTCTGCCGGGCTTTCAGCTCGAGATCTGGAACGCGGTCGCCGCCCCGGTGCGCATGGACCGGGCGCACATCCAGCGTGTGTCGGCCGCGCTGGCCGGGATCGTGCGCCGCCCGGAAATCCGACAGCGGCTTTTCGCGCAGGGCTGGCAGGTGGCCGGCACCGCGCCCGAAGGGCTGGCCCATCGCATCCGGCAGGACACCGCCCGCATGCGCGAGGTGATCGAGCGCCAGCAGATCCGCCCGCAGTAAGCCCGGCAGCCGGCCGGGCCGCCGCGGCTACAGCGAGGCGCTCAGCCCCAGGCTGAGCCGCGTCGCGCTGTGGTCCAGCCCCGGCAGGTTGACCTCGCGCTGCGTGCGCTCGAGCCCGCCGTCGAGCGCGAAGTGCCGGCCGATGCGCCAGCGCAGGCCCAGGCGCAGGTCGCGCGTCGTGTCGCGGCGCGGGTCCAGCGCCTGCCCCGGGGGGGCGCCCAGCGCGCGGCGCCAGGTCTGCGCGGCGCTGGCGTCGACTTGCAGGCGCTCGGTGGCCAGCCAGCCCAGCGTCAGGCCCAGGCGCTCGCTGCGCGAGTGGCTGGCGTTGTCGGTCTGGAAGCTGGACAGCTCGCTGGCCCAGCGCAGCGCGGCGCGGGTGCGTGCGCTGGCGTCCCAGTGCAGGTCGGCGCGGGCGGTCAGGCCGTCGTAGTCGCGAAAGCCCAGTTGCGGGTGTTCGCGGTCGAGGTGGGTCAGCGTCAGGTCGAGCAGGGTCTTGCCGGTCAGCGGCCAGCGCAGGTCGAAGACCAGTTCGCGCTGCTCGAAGCGCGGGTCGCGCCCGAGCGCGAGCGCGCCGCGCTCGTCGCCGGTGCGGCCTGCGGACTGACGCAGCCGCCACTGCGCGATGCTGCCGCCGCCGCTGTCGTAGCGCAGGCCGGCCTCGGCCTGCTCGCTGCGCTGGCTGTCCTGGCCGATCAGCGCGCGGTCGCTGCGGTCGTCCTGGCGGCGCAGCCCGGCGAGCAGCCGCCAGGCGCCGCCGACGTCCCACGCCGCTTCGAAGGCGTCGTGCCGGCGCACGCGGCGGTTGCCGGCGCCGGCCAGCGCGGCGGCATCGGCCAGTTCGTTGACGTCCTCGTCGCGCTGCGAACGCAGGCTGCCGCTCAGGCGCGGCGTCAGCGCCCAGTGCCAGGCCAGGTCGTGGTTGCGCGCGCGAATGTCCAGGTGCCGGTAGCGGCGGTAGCGGTGCTCGACGATGCCGGCCGACAGCTCGAACCGCTGCAGGCTGTGCTGCAAGCTCGCGTTGAAGTCGAGCGCGTAGAGGTCGATCGTCTCGGCGCGGCTGTCGCGGCCCAGCAGCGGCCGCGGGTCGACCCCGTCGGGCAGGCGAAACAGGTTGCTGTCGTGGACCACGCGGTACGAGGCGCTCAGGTCCCAGCGCTCGTCGGCGAGCGCCGGCAGCGCGCCCAGCGCCAGCAGGGCGGCCAGCAGCGGCGCCGCGCCGCGGCACAGGGTGGGGCGGCGCACGGTCAGTACGCCTTGCTGTCGCGAAACACCAGCTTGACGGTCTTCACGATGATCCACAGGTCCAGCCGCAGCGACCAGTTGCGCAGGTAGTCGAGGTCGTGGTCGACGCGGCCCTGCATCTTCTCGAGGGTGTCGGTCTCGCCGCGGTAGCCGTTGACCTGGGCCCAGCCGGTGATGCCGGGCTTGACCTTGTGGCGCACCATGTAGCCGCGGATGACCTTGCGGTAGAGCTCGTTGTGCGCGACCGCGTGCGGGCGCGGGCCGACGATGCTCATGCGGCCCTGCAGCACGTTGACGAACTGCGGCAGCTCGTCGAGCGAGGTGCGGCGCAGCAGTGCGCCCACGCGCGTGACGCGCTGGTCGTCCGGGCGCGCCTGCGTGACGACCGCGCCGTCCTCGGCCACCGTCATCGAGCGGAACTTGTAGACCACGATCTCCTCGCCGTCCTGGCCGTAGCGGCGCTGCCTGAAGATCACCGGCCCGGGCGAGCCGAGCTTGACGGCCAGCGCGATGGCCAGCAGCAGCGGCGCGATCAGCAGCAGGATCAGCGCGGCCAGCACGATGTCGCTGGCGCGCTTGACCAGCCCGGCCGTGCCGTGAAACGGCGAGTCGCAGACCGAGATCACCGGCATGCCGCACAGCACCTCGGAGCGGCCCTGGATCAGGTCGGTGACGAACATGTCGGGCACGAAATGGACCGACGCCGTGGTGTCCTTGAGGTCCTCGAGCAGCTTGAGGATGCGTGGCTGCGAGGTCATCGGCAGGGTGATGTAGATGCGCTCGACGCGCTGGCGCTGCACGAGCTCGGCCAGCCCGGCGGTGTCGCCCAGGTGCGCGAAGCCGCTGGCCGCGGCGTCCAGCCGCTGCGCGTCGCGGTCGTCGACGAAGCCCAGCACCTGCACGTCGCCAAGCACCGACCCGTTGAGCCGCTGCGCCAGCGTGAGCCCATGCGCGTTCATGCCGACCAGCACCGCACGCCGTGGCGGGCCCTGCAGCCGCACCAGCGCCGGCGCGCCGCGGCGCAGCGCGAGCCAGGCCGCGGTGTCGAGCAGCGGCACCGCCGCGACCCAGGCCAGCAGCAGCGCTGGCGGGTAGACGTCCTGGTAGCCCAGCAGCAGGCAGGCCAGCCACAGCAGGCCGAAGACCCCGCACCAGCCGATCAGCACGTCGACCACGATGCGCCTGGGCGTCATCTCGAGCCGCGAGCGGCCGGGGAAGGTCAGCGCGAAGACGATCACCGCCAGCACCAGGTGTTCGCCGCGCACGCCGCCCTCGAGCGCCCAGGCCAGCGCGCACAGGCTGCCCACGCCCACCAGCGGGCTCAGGGCCTGCTCGGCCAGACGCAGCACGCCGATGCGGTGCGACGGGGCGCCGGAGCCGGGCGCGCTGCGGGCGGGGATGGCGGCAGAGTGGACAGGCAGGATCATGACCAGGACCGCGGACGGTGGTGGGCGCTGGAGGCAGGGGGTCGGCGTCGGAGGACAGTTTGCGTGCCGTTTGTGACAGCACGACGGCCCGTCCACCCCGACTCCGGGGTGGGCTGCCGCAGCCCGCATCACCCGCTTGTCACCGTGATGCCCTATCGTTGCGGCTTCGATCGACTGCGATGCCTGCACCATGACCCAGGAATTCCCCTCTTCGCGCCGTCACGCGCTGCGCCGCTCGCTGCGCTGGGCCGGGCTGGGTGCCATGGCCGCCGCCGCCGGCCCGGCCGCGCTGGCCGCGACCCCGGCCGCAGCGCCGGCGCCCGCTGCACCCGACCGCGCGGCGCTGGCCCGCAGCGTCGAGGCGCTGGTCGGTGCGCGGGTCGACTCGATCGCGCCTGCGCCGATTGCCGGGCTCTACGAGGTCTACGTCGGCGGCCGCGTCTTCTACATCGACGCTGCCGGCCGCCATATCGTCCAAGGTCAGATCTTCGACATCGCGACCCGCCAGTCGCTGACTGCGCAGCGCCAGGCCGAGCTCGAGCGCGCGCTGCAACCGGCCTGGACCTGGGGCGACTTTGACCTGCGCGACGCCGTGCGCACCGTCCACGGCCGCGAGCTGCCGGGCCGCGAGATGGTCGTCTTCGAGGACCCGCGCTGCGGCTTCTGCCGCCGCCTGCACCAGACGCTGGCCGGCATGCCCGACATCACCGTCCACACGCTGCAAGTCTCGTTCCTCGGCCCCGAGTCGCGCCAGCTCAACGAGACCATCTGGTGCTCGGCCGACCGCAGCCGCGCCTGGGCCGTCGCGATGGGCGGCGGCACGCCGCCGGCGGCCGCGGGCTGCGACCTTGGCGCGCTCGAGCGCAACATGGCGCTGGCCGAGCGGCTGCGCGTGCGCGGCACGCCGGCCATCTTCACCCGCGCCGGCCAGCGCATCGACGGCGCCGCCGCGGCCGACGCGATCGAGCGCGCCCTGCGGCCGGCCTGACCGGCGGTTCCGACGCCTGCGGCCGGCCTGACCGGCGGTTCCGACGCCCGCGGCCGGCTTGACCGGCCCGCTCAGGGCCGCTGCGCCGCCGGCGTGCGCTGCTCGTCGAGGCGGTCGCGCTGGGCTTCGAGCAGGTTCTCGATCGCGACGCGGCGCTGGCCGGTGAACGGCTCCAGGCGCAGCAGCGCGTCGACCGCGCTGCGGTCGCGGCACTGGTCGATCAGCTCGCGGCCGCTCTGGTAGAGCGCGGCGTTGCGTTGCTCGCAGGCGCCGTGCGCCTCGCGCTGCGTGGCGAGCTGCGTTGTCAGCTTGCGGCCCTGCTCGCGCGCCTGCGCCAGCTCGCGCTCGAGCTGGGCCTGGCGCTCGGCGGCGGCGCGCAACTGCTGCGTCTGCTGCGCCAACTGCTCGGCCTGCTGGCGGGCCTCGCGGCGCAGCGTGTCGTGCTCGCCGGCCAGCGTCTCGCGCTGCGCGGTCTGGGCTTGCAGCTCGCGCTGCAAGCGCTCGCTGCGCGCGCCGTCGGCGCGGGCGCGGCTGCGCCATTGCTGCAACTCCTCGTCGAGCGCGGCCTTGGCCGTCTGCGCGGCTTGCAGCTCCTGCTGCGCGGCCTGCAACTGCTGCTGGGTCTGCTGCAACTGGGTCTGCACGCGGCGCAGCGCCTCGCGTTCGCGGGTCATGCGCGGGTCCTGCTGGGCCCAGGCCGGCGCGGCGGCCAGCGCGGCGGCGAGCAAGACCAGTAGCGCGAGCCTGAAGGTCGGGAACCCTGTCATCGGCATGCTCCTCGGGGTCGTCATGCGGCGCCGTGGCTCAGCGGCCCGGCGGGCTGGTGCTGGCGCCGGCGCGCAGCAGCTCGGTGGCCACCGGCTGGCGTTGCAGGCGGATGGCGCTCAGCAGCGGCGGCTGGCGGTCCAGCCCGGTGGCGTTGACGTCGGCGCCGCGCTGGATCAGCAGCCGCACGACCGGCAGGTGGCCGCCCGCCACCGCCGCACCCAGCGGCGTGCGGATACCGCGGCCCAGGCCCTCGACGCGCGCGCCGGCGGCCAGCAACTGGCGCACGCTGTCGAGGTCGCCGCTGGCCGCGGCGAGCACCAGCGGGCTGTGGCCGTCGCGGTCGACCGGGTCGGGGTGCGCGCCGGCGCGCAGCAGCTCGCGCACGCGCTGCGGCTGCTGCGCGGCGACCGCCTCGAGCAGTTGCGCATCCAGCGGGTGGCCGCCGGCGGGCGCTTGCAGCCATGGCAGCCCCTCGTGCGGCGGCGGTGCCGGCGCGTGCGTCGGCGCCGGCGTGGCGGCGGTGGCGATGCCGGCCGCGGCGAGCGCGGCCGTCAGCGTGCCGGCCAGCGCCCGCAGCGCGCGGGCAGGTTCAGAAGCGGCCATGCAACTGCAGATTGAAGACCTCGATGGCCAGCGGCAGCCCGCTGATCTCGCGCGTCGACAGCCACTGCGCCGACAGCCAGGTGTTGCGCGCGAAGGTGTATTGCGCGCCGACCGCGAAGCCGCGGTGGTTGGTGCCGCCGAGGTGGAAGTCCGAGTCGGCGAAGGCGTCGAGCACGGCATCGGCTTCGAGGTGGCGCCAGGCCAGCTCGAGCCGCCAGTCGCCGCGGAACTCCATCGCCGGGCGGCCGAAGGCGACGCGCACCTGGTAGCCCTGGGTCTGCGCGTCGAGCAGCACGCCGGTGCGCGCCAGCGAGCGCTGCGCGTCGAAGCCGATGTTGCGCACCCAGTCGGCACTGAGCATCAGGTGCTGCGCGCCGACCAGCCGCAGGTCATAGCTGGCGGTCAGGTTCAGCAGCCGGTAGTCGGCGCCCAGGGCCCACAGATTGGTGTCCGGGTTGGCGTCGTTGTCGATGTTGAACAGCGTATTGCCCTTCTGGCGGAAGGCCGGCGCGGTGGCGTTGGTCAGCGTCTGGCTCGGCTCGTTGCGTATGCCACTGACGTGGCGGTAGTCGTAGAGGCCCAGCCCGATGCGCGCGCGGCTCTCGAGCGCCGGCTGCCACTCGACGCCGACCTGCGCGCCGTACAGCCACTTGCTGCGCGCGAGGTTGGTCGCCGAGCGCTGCAGCTCCTGCAGCGGGAACGCGCCGAGCGCGCCGAACAGCCGCAGCGAGCCCTGACCCGGCGGCGACGGGTCGGCGTACTGCAGCGCGATACCGTCGAGGCCGACGTCGCTGTCCCAGACCAGGTCGGTGGCGAAGAACGGGTTGGCCATGCGGCCCAGCAGCAGGCCCAGGCCCGGCGCCGACTGCGGCGCTTGCAGCCGCGCGAAGGCACGGTCGAGCGCGAAGCTGAACTTGCTGCCGTAGACGCCCAGCGTCTGCATCGTCGACACCGGGTCGGCGAGCGCGCCGCTGGCCAGCCGCAGCGAGACCGCCAGCTCGTCGCTGACGCGCGCGCGCAGGCCCAGCCGTGCGCGCACGCGCAGGCGGTCGCGGTCTTCGAGCGTGTTGGCGATCTGCTGCCCGGAGGCCAGGAAGAAGAGTTCGGGCGCGTTGTTGGGGTCGAACATGTCGCGCTGCCAGCCGAAGCGGAAGTCGCCGTCGAGGCGGATGCGGTCGATCCACTCGGGCACGACGTTGACGTCGCCCCAGCGTTCGGCACGCGCGCGCGCGACGACTTCCTCGCGCACCTCGTCGGCGATCGCGCGGCGCAGGGTCTCGGGCACGTAGGGCACGCGCACCGTGGTCTCCTCGGCGCGGCGCTCGGCCTCGGCGGCGGTGCGCGCGCGCTGCTCGGCGTCGGCGACCAGTTGCTCGGCCGCCTCGCGGCTGAGCACGCCCTGGCGCACGAGCGCGTCGATCAGGTTCATCGTCGTCGCATGCAGCGTCTGCAGCGCTTCGCGTTCGCTGGCCGGGCTGCTGGCCTGGGCCGCGCCGCCGAGCAGCGCAGCGGCGGCCAGCACGGTGGCTGCGCAGGCGCGCGCGGTCGGTGTCAGGGGGGTCTTCATCGTGGGTCGGTCGTCGGGAAGCCGCAAAGGGGTGGGCCGGGCGCGCCTCAGGAGCGCGTCGTGATGCGCAGCCGGATCGGCTGCGGCAGGGTCGGTGGCAGTGCCTCGCGCACCGGGGCGGCGTTGGCCAGCGCCTGGCGCAACGCCTCGTCGAGCTCGGGGCGCGGTCCGGAGCCGACCAGCTCGAAGCGGCTGATGTCGCCGCCGCTGCCGATCCAGACCAGCACCACGCGCTGGTACTCGGGCGCGCTGCGCAGCCGCTCGTGGGCCAGCACGGCCTCGCGCACGCGCTCCTGCACCAGCGCGCCAAAGCGCGCGTAGGGGTTGCCGCCGCCGCCGATGGTCGGCGCGTCGAGCAGGTCGCGGCCGCCGGGGCGGCCGACCAGCCCGAAGGCGTCGCCGGCGCCGGTACCGGCGGCGTCGATGCCGAGCTCGGCTGCCGGCGGCGCCGCTTCATCGGCCGCAGGCGTCGGCGCCGGCTCGGGCTCGGGGGTGTCGATGCGCTGCTGCGGCTGGGGCGGCGGCGGTTGCTCGGGCGGCGGTGGCGGCGGCGGTGGCGGCGGGGTGAGCAGCGAAATCTGGTGTACCACGCGCCGCGGTGCATCGGCGGGCGCGGTCATCTGCAGGTACAGCCAGACCGCCGCGATGCCGGCCAGGCCCAGCACGGCCAGCGTGCCGACGATGAGCAGCAGCCGGCGCTGCGGCTTGGACCTCGGGCGCTTCTTCGTGGCCATCGCCGCCTCACCGCACCAGCCTCTGCGTGACCAGGCCGATCTGCGTCAGTTGCAGGCGGCCGAGCATGTCGAGCACCTCGATGACGCGCGCGTACTGCACCGCGGCGTCGCCGCGCACGATCACCGGAAACTGCGGCTGGGCTGCGCGGTGCTGCGCCAGCCGTGCCTCGAGCTCGGCAAGCGAGCCCATCGGGAAGGCGTCGAGGAACAGCGAGCCGTTCTCGGTGATCGTGATCGCGCGCGTCTTGGGCTCGCTCAGGCTGGGCGTGTCGCTGGCCTGCGGCAGGTTGACGCGGATGCCCTGCACCGCGGCGGTGGTCATCAGGATGAAGATGATCAGCAGCGTGAACGCCACGTCCAGCATCGAGGTGACGTTGAGGTCGTCGTAGACGCGGGTGTCGTCGGCAAGGCGGGCCATGGCTGCACTCCCCGGGGTCAATGGGCGTAGTTCTCGGCCAGCCGCGAGACGAACTCGTCGGAGAAGACGACCATGTCGGCGGTCAGGGCCTTGATGCGGGTCTGCAGGTAGTTGTAGGCAAACAGCGCCGGGATCGCCACCGCCAGCCCGGCCACCGTCGTCAGCAGCGACGCGGCAATGCCCGGGGCGATCGCCGCGATGCTGATGTCGCCGGCCACCGCGACCGCGGCGAAGGTGATCATCACGCCGATCACGGTGCCGAGCAGGCCCAGGAACGGCCCGCCCGAGATCGCCAGCGTCAGCATGACCATGCCGCGCTCGAGCCGCTGGCGCTCGCGCATCAGTTGCGTGTCGAGGATCGCGCGCACCGCATCGAGCCCGCGCGGGCTCACGCCACCCCCGTTGGCCGCGGCGCGCGCGCGCAGCTCGCGCACGCCGGTGTCGAACAGCCGGTGCAGCGACGAGTGCTCGAAATCGTCACGCCGGGCGGCCAGCGCTCCGAGGCGGTCACCGCGGTCGACCGCACCGGCATCCAGCGCGTGCAGCGTGGAGGCCATCTCGTCGAAGGCCTCCTCGAACTGGCGGTTGGTACCGGCCTGCAGCGAGACCATGACCGCCTTGGCCACCGTCACGACCGCGGCCAGCGCCAGCAGCAGCAGGCACAGCACGGTGACGATCCAGCCCTCGAGGGTCATGTTCTCGAGCGTGATCATGAAGTAGCTCGGCGGCCGCGCGGCCTGCGCCGATTCGTCGGGGCCGAGCGCCAGCAGGCGGCCGTTGATGCCCTGGGCGTCGGCCTGCGCCAGCAGCCAGGCCGTCGGCCGCGCGGTGGTCGAGACTTGCAGCTCGTCGATCAGCCCGGCCAGCCCGGCGCCGATGCGCAGCGCCTCGGCCGGCACGTAGGCCGCCGCCACCCGCGCCGCCTCGCGCCCGCCGACCAGCAGCGTCGCGCCGCTGGCGTCGGCGACCACCGCGATGTGGTGCCAGGCCCCGGCGGCCAGCGCCTGGCCTCGGGCGCTCTGCTCGCCCAGCGCCAGCACCGGCACGCCCTCGCGCAGCGTGAGTGTCAGCGCGCCGGCGGCCAGCAGCTCGCCGTCGGCGCGCTCGGGCCGGACCCAGGCCGAGACGGTCAGCGCGGGTGCGGCCAGCAGCGCCGGCCCGCCGGTTGTCAGCCCGCCGTCGGCGGCCAGCCGCGCGGCGCCGGCGATCAGCCCGTCGGCCACGTAGGCCAGGTTGCCCGCGCGGATATGGTGGCCCGCGCCGCTCGCGTCCTGCGGCAGCCCGGCGGCATCGCTCAGCGGGTAGATTGCCCACTGCGCGGCGTCGTGCAGCGCGGCGGCCGGCGGCGCCGGCGCCTGCGCGTTGCCGTAGTACAGCCACAGCCGCAGCGGCGCCTCGCCCGGCGCGACGCGCGGCACCTGGACCCAGACGAAGGCCAGCTCGTTGATCGGGTCGAAGCGCTCGATGCGGTGCGGCAGCACGGTTGCGCCGTCGTCGGCGACGAAGCGCAGGTCGCCGCCGTCCTCGCGCGCCGAGAGGAAGTCGAAGTTGCCGCTCGACAGCCGCAGCAGCAGCGGCAGCGCCTGCACCTCGGCCGGCAGTTGCGCCGCGCGCGCGTCGAGCGTGATCGCCTTGCGCAGCGTCCAGTCGTCGTTCCACCAGGCATGCGCACCGGCCGGCAGCAGGCACGCGAGGATCAGCAGCAGGTATTTCATCGTACGCATCGTTCGCAGGGCGCGCCGGCGCGGCGCAACAGTGGGGCCCCGCCGCCAGCGGCGGGGCCGGACAAAACCGCGACAGCCTAGGCCCGCGCCGCGGCAGGCCTGTGACAGCCCGGTGAAGTTGGTCCGTTCGGACTAGTTGCCAAAGCCCAGCACCTCCACCGTGACCACCGTCGGCCGCAGCGCCGCGGCCAGTTGCTGCGCGGCCTGCGCGGCCGCTGCCGCGCCCTGGGCGATCGCTTCGGTGATCCGATCGGCGTCGCCGCCGCCGGTCGTCGCGCCGGTCTCGGCGGCGCTCACCGCGGTCGTGTCGGGCACAGGGACGCCGACGGCCGCACCGCCGACGGCGATGTTGTCGGCGCCGAGCACGACCAGCGCGCCGATGAACAGGTTGCCCGCCCGTATGCCGGCGTCGCCGGCGTCGACCGCGCCGCGTGGCGCGAACAGGTCGACGGTGCCGGCCTGCATCCCGGGCACCGACAGTGCGCCGATGCCAGAACCCTGGGCGGCGCCTTGCACCTCGAGCACGACCCGGCCGTCGGCCAGCGTCACGACCCGTGGCGGCGGCACCGCGGTGGCGGTCTTCGCGCCGCGGCCGGCGTCGATGTCGCCCTCGCTGGCCCACAGCAGGACGTCGCCACCGGCCACGGTCAGGATGCGCGACTGGTTGACCAGGATGTCGTCGCGCGTGAGCACCCGCAAGCCGCCGCCGGCCATCGTCACGATGCCGAGCACGCCGCTGCTGCGCAAGGCCTCGGGGCCGACCAGCGCGCCCGGCGTGTCGGGCAGGCCGACGGCGATGCCGCCGCCCGGCACCAGCACATCGATGCTGCCACCGCGGTCGGTGCGCACGCGGCTGGCAAACAGGTCGAGCGAGCCGTGCGGCGGCGCCAGCGTGCCGGTCGCGTCGCGCTGCGCCAGCCCGGGGAAGACCAGCTCGACCGCCGCGTAGCCGCGCGCGTAGCTGCCGGCGTGCGCCGACGCCGGGGTCAGTGCGTCGCGTCCGGCGGTGCGCAGCGCGGTGAACAGGAAGTCGCGCACCCGGTCGTGCAGCGCCTGCACCGGCAGGGCTTGCAGCGCGGCCAGCGCCGCTGGCGCCTCGGCGCTGCTTAGGTCGTCGCGGCCGGTCAGCCAGCGCGCCAGCCACAGGTCGGTGCCGTCGCCGCCGGGGCCCGCCGCGGCCAGCCGGGTGGCCAGCCGCTGCACCGCGCCGGCGGCGTCGAGCGTCGGCGTGCCGGCGCCGGCGAGAATCTCGATGTCGGCGCCGCGCTCGGGCAGGTTGACGTTGTCGAGGTTGCCGCGGCTGAGCACGCCCTCGGAAGTGCCGAGGTCGACGTTGCGGCCGGCGGCCAGCGTCAGCCGGCCGGGGCCGCCGATGCGGATGCCGTCGCCGTCGGTGCGGACCGTGCCGACGGCGTAGCGCAGGTCGCGGCCGGCCGCGACCAGGCTGCGGTCGGCCGCCTGGGCGTGCTGCAGCCGGAGGTTGAGGTCGCGCACGTCTCGCCCGGCGCGCACCTGGGCCGGTTGCGCCAGACTCACGCTGACACCGCTTTGCTCGACCTGGGACAGCCCGGCGACATCGCCGCGCACGGCGTACAGCCGTGCCGGGTCGGGCAGCGCATGGCGCAGCGGCACACGGGCCTGCGCGAGCGGGCTGCCCGGCAGCACGTCCGGCGCAAACAGCACCGGACGCAGCACGCTGGCGGCCTGGGCGGGGTCGACGTCGCTCTGCTTCAGCGACATCCGGATGCGCACCGACTCGCCGGCCAGCAGCGCCAGCCGGCCCGTGGCCGAGGGCATCGTCGTCAGCCCGCCGGCACCCGGGCGGCCCAGCACCACGTCAGCGCCGAAGGCCGTCATCTCGAGCGAGGGCGGCAGGTGCGTCGCCACACCGCCCCGCAGGCGGGTCGCCTCGGCCGACCGCATCAGGCTGCTGACCGCGCCCAGCGTCGCCGCCGGCAGCCCGGGGTTGCCGCCGGCAGGGCCATGCAGCACCGTGCGACCGCCCAGGCTGACCAGCGTGGCCGCACTGTCGCTGCCGTAGGTCGAGTAGACCGAGGGCTGCGGGGCTCCGGCGCCACCGAGGTTGAAGCCCGCGCCGCCCGATTGCGGCAGCAGGGTCGGGTTGACGATGGCCAGCACCTGGACGTCACCCAGCGCCTGCAGCCGCGCGGTGGCGTCGTTCATCAGCCCGACGATCGGGTGCATCGGCTGGCCCAGCACCGTGCCGCCAGCGCCGATGCGGCCGCCGGCGACGACGCGCACCTCGCCGCGGCCGGCCAGGGTCTGGCCGCCGCGCACGTCGCGCCCGGCGTCGATCTGCACATTGCCGCCGCCGCTGACGTGCAGACGGCTCAGGTCGGGTTCATCGGAGGCCATCCGGCCCTGGGTCGGCGCGACCGCGGTCAGCGTGTCGACGTCGCGGCCGGCGCTCACCGTCACGCTGCCGCCGCCGAGCGCGCCGACGCCCTGCTGGAAGTTGTCGAAGCGCACCCACCACGCCGGGTTGCCGCCGACCGCCGCCGAATAGCGGGCCGGGTCGTCGGCCTGCACGCCGGCCAGCCGGCCCTGGCGGAACAGCCATTCGTTGAACAACTGTTCGTTGCCGGTGCCGGCGACCAGCGGCCGCATCGCGCCGACGACGTCGCGGCCGGCCCGCAGCGTGACGTCGCCGCCGCCGGTCGTGAACGCCGCGCGCTGGCCCAGCGCCGGTGACCTGAAGCCCGGCAGAGCCGCAGCCGGCGCACCGGCGCTGTAGATCACCGACCCCGCGCCGCTCAGCCGGATGTCGCGCCCGGCGGCGACGCGGATGTCGCCGGTGCCGCTGCGGACATGGCGGCCGGTGGCCAGCACCACGTCGCCGCTGCCGGCGCGCGTGGCCAGCGGGTCGGCCGCCGCCAGGTCGGCACCGGCGACCAGCCGGTAGCTCCAGCCCAGGCCGCCGCGCGCATTGGCGCTCAGCAGCGCGGCGGGCAGCCCGCCATCGACGCGCCCGGCCTGCACGAACCCGTCTGACAGATGGCTGTTGAAGTTCAGGTTGCCAGCCGCGCGCAGGCTCAGCACGCCGGCCACCGCAGCGTCGGGGGCCGCGGTGTCGCCAAGGTTCCAGTTCTGCGCGGCCCAGCCGCTGGCGCCGGTCTCGGTCGCGCCGGCCACGCTGCCCAGCCGCAGGTCGCCGCTGGCGCGCACCTCGACGCCCGACATCATCCGCACCGGCAAGCCGCCGGCCAGCCCGGCGGCCAGGCGTGCGCCGATCGCCGCGTGGTGCGCGGCGTAGGCTGCGTTGTCGCTGCGCACGGTCGCCAGGCTCAGCGTGCTGCCGGTGCTCGCCCCGGTGGCTGCCAGGGTGGCGATGCCGCCCGTCGCGCCGCCGTAGACGCGCACGGCCTCGATGTCGAGCGCGGCCGCGCCGATGACGGTGGCACCCGCGGCCCCCGGCGTGCCGGCATCGACCGCGACCTCGTTGCCGCCGACCCGCGGCGCGCGCAGCAGCACGCGGCCGGCGGCGCCGCCAGCGCCGGGCGAGACGTCGATCACCGACCCGCCGTGCAGCACCACGCGGCCGCCGGCAGTCGGGTCGACGCCGAGCTCGACCCGCGCGCCGTCGCCGTCGGTGGTCGCGGCGTCGATGCGGCCGCCGGCCAGCAGCTCGACGCGGTCGCGCGCATGCACCTCGATGCGCGCCCCGGCCGCGCCGGCGCTGGCCAGCGTGCCGGCGATGAAGGCCGAGCCGGTGTCGGCGGCCAGCGCGATCTGCTGCGCGCGCAGCGTGCTGCCGGCGGCCAGACTCAGGTCGCCGCTGCGCTGGCGCAGCCGCTGCACCGCATCGAAGCCGCCGCTGTGCAGCGCGGCGGCCAGCGCCGCGACGTCGCCGACCGTGCGCGCATCGAGCTCGAAGCGCCCACCCGCACCGCGCTGGCCGCCGGCATCGGCGCGGGCCTCGCCGCGCAGCGTGCCGCCGAGCGCCGCCACGCCTTGCGGCGCGGCCACCAGCAGCCGGCCGGCGTCGGCGCCGGGGCCGCCGGAGACGTCGATCACGCTGCCGGTGGCCGTCGTGACATTGCCGCCGGCGCTGTGCAGCCGCACCGTGCCGCCCCAGGTGCTGCGCGAGACGTCGAAGAAGTCCATGGCGCGGCCGGCGACGTCGATGCGGGCGTTGGCGCCGACCCCCACGTCGCCGCTGCTGCCGGCCAGCGTCTCCAGCGCCAGGCTGCCGCTGGGCAGCTCGGCGCGGGTGTCGAAGCGCAGCGCAGGCGCGGCCAGCGTCCAGCCGGCGCCGAGCCCGGACGCCGCGGCCTGCGCCGCCGGCGGCTGCGCGGGGGTCTGCACGGCCAGGGTGCCGGCGTCGGCTTGCAGCCGCTGCTGCGCGCTGGCGTTGCCGGTCAGCCGGGCGGTCTCGACGGTGGTCGCGGTGCTTGTGGCCTGCACGGCGGTCGTGCCGCTGCCGCTCGCGCGCAGTTCGCCGGCGGCGCCGAAATGCACCGCGCCGAACCCCGTCACGGCCTTGTCGCCCGCACCCAGCAGCAGCCGCTGTGCGTCGACGACCAGCGTGCCGCTGCCACCGCCGGCAGCGGCCGTGACGCCGCCCGGGTTGGCCCATTCGATCTCGGCCGCGCGCAGCGTCGCCACGTCGCCGGCAGCGCCCTGGCCGGTCAGCGCGCTGCCGTGCAGCCGCAGCTCGCGCAGCGCGGCGCTGCCGACCGTCACCGGGCCGTGCAGGTCGAAGCCCGAGTAGCTGGTCAGCGCCAGCGCCTGCAGCGCCGGCAGCGCCGCCAGCGTGTCGGGCGTCAGCACCAGCCCGTCGGCCGCGCCGGCCGGAGAGCCGAAGTGCACCCGCGACGCGCCGATCGCGAGCTGGCCGTCCAGCCCGTCGATCCGGGTCTGGCCGGCAAAGCGGTTGTCCTGCGTCGCATCCAGCGTCACCGAGCGCCCCTGCACCACGCTGTCGGCCGCGCCGACCAGGCTGCCGCGCAGGCGGGCGATGCCGCCATCGCGTTCGACCCGCGCGGTGCTCGCGGCCGCGCGCAGCAGCGCGCCGTCGCCCTCGACGCGGTAGACGCCGGCGTCGCCGGCTGCCTCGCTCGTCGTGGCGAGGACCTGCGCGCCATCGGCCAGCGTCAGCGTGTCGCGCGCGGCCAGGATGAGCTCGCCGGCGCGCAGCGCGCTGGCCTCGCCGTTGGCCAGGGTCAGGCTGTCGGTGCCGACTTCGAGGCGGGTGGCGCCGTCGGCCGTGGTCTGGCGCAACGCGCCCAGCACCAGGCTGCTTGCCCCCAGCGCGTTGAGCTGCGCAACGTCGATCCGCACCGCCCCGGGGTCGGCCACCGCGGCGCCGCCGGCACCGACCAGCGCGAGCCGCGGCGCGACCAGGTCGAGCGCCGCACCGCGGCCGCCGGCGCCGGTGGCGCCGCGTAACTGCGCATCGAGCACCAGCGTGTGGCGGGCCTGCACCGCCAGCAGCCCGGCGTCGGCCAGCCTGGCGCCGCCTTGCAGGAAGTCGGACGCGCGGCGCAGCGTGTACTCGGCGCGCTCGCGCACCTGCGCCTGCGTCCAGACCTCGACCGCGCGCCAGTCGCCCTGCACGGTCGCGCCGGTGGGGCGGGTGTCGGTCACGCGGCCGGCAGCCACCTGCACGCCGTCGGCGCGGGTATGCGCCTGCCCGGGCAGCAGGGTGGCTGCAGCGGGTGCCAGCCGCAGCGCGTGCCCGCCCGGCAGCAGCGCATAGTGCGCCGGCAGCAGCGTGTAGCGGCCGTCGGGCAGGCCTGGCACGCCGCGCAGTTCGATCGCCTCGCCCGCGGGCAGGCCGGTGGCATGCTGCGGGTCGGCGTTGGCCCAGCCCGGCTGCGCGCCCGGCAGCACGGCGTGCATGCCCGCCTGCGCCAGCATGTCGCGCGAGCCGCCCGGCCCGACGGTGAACTCCCAGGCCTGCAAGTCGCCACCGCCCGAGACGTCGACCACCGCGTTGGCCGCCAGCCTGACGTCGGCGCCGTCGAGCCGCAGCTCGCGCGACGGCGGCGCCCGCACCGGCAACTGCCCGGCAGGCACAACGTTGGGGCTTATGTCGACGATCCAGTCGGTCGCGTTGCGCACCCGGCCCAGCGGCAGCAGCGCGCCTTGCGGCAGCGCGACCGAGGTCAGGCTGCCGGGAGCCAGGCTCAGCGTGTCGGTGGCGCGCAGCTCGATGCGCCCGCCCGGCAGCTCGATGCGGCCGGCCTGCACGATGTCGCGCGCCTCGACGCGCAGTCGCCCGGCCGCGGCCAGCAGCGGCGCCGGCGACGCCGCGCCCGCCGCCTCGAAGCGCAGGCTGCGCCCCGGCGCGCGCAGTTGCACGTCGGCCATCGTGCCGGTGGTCACGCGGCCGGCGCGCAGCGTGAGGTCGCCCACGCTGTCGAGCGTCGCGGAATGCTCGATCTCGCCCGAGGCCGTCCCGGTCGGCAGCAGCCGCGGGCGGGTCACGCCGGCCAGCCGTAATTCCTCGCTCGCGGTCAGCCTTGCCTGCGCATGGCCTTGCAGCCGCAGGTTGCCGGCCAGCTCGAGCAGCCTTGCCTCGACCTCGAGCGTGCCGCTGCCCGGCCCCTCGCGCCCGGCCGAGCCGACGCGGTTGGTCGTGTCGTAGTTGCCCAGCCGCACGGTATCGGCGCGCAGGTGGGCCTGGCCCTCGGTGTCGATGCGCGCGAAGTCGAGCACGACCTCGCGCAGCTCACGCCCGGCACCCAGCTCGACGCCGTCGGCCAGCACCAGCGCGTCGCTGCCGCCCAGGCGCAGGCGCTCGATGCCCGAGCCTTGCAGCGCGCCTGCGTCGAGCCTGGCCATCACCGCGCCGTCGGCCGGCAGGTTGACGGCCGGCGTCAGCGCTGCCGTCTGCGGCGCGACGCCTTGCTGCAGACGCAGCTCGGACGCGACGGGGTCGAAGCCGACCTGCGACTCGATGCGGGCGTTGCGGCCGATCTGCACGTCGAGCACCCCGCCGCGCTGGCCGACGGCGCCGGCCTGCGCGGCCATGCGGCCCTCGAACGCCATGCGCTGGGCGTCGATCACGATCGCGCCGGCATCGCCGGCCAGCACGCGGCCGATGCGGCCGGCCTCGTCGATCAGGTCCAGCCGCAGCGCCGCCGCGCCGCTGACGTCGACGACCGCGCCCGGCTGGGCGACCAGCGCACCGCCGGTCGACAGCCGCACTTCGCCGCCGGGCAGCACGCGGCCCTGCCGCAGGCCGCGCGCGTCGCGCCAGGTCAGCGCCGTGCCGGCGGCATCGAGCCGGGCCTGCGCACCCAGCCAGATCAGGTGCGGCGGCCGATCCTCGCGCTCAAAGCCCCCGGGCGGAATCTGCACCGCCAATGTCAGCCGCCCGCCTGGCGCGCGCAGCGTGCCGTCGACGACGAGCTGGTGGCGCGCCTCGAGCCCGATGCTGCCGCCGGGGTCGACCTCGACATGGGCGCCGCTGCCGATGCGCAGCTCGCCGGTGTCGGCGCCGTCCTGGCGCGCGTGCAGCGTCAGCCTGGCCGCCTCGCGCTCGTGCTCGGGGCGCAGCACGGTCTGCGTCAAGGCCGCCATCGGCGTCCCGGTCGGCCGCAGCATGGCGTCGGCGCGTGCGACGCGGTGCTGCACCTGCGCGAGGACCCGCGTGCCGTCGGCCACCTCGAGCCGGTCGAGCGCACGCAGGCTGTGGCTGGCGAAGCCGCCGCGGCCGAAATGCCCGGGGTCCAGCCACAGCAGGTCCGGCCGGGTCGCGGCCTCGGCCGGCGCCGCGTCGGCCACCCGTACCTCGCGCGCGGTCAGGCTCAGGCTGCCGCCGCGGCTCCAGCCCCAGGCCTGAACGCTGGCGGTGTCGAAGCCCTGCAGGTCGTGGCCCTCCAGCACCAGGCTGCCGCCGCGCCCGCCGCGCGGCGCGCCGCTGGCCGCCTGGTGCGCGCCGCCCGAGGCGTCGATCGACACGCCGCGGCCCAGCAGCAGGCGGCCGGTGCTGACGTAGCTGCCATCGACGACGCGCGAGAGCGCCTGCAGCGACACGCTGCCGCCGTCGATCATCGCCAGGCTGCCGTCGCCGCCGGGCGCGCCGGGCCGCTGGTTGACCCAGGCGCCACGCGCGCTCAGCGCGACACCGTCGGCGACTTGCAGCCGCGCATCGGCAAACGGCTGCGTCGCGACCTCGCGCGCGGTCAGCCCGATGCGGCCGGCCGGCGCGTCGATGTTGGCGCGCACGAGGACTTCGGGCGCCACGACGGTCAGGGTGCCGCCCTGCGGCAGCCGCAGCGCCTCGCGCAGCTCGAACGCCTGGTTGCTCAGCACCGTCAGCTCGGCCACCGCGCCGGCGCGCAGTTGCGCCATGTCCAGCGTCAGTTCGTCGACCAGCTCCTGCGGCAGCGGTGCGCCCGGGGCATGGCCGACCAGCGTCTGCGCCCTGCGGCCGAGCACGACCCGCTGGTTCAGCGTGTGGTCCGGCGGTGGCCGGCCGTCGGGACCGAGGACTTCCAGACCGACCTGCAGGCGGGGGCCGCGCGGTGGCCGGCCCAGGGCCTGCTGACGCGCGCCGGTGACCGTCGCCCCGACGAGGGTGCCCTGCATCACGACCGTACCGGGGCCGCTGACAGCGAGGCTGCCGGCGTCGCGGCCCTCGGTGTAGCCCGGCACGGTCTGCCAGCCGCTGGGCAGCACGATCTCGTCGCGCCGGTTCCAGCGTTCGTGCTCGACGACATACCGGCTGACGATCGCGTCGTAGCGCTGGTCGGCGCGCGCCTCGGCCACGCCGACCAGCCGGCCCTGCGCCGACAGCATGTCGCTGCGGACGCGGGCCTGCCCGAAGTCCAGGCTGCCGCCGGAGAGGTCGATCGTCACCCCATGCTCGATGACCGCGCTGCCCGCCGAGGCGATGTCGACGCTGCCGCCGCGCGTCGAGCGCTCGGCGATGCCGCGCTCGATGCGCTGTGCATAGGCGCGCAGGCTGTCGAGCGCGACCAGCGTCGGCTCGCCGGCCTCGGCGCGCTCGAGCGCGCGCTCGACGTCCATGTAGACCTTGCGCCCGCGCAGCGGGCCCTGGCGGTTGATCGGCGAGTCTTTCAGCTCGTCGCCGCGCAGCTCGACCGGCAGCGTGCCGCGCCCGGCCTGCAAGGCCACGCCGCGCAGCCCGGCGACGTCGATCCGCGCGCCGCTGGCAATGTGGACCCAGGCCGTTGCCGACGCCGGCATGTTTGGCGACCGCGCCACCGACGGGTTGTCGGCTGCGCCAAACTCGACGCGGCCCGAAGGTGCAGCGACCGCGGCGCCGCCCTGCACCAGCACCTGCTGGCCTTGCACGCGCACCAGGCCGGGCCTGGGCAGGTCGCGGCCGCCCTCGCCGTCGGCGACGGTCGAGGCATCGTTGGTCTCGGGCTGCACCTCGGTGCGGCTGCCGGCGCCGAGCTCGACGCGGCCGCCGCGCGTCGCAACGAGATTGGGGCCATCCGCCCGCGGGTTGTCCTGCGCGCGCAGGTAGATGCTGCCGTTGGCGAAGACCGAGCTGGTCGCACGCGCGATCCCGCTCTGGTTGACGGCATGCCCGACCATCGTCACGTTGCCGCGCGGCGCCGACAGCGTGCCGAGGTTGACCGCCTGGCCGGGGCTGCCGGCGGCGTTGTCGACCTCGACCAGCAGGCCGCGCAGGCTCGGGTCCTCGGCGCCCGCGGCACGCAGGTACGCGCGGGTGCCGGCGGCGAGCACGACCTGGCCGTCGGGGGCCTCGATGTGGCCGCGGTTCTCGACCTGCGGCGCGATCAGCATCACCCGGCCCTGGCTGCCGGCGGTCAGCCGCGCGCCCTCTTCGACGACGATGCGGGCGCCCGCGTTGGTCGTGCCGGCGAATTGAGCTTCCGAGACCGCGCCGCCCAGCATGCGGTCAAGCACGAAGCGGTCGGCGACGTCGAGCGTGCTCGCCGTCAGGCTGTGCACATTGACCTGCGCGCCCTGCGCGAAGACGATGCCGTTGGCGTTGACCAGGATGATGTTGGCCTGCTGGCCGGCGGCCTGCGTGATCGCGCCGGCGATGCGGCTGGGGTTGGCGTCGTGGATTCGGTTGAGCGTCGTGAACGCCGCGCCGGCGACCGCGGCACCACCCGGCGCCTCGACCTGCCGGAACTGCAGCTCGGCGTTGCGGCCGAGGTTGAACTGCTGCCAGTTGAGGATCGCGCGGTTGCCGACCTGGTCGACCTGCATGCGCTGCGCATGGATCGCCTGCGCCTGCGCCTGCCCATGCGAGACGAAGTTCTGGGCGGCTACCGGCAGTTGGGCTGCGGCGTCGCCGCCGGCAGCGGCGCAGACCGCGGCAGCGGCCAGCGCGGCCAGCCGGGGGCCGCGGCGCGCGCGCCGGCTGCCGCTGGCCGGCTTGCCGTGGCTGCGCGCGGACTCGGCTGCAGGCACCAGCGCGCCGAGGCGCGCGTTGTGGACGAGGCGGTGGCAGTGGCGGTTCATGGCGGGCTCGCGGCAGGGCGGGTAGGGCGGGGGCAGGGCCGCAGCTTGGGCCTGGCGCCAGCTTGCTGCGGCTGTGTGACAGCAGTGCTACCAGTCGTAGCTGAGGCTGAAATGCAGGCGGTGGTCGCCGCGCTCGGTTGCGCCGACGCTGCGCAAGGGGTAGGCCCAGTACAGGCTCGCGTCGAGCCCGCGGCCGGTGGGCGCGGTCGCGTGGCTCAGGCTCAGGCCCAGGCCCAGGCTGGCCAGCGTGAAGTGGTCGGTCGCGGTGATCGGGTCGATGACCTCGACCGTGCCGGCGTCGACGAAGGCGCGCGCCTGCAGCCGCCAGGGGCTGGGCGCCGCTGCAGTGGCAGCGGCGCCGGCCGCAGCCGGCTCGCCGCGGCCGGCGGTGGCCCGGCGCAGCAGGTCGGCGCTGCGCAGCTCGAGGCTGGCGCTCAGCCCGCGGTCGCCGACCGCGGCCGACTCGTAGTAGCCGCGCACGCTGTCGGCGCCGCCGATCACGAACTGCTCGTTGGCGATCAAGGCCTGGTCGGCGAGCTGCCAGCGCAGCCGCAGCGCAAGCCCGGCGCCAGCGGCGTCGCCGCGCTCGTGCGAGACCTGCCCGCGCAGGTAGAAGTACGAAGGCCGGCCGCGAAAGCGCTTGTCGGCAAACTGCTGCGGGTCGCCGACCAGCCCGCCGAAATGGAAGTTGGCGCTGACCCCGGCGCGGGTGTTGCGCTGCTCGCCGAACCAGCTCGCGTCCCAGCCCAGCGTGAACGGCAGGTATTCGATCGGCGAGGCAAAGCCGCCGGCGCCGACCAGCGCGACGGTCTGGTCGAAGTCCTTGTAGTCGACGCCGGCGCTGAGACTGTGGAATGCGCCTTCGCCGATCGGCAGCGGGCGGATGTAGCGCAGCCCGGCGATCAGCCCGCGGCCCAGCACTTGCAGATCGCCGAGCGCGGTGACGTCGCTGTCCGAGCGCACGCCGTAGAGCGCGAGCATGTCGCCGCTGGGCAGCGGCAGCGAGTAGTTCAGCGACAGCACGCGGCTGTCCCGCGGGCGCTCGGGCGCGGTCTGCACCGTCAGCCCCAGGCTGTGCTGGCGCGCCCACAGGTTGTCCCAGCGCAGGCTGGCGCCGAGCCGGGTGCGGGTCGTGTCGCGGCTGTGGCGGTCGTCGAGGCTGAGGCTGCCGTGCAGCGGCAGCTCGTCCTGCACGCGCAGGTCGATCTCGACCGTGCCCGGGGTGCGCCCCGGGCGCAGCACCGGCGTCACGCGGCGGTCGGGGTGGCGGTTGAGCGCGACGAGCTCGGCCTGGAAGTCCTGGAAGTTCGGCACCCGGCCCTCGGCGACCGTCGGCGCGCCGGCGCGCACCTGGCTGGGCAGGAAGTGCCGCGCGCCGACGATGCGCAGCCGCTCGACCGGCGCCTCGGTCACTTGCAGCCGCACGATGCCGGCGTCGACGCGCTGCGGCGGGATCGCGACGACCACCGTCAGGTAGCCCGCGCCGTGGTAGGCCTGCTCGAGCGACTCGCGGGCGCGCTCGACGTCGGCCAGCGTGCGCGCGCGCCCGAGGTGC
>Ga0208733_100140_pt1 | contig 38107 bp, 34 predicted proteins | sample SubbioR11Jul_8B1_FD_184816 | JGI IMG/M metagenome (GOLD analysis project Ga0208733, IMG submission 184816) | Serpentinite rock and fluid subsurface biosphere microbial communities from McLaughlin Reserve, California, USA - CR11Jul_8B1 (SPAdes) | ecosystem: Environmental > Terrestrial > Deep... | reverse complement strand
CGCCCAGGGCATCTTTGGCACGGTGCAGCCCTGGTGTGTCCACAAAGACCAGTTGGCGGTCATCCTGAGTGTAGATGCCGCGCACGCCGCGCCGGGTGGTCTGCGGTTTGGGGGTAATAGGCGCTACCTTGACGCCCAGTAAGGTGTTGAGCAAAGTCGACTTGCCGACGTTAGGTTTGCCCAAGATGGCGATAAAGCCCGAATAGGTCGCTTTGTGCTCTCCCTCAGTCATAAGCTAGGATACCTGTTTTGCCAGGGCTACAGCGGGATATTGTCGTGCTTTCTAAAGGGGCGCGCTTCGGTCTTGTGACCCAGCATCCGCAGATGCTTAACGAGCTGTCGCCGGGTGTCCTGGGGGTCGATCACATCGTCGATGTAGCCGCGTTCGGCAGCCCAGTAGGGGTTGTCGAAGCGCTTCTTGTACTCCTCGATCTTGGCCGCCTTGGCCGCCTCGGGTTTGGGCGAGTTGTTGATCTCGCGGCGATAGATGATGCTGGCGGCCCCTTCCGCCCCCATCACCGCTACTGCCGCCGTCGGCCAGGCCAACACCACGTCCGCCCCCATGTCGCGCGAGTTCATAGCCAGGTAGGCCCCACCGTAGCTCTTGCGGGTAATCAGGGTGATCTTGGGCACCGTCGCTTCGGCATAGGCGTAGAGCATCTTGGCGCCGTGCCGGATGATGCCGGCATGCTCCTGTGCCACACCGGGCATAAACCCGGTCACATCGACTAAGGTAACGATGGGAAGATTAAAGCAGTCACAGGTGCGGATGAATCTGGCGGCCTTGTCCGCGGCGTCGATATTGATGGTTCCGGCTAAGTGGCGCGGGTTGTTGGCCACGATCCCTACCGGCTGCCCACCGAGCCGCGCAAAGCCGCACAGGATGTTCCTGGCGAACTCCGGCTGTACCTCCAAGAAGTGCTTATCATCGACGATGGCCCGAATCACCTCGAGCATCGGATAAGGGCGCCGCTGATCGGGGTGGACGATGCTGTTCAGCTCGGGTGTCTCCCGACAATCGGGGTCTTGGGTCGGTTTATGGGGCGGCCTCTCTTTGGCTGACTGCGGCAGGTAGCTTAACAGCTCGCGGATCAGCTCGAGCACCGCCTGGTCGCCATCGGCCTCAAAGTGCGCCACCCCGGACTTGCGGTGATGCACCTCGGCGCCGCCTAGCGCTTCGAAGCTCACCTCTTCCTTGGTGACCGACTTAATCACTTCAGGGCCGGTGATGAACATGTAGCTGGTCCCCCGGCTCATCAGCACGAAATCGGTCAGCGCCGGGCTGTAGACCGCCCCGCCGGCGCAGGGGCCCAAGATGGCGCTGATCTGCGGCACCACCCCGGAGTAGAGGGCGTTGCGATAGAACACCTCGCCGTAGCCTGAGAGCGCGTCGACCCCCTCCTGGATGCGCGCTCCGGCGGAGTCGTTGAGCCCGATAATGGGCGCGCCGGTCTTGACCGCCAAGTCCATCACGCGGGCGATCTTCTGGCCGTGCATCTTGCCCAGGCTGCCGCCTAAGACCGTAAAGTCCTGGCTGAATACGAACACCGTCCGCCCGTTGATGGTGCCGTAGCCGGTGACTACCCCTTCGCCCGGCGCGTCGATGCCGCGCATCAACTCACCGCCCAAATGCTCGACAAAGACCCCTAGCTCCACGAACGAGCCCTTATCCAGTAGCGCCTCCAGGCGCTCTCGAGCGCTGAGCTTGCCCGCGTCGTGCTGCTTCTTAATGCGCTCTTCGCCGCCGCCGCGCAGCACGCGCTTGCGGCGCTCCTCCATCTCGGCAGTGAGCTCGTTCATCCAGGTCAAGGTATCGTCTGCCACGTAGCGCCTCCTTGGATGGCTTCAGAATACCCTAACCGAATCACTTAAAGCACCCCCGTCGGCCCCTTGACAACCGGCGCGTAGGAAGCTCTGTCGTGACAGGTTAGGGTGCCCCAGTGGCGCCGTCAGGTCGCCGGCAGTGCGGCGATTTGTGGTTTGATATGGTCGCGTGGCTCTGAACGACTTTCTGACCGAACTCCAAACGCTGCTGGCTCGAGCCGCCGAGCTCGAGCGCACCCGCCCCGACGCCAAGCCTGAAGCGACCACTCAGGACAAGCTGCTTACCCCCCTGCTCGAGGCACTCGGCTACGGCCCCGACGAGCGTACCCCCGAGGCGGGCATCAGGAGCCTGACCCTCAGCAAGGTGTGGGTGGACTATTTTCTCTTGCCCCAAAGGCGCAAGCCGCCCTGGCTGATGGTCGAGGCTAAGCCGCTGTGGGACAAGCACCTCTGGCAAGCCAACAAGGAGCAGGTCATCGAGTACTTGCGCAACTACGCGCTCGATGTCGGCAGCGAAGAGCCGGTGCCGTGGTTGGTGCTGACCAACTTCACAGAGTGGCACGTCCTGCGCTTAAGCGACCGCGAGCCCTTCTGGAGCTTCACCCTGGAAGACTTGCGCAACGCCGACTTCGCCGCCCTGGTCTACGAACGCCTATCGCGCGAGAACGTTCACTTAAACCGCCTCGAGGACTTCTACCGAGAGCGCCAGCGCGAAGGGCTGGGCGAGCAGTTTTTGCGCGACCTCAAGCTCTGGCGCGTGATCTTGGCCAACGGCATCCGCGCGTCGCACCCCGAACTCTCGCTCGCCGAGATCCGCGCGGCCTCGCACACGATTCTGCTCCGCTTTTTGTTCATCCGCCTGCTCGAGAACTACGGCCAAGAGCCCTACTACGTGCTGGGGCGGCTTTATAAGCATTGGACAGATACCTTTCGTAGCAAGCCGTTCATCGAGCAGCTTAGAAGCAAGTTCGACGACACCTGGGCCAGCTACAACACCGAGCTTTTTGCCAAGAATCCTCTCGTTGACAAGTTGCACGTGCCAAATGAGTATCTCGAGATGCTCGTCCTTCTCAATCCAACCCCCGATCCTGCCCTCGTGCCTATCACAGAGGGGCAAATCCTCGGCTTTCGCTCGGTCTACAACTACGACTTCACCACCCTCACCCAAGACGTGCTCGGCGTCGCTTACGAGCAGTTCCTGGCTCACGAACTGGTCGAGGAAGAGGGCGTCATCCGGGTGCTCGACAACCAGGAGACGCGCAAGCGCGAAGGGGTCTTCTACACCCCCCAGTACATCGTCAAGCACATCGTGAGGCGCGTGCTTTCCCCCCAGGTCGAGCCGCACCTCGAAGCGGCGCTGCGCCACCTTGAAGCGGGCGACCACCAGGCCGCCTACGCTGCGGCGGAGCGGATCCTGGAGGTGCGGGTCATCGACCCCGCCTGCGGTTCAGGTTCGTTCCTGTTAGGCGCTTTTGACTACCTCACAGGGGCGCTCGAGCACTACAACAAGGCCGTGAAACAGGCTTATCAGCGGAGCTGGACGAACAACGGCAGCGGCGGCCTCTTCGCTGGCGCCACGCCCACCGTCCCACCCAAGCAGCTCAGCTACCCCCACGAGCGCGTGCTTACCCAGTGCATCTACGGCGTCGACCTAGACCCCCAGGCGGTAGGCTTGGCCAAGCTCTCCTTGTGGACCAAGCTCCTGCGCAGCCACCCCAGCCAGTACGGCAAGCGTGGCGCGCCCCACGCGCAGCTCCCGGCGCTGACCTTGAATATCCGCAACGGCAACAGCCTGATCGGCGCTCTGGACCCCCCCGCCTTCGGCACCCCCCCTATTAGGGGGGGCTGGGGGAGGTTAAGCGAAGCCGCTCGCCTCGCCCATCAGGCCAAGAACGTCGACACACCCGCCGAACAGCGCGGCGACGTGCTGGCCAAGCTTGAAGCGATCATTGCCGACCTCAACCAAGCGCTACTGCCGAGCTTCTTGCCCTTCTTTGCCGCGAACGACACGCTACGCGAGGCCATCGCGCAAGTCGGCCTCGACGAGGGCAACGCCACCGTAAGCGCCGTGCGCCAGTATCTCATCACCGGCCAAAAACCCCGCGCTCTTGCCGACATCGAAGAGAAGACGCTCGCCGAACTCCTGGACGAACTCCGCGCCCAAGAGGCAGCGCTCGAAGAGGCCAGGCAAAAGCGCCCCTTTAACTGGCAGGTCGAGTTCCCCGACGTCTTCGACCCCGCCTTGCCCGAAGCGCAGCGCGGCTTCACCGCCGTGATCGGCAACCCGCCGTACTTCAACGTGGATGCCACTTTCGGCCGAGGGGCGCTCGAACTCGACTGGCTGCGCGCCGCGTATCCCGAGGTTTACACCGACAAGACCGACATCCTCTTCTACTTCTTCGTCCGTGGCCACCAGATCTTGCGCGCAGCGGGCGAACTCGGTTTCATCGTCTCGCGGAGCTTCCTGCAGGGCGACAAGTCGCGTAAGCTCAGGCAGTTTCTGGCCAGCAAGACGACGCTCCTAAGCCTGCTCGACTTTTTGGGCCACAAAGTCTTCAAGGCCGGTATCGCCACCGCCGTCGTGCATTGGCGCAAGGGCGCAGCGCCGGAAGGGCATGCGCTGGCGGCCCAGTTCGTGATGGACTTCGAGGCGGTGAGGCGGCAGCTCGAGCAGGGCCAGTCTCCAGCAGACGGCGCCGTCCGGGTCGAAGTAGCGCAGGCGGACTTGGGCGAAGACCGCTGGGTGTTGTCGCCGTACAAGGCGATCTTCGACAAGGTTGACTCAGCGGGTGCCAGGCTTCACGAGAGTGGTTTGGGATTTTTCTTGAAAGGCATTGACACCGGCCTGGACGAGGTTTTCGAGCAAGACTTTACCGGCCTGAAACCGCCCATCCCCAACGAATGGCTACGCCCTCGCATCAAAATTTCTGGTATTTTCCCGTTCGGCTGGGAGCCGCCGGACTCTCAGATTTTGTACATTTCGCGTAGCGTCGAGTGGGATGACTTGCCTACGCTGGTTCAACGCTATCTCGAGCAACATCGTTCTATTCTCGAAGAGCGCTCAGGCGTTCGTCGCGGCGATAATGCTTGGTATCAGCTCCATTGGCCTCGTGAGGGTGTTAAGGATGGTCAGTATTACACCCTCTTCAGCCCAAAGCTCTTTTTCCCACGCCGCGCCTCTTACAATCGTTTTGCGATAGACGAAACGGGTGAGGTCGGCTTCAAGAGCGATGTCGCTTCGTTTATCTACAGCCCTGACGAAGGCAAGTCCGCTGATTTATATGCCATCTGCTCACTCCTGAACTCCAGCGTCCTCAACTTCCGCTATCGCGCCTTGGGCGGTCCAGGCAAGCTCACCGGCAAGGGGATGTTCGAGTACTTTGAGAACCAGGTGGGCGATTTGCCCATCCCCGACCTCTCCACCGAGGACGAGCGGCGTCTGGGCGAACTCGGGCGGCGGGCGCACGAGCTGTTTCGAGAGCGCTACGCCCTGGTCGAAACGTACCAGCGCGTGCTCTACGGCCAGCTCCAACGCGAGGCGCCGTTTTGGGCCTATCACGACCCGGCGGGGCAGTACGGACACCTGGTCAGCTACACGAGCCCCGACCCTAACCGCGTAGGGCACCTGCTCGGCCTGCGGGTCGAGGCGACGGAATGGTCGGGCGAAGCCTTGCAAGGGTATACCCTCTGGGGTGAGGTGACCGAAGGGGAGGACTGGCGCGAGGGCGAGCGGGAGTGGGTGGTGCTGGCCGAGGTGGCGGTGGCGCACCAGGCGCTCAGGCGGATGCTGCTATTTAGGGCGCACTACCTGAGCGAGTTCGACGAGGGTTTCAAGCGGCGGCAGAAGTTCACGCAAGGGCCGGGCGAAAGGGTGCTCGAGGTGGCGCTGCGTTCGCTCGGGGCGCCCGTGTATGACGATGACGCGGTGCGGAACTTGCGGGTGCTGGAGAACCTGGACAAGCGGGTGATGGCGAGCGTGAAGAGTGAAGGACTGGAAAAGGTGATGCTCGAATTCAAGGCGGTAGAAGCCGAGATCGACGCCATCGCCTACTGCGTCTACGGTGTGGAGGCGCACCGCGCCGAGATCGAGGCGGCGCTGCGGGTGGTGTTGTGAGGGCGGGGGTGGAGTATAGTTAAGGGGAGATGAGCCTACTGGATGTAATCGGCCCGGTGATGGTGGGGCCCTCAAGCAGTCATACCGCCGGGGCTTGCCGCTTGGCCCTGCTGGCGCGCCACGCCCTGCTCTTCCCGCCTCACCAGGCGCGGCTCGAGCTGCACGGTTCGTTTGCCAAGACCGCCAAAGGTCACGGCACCGACCTGGCCCTGGCTGCCGGCCTGCTGGGCTTTTACCCCGACGACCCGCGCATCCCCGAGGCTGTCAAGCTCGCTCAGGAAGCTGGCATGAGCCTGGAGTTCGTCAGCAAAGACTTGGGCGATGTACACCCCAACACGGTGCGGATCACGCTCGAGAACGCTCAGGAGCGGCTGAGCCTGACCGGCTCGAGCCTGGGCGGGGGGGTGGTCCGCGTATTCAAGGTAGGTGAGTTCGACACCAACTTCTCCGGTCATCACCACACCCTGCTCGTCAAACACCAGGACCGGCCCGGCGTGATCGCCCGGGTAGCGCGGGTGATCGCCGACGATGAGGTTAACATTGCCACCCTCACCTCGACCCGCCTAAAGCGCGGCGGTGAGGCGTTGATGGCGCTAGAGATCGACCGGCGGCTGGCGCAGTATGCGCTGGATTACTTAACCCACCACCCCTATATTCACTGGATGCGCTTGCTGCCCGAAGTGATGAGCGGAGAGAAGGTCCCGGTATGACTCTTAACGAACTGGCCGAGGTCAGCCTCAGAGCCTCAGAAGCCGTCTTGCAGGATGAAGCGCTCAGCGGTGACGAGCGCCGCCAGCTGCTAGCGAAGATGTCGGAGCGCTTGCAGCAGATGCGCGACTCGATCGCCCGCGGCCTGGCCTCCAGTGAGCCTAGCCGCACCGGTATGGTCGGTTGGAACGCCAAGATGCTCTGGCACGCCCCGGACCTCCTCCAAGCGCCGCTGTTAAAGCGGGTGCAGGCCTACGCCATGGCCGTCAATGAGGAGAACGCCCGCATGGGCAAGATCGTGGCCGCCCCGACCGCCGGCAGCGCCGGTACCCTGCCGGGGGCGCTGATCGGCGTGGCCGATCACCTGGGGCTAGATGACGACGCGCTGGTGCTACCGCTGGTGTTAGCGGCAGGCGTTGGTAAGATCATCTCCCAACAGATGTTTATCGCCGGCTCGAGCGGCGGCTGCCAGGCCGAGATCGGCTCCTCGGCCGCCATGGCCGCTGCCGCAGTCTGCGAGCTGCTGGGTGGCAACGCTCGCCAGGCCGTTCACGCCGCCACCATGGCGCTGATGAACACCATCGGCCTAGTCTGCGACCCGGTAGGGGGCTACGTCGAGGTGCCGTGCGTCTCGCGCAACGCGTTTTACTCCGTCCACGCGGTGAGTTCGGCGCAGTTGGCGCTAGCCGGGCTGGAGTCGGTCATCCCACCTGATGAGGTCGTTTCGGCCATGGCTTCGGTCGGCCGGCTGCTGCCGCCGGAGCTGCGCGAAACCGGCGAGGGCGGCATCGCCGATACTCCGACCGGGCGGCTGATTGCGCTGAAGATGGCAAAAGTGTAGCCCTAAGCTCGTGTGACAGAGGTTGCCGTAACCTGGCTTGACGCGCCAAACGGGGCACAGGGGTAGAGTTGATTATGATCTGGCAGTGGCAGCTTGATCCCATCCCGGTAGCCGGGGTCTTCTACCTGGCCCTGGCCTATGCGTTGGGGGTTGGGCCGCTGCGCTGGCGCTACTTTCCCGAACCGTTCCCTCACCGCCACGCGGTGCGCTTTGGAGCGGGCATCGCCCTGTTTCTGCTGCTCTTAGTCTCACCGCTACACCTGTGGGCCGAGGTCTATCTCCTTAGCGCCCACATGCTGCAGTTCATGATCCTGATCTACGTTATCCCGGTGCTGATCTTGTCCGGCACGCCTGCCTGGCTGATCAGGCCGCTGCTCTTACACCGCTGGATCAGACCGCTGGCTCAAACGCTGACCCGCCCCTGGCTGGCGTTAGTGCTGTTTAACCTGATCTTTGCTATCTGGCATGTGCCGGCGTTCCTGCTGGCGGCCACCTTTAACGAGTGGCTCCACAGCTTAATGTACCTGTCGCTGTTTGGCGCCGCCGTGCTGATGTGGTGGCCTATTTTAAGCCCGCTCCCCGAGCTGCCGCGCCTCACCCCCGGCAAGCAGGTTATCTACCTGGCACTGCTGTTTTTGGCCCATACCCCGATCTCAGCCTGGATGGGCTTTGCCACCGATCTCCTCTATCCCTGGTACGCCCTGGCCCCGCGGGCGTTTGGACTCTCCCCCATGGAGGATCAGCAGCTCGCCGGCGGGATCATGGGGCTCTTCGTGATGCTGGCCCTGACTATTGCTGCTAGCATCGCCTTCTTCCAGTGGCTACGGGAGACTGAAACCAGCCGGGACGAGTCGGCGGCACCAGAGGCTTAACTAGAGGCGCGGCAGGCTTGCCGTCCGGGTCGGCTGCCGCAGCAAATAAGTGATGACGCCGAGGCCGATGGCGATGAGCAGCAGCCGCACCGCCAGCGTCTCCACGAAGAAGGCGGCACTGCTGCCGATAGCGAGGGTGATCATGCCGATAGCGATCACCTTGGCTCGCAACGGGATGCCTAAACCGGCCCGCCAGTCATGCAGCAATCGGCCGAAGAAGCGGTTGTTCAGCAGCCAGTTATAAAAGCGGACGCTGCCGCGCGCGAAGAAGTAAGCAGCCAGGATCAAGAAGATGGTGGTAGGCATGACCGGCAGGAAGGCGCCGATAAAGCCCAAGCTGACAAAGAACCAGCCCAAGATGATCCATAGCAGGCGGAGGCCGGGGTTCTTGGAGAGGTTGGTCTCATGGCTGTAGTCGATCATCCGCGACTCGGCTGTGCGGCGCGAGTCAGTCGAGCAGTTCATGGCTATAGCATACCGCAGCGTGATGGCAAGGGCGCCCGCCAAACTTTCATCCACCATCATCAAGCTGCGGTATCATGACCCCAGTGACGGTTCGCATGCACCCACCGGTAGAGGCGGCGCTTAAGCGTGGTGGCCCCGTAGTAGCGCTCGAATCGACGGTTATGACCCACGGCCTGCCTCGGCCTGAGAACTTGCGGCTGGCCCAGGAGCTGGAGGAGCTGGTCCGTGCTGGCGGGGGGGTGCCGGCGACCGTCGGGGTGCTGAGGGGCGAGTTGGTCATCGGCTTGAATGCCAGCGAGTTGGAGGAGCTGGCCAACCGTCTGGCCCACAAAGCCTCGCTGTGGAACCTGGCCGTCCTGGCAGCAGCCGGCCATAACGCTGGAACCACTGTTGCTACCACGCTGCACGCCGCTGCCATGGTCGGTATCAAGGTCTTTGCTACCGGTGGGATTGGCGGGGTCCATCCTGGCCTAAAGGTCATCGACGAGTCTGCGGACCTGCACGCTCTGGCCGGTCACCGTCTGGTGGTGGTATGCGCCGGTGCCAAATCGATCCTTAATATCCCCGCCACGCTCGAGCGCCTAGAGACGCTGGGCGTTCCGGTGATCGGCTACCGGACCGACTTCTTGGCCGGGTTTTACGTCCCTGAGACCCGTTACCCAGTGGCTGCCCGCCTCGATAGCCCGGAGGCTATTGCCCAGGCTCTGGCGGCTCAAGAGGCCCTACAGCTCCCGGCTGCGCTACTAGTAGCCAAGCCGGTTTCAGAAGGGCTAACGGCGCAGCAGCTTGAAGTCTGGCTAGCGCAGGCTCAGCGCGAGATCGGGGTGCATGGCAAGGATCTCACCCCGTACTTACTGGCCCGCCTGGCCGAGCTTTCGGCTGGGCGCACGGTAGCGATAAATCTGCGGCTACTTAAGGAAAATGTGATGTTAGCAACCGAGATCGCGGGCGCTTTGGCCAAGCCGAGGCGCCCACTATCCGTTACTTAAGGTGGATGCTAGATGAGTGACTCCCCCCCTACCCCCTCAGGGCAGCATCTTGGCGCACTGCTAGCTGAAGCGCGTCGCAGCAAAGGGCTCGAGCTAAGCGATGTGGCGGAGGTTACGCATGTCCGCAAGGAGTACCTCCGCGCACTCGAAGAAGGCCGCTATCAGGATTTACCGGAAGATGTCTACGCCCGCAACTTTGTTAAGCTCTATGCCCAGGCGGTGGGTTTTGACGAGCGGCAAGCCTTGCAACTGTTCTCCCAAGAGCGGCGTAGCACACCTGGGGTGGTCGCTGCCGAGCCCGAAGCTAAGCCCGAACTTGAGGTGGATCTGGTGGCAGCGCCTCCGAAAGAGCCGCGCCGCCTTGGCGCACTCTGGCAAGGCACCGGTCTGAGCTGGCTGGTCCCTAGCCTGCTGGTAGTCGGGGCGCTCGTGGGGGTGGCGGTATGGGCTTTTAACAGCTTACTCTTTCCGGCTAGCCCTGTGAGTCCGGCCCAACCAGAGGTTGTTGCCCCTCAGCCCCTTACTCCGCCGAGGGTCGAAAATCTGGTGCTGCTCTCTGTCACCTCCGACCCCCCAGGCGCCGAGGTGTCACTCGACGGTTTCGTCTTTGCCAACCCCACCCCTATCGTCAATGCGCCAGTCACGCCGGGCCGCGACCGATTGCTGCGGGTTGCGCTAGAAGGCTTTGAGACTTTCGAAGCACCGATAGATCTCACTTTTGATCGGAACCTCAGCGTCGCTCTGACGCCGCTGGCTACTGCCGAAGGGGCGGTAGGGGCACCCGTAGCTGCGGACAGCATCACCCTGGTAGTCGAGGCCACCTCCTGGCTCGAGGTCTACAGCGGCACCTCGCGTGGCGGCGGCGCTACGCTGCTCTTTCGCAACGTGCAGCCTGGCGAAACCCTCACCTTTCCACTGCCGGTCTTTTTGCACGTCGGCAACGCCGGCGGCATCGTGGCCTCGCTCGGTGGGCAAGAGATCGGGCGCCTGGGCGCGAGCGGCGAAGTGGTCGGCCGCGCCTTCACCGCTCCGTAAGCGGAGGTGCCCCGTGGCTAGCTATACCGGCGTAAGCTTGACGTTGTGATCTGGTTTCTAGCCCTTCATTCGCTCCGCCAGCGCCCTCTGCGCACCTTTCTGACCGCTTTGGGGATCGCTGTGGCGGTCGGCTCAACGGTCGTCTTCCTGTCGCTCGGCGAAGGGCTGCGGCAGGTGTTTGGCACGCAGATCGGCAATATTGGCCCGGAGCTACAGGTTAGTTATGGACCGTTTGATACCACTTTGTTTACCGCTGTCCCCGAGCTACCGCTTCACTACCGCGATGCCCTGTTGGCCGAAGAGGCGCGTTTCGGCATCCTTGAAGTAGTACCGCTGCTGTTCTTCTTGCGCGGCGGGCTGAGCCCGAGCACCTCGTTCATGTTTCAAGGGCTCCCGCCCGGCCAGAACCTTGCCGAGATCTACGGTGGATTTACTGTCCTGGAGGGTCGCGGGCTTAATGCCGAGGATCGCGATGCGCTGGTGGCAGTGGTCGGCCAGCAGGTCGCCGAGCGCAGTCGGCTCAGCCTGGGCTCAGTGCTGCGCCTCAACCCCCGAGTTAGCTTCGAGATCGTCGGCATCGCCAAATCGACCGGCGGGCTGATCGATAACGCCGTTTTGGTGCCGCTCCGCCCGCTGCAAGCCGCTATCGGCATCGAGGATCGGGTCAGCTTCTTCGCAGTGAAGCTGGCCGAACCGGCGCGGGCCACCGAAGTCGCCGAAGCCCTGGCCGAACGCTACCCTAACCTCAGCTTCCAGACCCGTGCCGATGTGCTGGGGGTGATCGAACAAGGGATCCGCGTCACCGATGTGGTGCGCTTAGGCATCAGCGTTATTGCGCTGGTGGTGGGGGCTATCGCTGTGGCCAACACCGTCTTGATGAGCGTCTTTGAGCGCACCCGGGAGTTTGGGGTGATCCGGGCGCTAGGCGCTAAGCCGCGCTTTTTGTTCGGACTGGTCTTATCCGAAGCGATCATCTTGAGCCTGGTCGGGGCGGGCTTTGGCGTGCTGCTGGGCCAAGGCGGTATCGCGCTGGTCAACCGGATAGCGGAGCACCTGATCGGGCTCGAGGTAGCGGCCCTGACTTTGCGGCTGGTGCTCTTTGCAGTAATGATCGCGATCGTCATGGGGCTGGCCTCCGGACTATTGCCGGCGGCTCGAGCGGCGCGGATTCCGATCGCTACCGCTATGGCGCGGGAGTAGTGAGTATCGTGCCGGGTCAGGCTTCACTGCACCACGCCGCCTAAGCGCGGTAGCATAGCTCATGTTGCGAATAACCGCCTTGCTGTTGGCGCTGGCGTTGTCAAGCGCCCTGGCTCAGCGCTTTGAATGGCGCGATGTGGTGCAGCGCATCGATATTCAAGCTAACGGCGAAGTCATCGTCAGCGACGAGCGCACCCTATGGACCGATGACGACTTCGGCGAGGCGTTTATCTGCGTTAGGCTTGAGTCCACGCAGCGCATCACCCTGCTCGACGGTTCGGGGGCCATCAGCCCAGGACCGCCGGCTACCGCCTTTACCCAGCCCTGCGAGGGCGGCACCGAGCTGGTAGTGCGCCAGGAGGTGCGGGTAGCAGAGCGTCGGGTTCGATTTGTCTACCGCCTGGAGGGAAGCATCGACGCCTATAGCGATGTGGTGCAGTGGTACTGGATCATTCTTGAGCAAGACCGCCCGCCGGTTAGCGGCTACCGGTTAATGGTCAATGCCCCGGGGTCGATGGCTGCACCGTTTGACGCTTACGTCCACCGCTTCGGCAACCCCGAGTTACCAACCGTTACTCTGTCTAACGACCGCTCGAGCCTAACAGTCAGCTTCAATCGCGTCCCGAGCGGCGATGGGGTGGAGATCCGTTACCTGATGGACCCGGTGCTCTTTACCGTGCGGGGCACGGAGCCGGGTTTTGAGCGGCTGCTGCGCGAAGAGGCCGAAATCGCCGGACTGATGGAGCGCCAGCGCCAGCTAGCGGTGCTGCGGGGCAATCCGGCCTGGGCTGTGATCGCGCTGGTGGTGCTGGGCTATTTAGCCCTGGGCATCTGGCGCGACTATCGGCGGTTCGGCCGTGAGCCCCAAGTCGAGACGCTGCACTACCACTTCGAACCCCCGAGCGACCTGCCGCCCGCCGCCGTCACCGCGCTGTCGAGTCAGCACTTCAGCAGTAGCAGCATGGGGGCAGCTTTCCACGCCACCATCATGGACCTGGCGCGGCGTGGCTATGGGCGCTTTACCTCACAGGGTCGCAGGTTCGAGATGGAGCTTAACCTTGAGAAGAGCGACGAGCCGCTCTTGCCCTTTGAGCGCGAGGTCTTGGGCTACTTAAAGAGCGCTGCGCAGGGCAATCGGCGAGGCGACCCGGCTAAGTTGGAGTTTAACGAGCTGAGACGCTACTCGGAGCGCCATGCCGGCAGCTTCATGAGCCGCTGGGCCAAAAAACCCCGCGACTGGGTCGAGCAGCGCTTAGGTGGCCCGCTCACCTCACCCGAGAGCCGCCACGCTGCCGCTATCTGGGTCTTTAAGGCGCTGCTGGGACTTGCGGTCTGCGGCCTGGGGGTCTGGCTAACCCTGGATGTGGCGCGCGTAGCCTTTATCGCGGCGGCTGCGCTCTGCCTGCTGCTGGCTATCGTGGCCGGGCTGGCCCTGCCGGCCTGGCGCCAGGAGATCGTCCCGGAGATCTACGGCTGGCAAGGGTTTAAGCGCACACTGTCCGACTTTAGCGTCATGAAAGACGCCCCTGATGACTTTTTCATGCTCTGGGACCGCTACTACTGTTACGCCGCGGCCCTGGGGGTGGCCCAGCAGTTCCTGCGCAACATCGCCAGGGCGGCGCCGCTACGGGGGATGGACGAGCCTACCCTGACCAGCCGCGCCGTATGGATGGGCGGACTGTCCAGCGGCAATTTCAGCAGCCTGTCAAGCTCGATTACCTCGCTCAGCAGCGCCCTCAGCGCTGCCTCAGCCTCGGCCTCGTCCGGCGGGTCGTCGAGCGGTGGTGGGGGTGGTGGCGGGGGTGGCAGGTCGGGTGGGCGCTGATGCCGTCAGCGCGGTTGCTATGGGCCTAAGCCGGTAAGGCTACACTAGGCAGTATGCTCCGTGCGCACCAGCTCAGCAAAATCTATCGCGATGCCGCAGGCGACATTACGGCGCTCAGCGACTTCAGCCACACCTTCGAAACGGGCCAGATGACCGCCATCATGGGGCCTTCGGGTTCTGGCAAATCGACGCTGCTTAACGTGCTGGCGGGCCTCGATACCCCGACCTCCGGCGAGGTATGGCTGAGTGAGGTAAACCTGGCGATGTTGCCTGAGCAGCAGCGGGCCGAGCTGCGGCTGCACAAGTTCGGCTTTGTGTTCCAGTCCTATAACCTGATTGCGGTCCTAAACGCCCAGCAGAACGTGGCCTTCCCGATGGGCCTAGCCGGGCTTAAGCCCAGCGAGCGCAACGAGCGCGCCTTGGCCCTGCTTCAGCGCTTCGGACTCGGCCCGCGAGCCGGTCACGCCCCGCATAAACTCTCGGGTGGTGAGCGGCAGCGCGTAGCCATCGCTCGAGCGCTGGCCAACAACCCTGATGTGGTCTTTGCCGATGAGCCTACCGGCAACCTCGACTCCAAGAGCGGCCTACGGGTAGCGGAGCTCTTAAAGGAGGTCGCTTATGAAGGGCGCTCGGTCGTTGTGGTCACCCACGACCACCGCCTGGCCAAACATGCCGACGTGGTATTACAGCTTGAAGATGGGCGGCTCAGCAACGCGATGCGACCGAACGCTGACATGGCCCTGGCCTAAAAAACCCCGTATTCTGGATCTATGACCAACCCACCGTTGGAGCAGTTGCTATCGCTGCGGGGCAAGCAGGCGCTGATAACCGGGGCCGCCGCAGGCATCGGCAAGGCTATTGCCGGACGTTTTGCTGAAGCCGGGGCGGAGCTGCATCTGGTAGACATTAACGCCACCAAGTTGGCCGCCGTGGCACAGGAGCTGTCGCAGCGCTTTGATGGCGTCAGGACGCATATCTTGGACTTGTCCGACAGATCAGCTATTACCGAGCTGTGGGCAGCCTTGGAAGGTCATGAACCCGAAATACTGGTTAACAATGCCGGTATCTATCCGACAAAGTCAACCCTGGCAGTAGATGAGGCTTTTTATCGCCAGGTGATGGCCATCAACCTCGACTCGGTCTTTTGGATGTGTCAGGAGATGATCGTTCGGCGCCTGAAGCGGGGCGGGATAATTATCAACATCGGCTCCATAGAGGCGGTGCTGCCGTTTAAAGATGGCATGGCCCACTACACTGCGAGCAAAGCCGGGGTGATCGCGCTAACCAGAGCCCTGGCCAAGGAGTACGCCAGGCACGGCTTCCGCGTCAATGCGCTGCTGCCGGGAGGCATCGTCACCGAAGGCACCGTCGCGGTAGCCAAGCAGGTCTTACAGTTTAAGCTGGGCCTGTTGAAGGTCGGCTACGACTTTCAGCAGCGCTTGCCGGTCGGGCGGGCGGGTCAGCCCGACGAAGTGGCTCGCATGGCTTTGGTGCTGGCCACCGACCTTGCCAGTTATGTTCATGGCAGCGTAGTTACCGTAGATGGCGGGTTTCTATCGGCGTAAAGAGCAAGCTACCGTCGGCAGCGGGCCAGATAACGGTGTCAGCGAATTCGCAAGCCCTTCGGATAGCGGTTTTTGACTATTCCCTGCGAGCGCTTGCCCCAACCGATAGGAAAGCCCGCCACGGTGACGATGAGCCAGCCCTCCTCACCGGCCTCGTCGAGCACGTCACCGGCCAAGTAGCGTGCCAGCCGCGGATCATCGGGCGCTAGCTCGAGCTTCCGCTGCGCACCGTCGCCGGTAAGGGCCAGTGCCAGCGCGTGTGAGGGCTCGAGCCGCCCCTTCTTTAAGGTGCCAAGCCATAATCCGGCGCGGAGCAGGCTGAGACCGCTGAGGCGCGGCAATTGCTCGGGTACGGCATAGAGCTGCTCGCCCTGCGCCACCAGCACCAGTTCCGGGACAGGGTCGCCGGCCAGCGCGGCGCTGACAAACTCGCGCCAGAGCGCCCGCGTCCCCCCCGGCACTGGGGTAACGGGCTGGTAGACCCGCGCCGGAGTGGCTCCCTCAGTCCGACGTAGCTTGGCCACGAAGTGGCCTTCGCCGATCTGGCGATGCGGCCAGAGCCGCGCTGCTTTGCCGAGTTCGGCGCTACGCCAGGATGTTGGCACCCACAAGGGCTCTCCCGGAGACACGCCGCTGAGTCCGGTAGGCACCAGCTCAAACTCGGGGTGCGCGGCCAGGAACTTGGCGATAACCTGTTCATTCTCTTCGGGTGCGAAGGTGCAGGTGCTATAGACCAACAGGCCGCCGGGCCTGACCAGATCGGCAGCCTCGGCTAACAGCGCCTCCTGCCGCGCGGCGCAGCCTAGCACCGCCGCTTCGCTCCAGTGGTCGCGGGCTTCCGGCGCTTTGCGGAACATCCCCTCACCCGAGCAGGGCGCGTCCAGCAGCACTCCGTCGAACACCGCCCCCCAGCCCTGGGCCAGCCTTGCTACCTCGTTGTTAGTGATGACGGCGTGAGCACCTCCCCAGCGCTCGAGGTTTTCACCTAGCGCTTTAAGGCGCCCTCGCACCACCTCGTTGGCTATTAGCACCCCCTTGCCCAGCAGCGAGAGGAGGTGGGTGCTCTTGCCACCCGGTGCCGCGGCTAGATCCAAGACCCAGTCGCCCGCCTTGGGGGCTAAGGTCTCCGCTACCGCCATAGCCGAAGGGTCTTGCAGGTAGTAGAGCCCGGCGGCGTGAAAAGGGTGCTTGCCAGGCCGTAACTCGTCGGGAATAACAAACCCCGTGGAGCACCAGGGGACTGGACTAATGGGCCAAGCGGTGAGCTGCTGTAAGGCCGCGGGGGTGAGCTTAAAGGTGTTGACGCGCAGACCCATAACCGGCGGCTCGGTCAGGGCGCTCAACAACTGCTCAGACTCGGAGCCGAGTAGGTTGCGCATCCGCTCGCTGAAGCGCTGCGGGATCACGGCCATGACTCCCAGGTGCCCCGTCTCTTCAGAGCGGATAGGAAGTAGGAAGTGGGATGTGGGGAGTAGGGAGTGGAGGTAGCATGTAAAGGTGTGGGCTTCGGTTCATCCCATTGCGGGTTGGCAGTTTAAGCTGTCCCGATTAATAACCCCACATATGCCAGATACAAAACCAGGAAGGCTCCGCCTTCCCGCCGCCCCAGCCGTGACCCGGTAAATAGGAAGGGCCACAGCAGCAGGCTGATGCCTAACATTACCAACATGTCGCGCTGGACGATCTCCCAGGGCAGGCCGATCGGTTGCACTAAGGCGGTAAAGCCCAGAATGGAGAGGATGTTGAAGATATTTGAACCGACGATATTGCCTAAGGCGATGTCAGGCTCGCGCTTGAGGGCGGCTACAATGGAGGCGGCCACCTCGGGCAGGCTGGTTCCAGCCGCCACGATGGTTAGACCGATAATCAGCTCGGGTACACCAAAGCCTCGGGCCAGCTCGACCGCGCCCATTACCAATAGGCGAGCTCCTGCTGCCAGCAGCACCAACCCCACTACTAGCCCCACATAGGTGCGCCAGTCAGCCCTGGTCTTAGGGCTATCGCCATATTCCTGCTCAAACTCGCTTTGCACCTCAGCCGCTTCACCCTGGTCGGCGCGATATAAAAACCAGATGTACAGCCCTAGCAGGGCCACCAAGAGCAGACCCTCCAGCCGGCTTAGGCCATGGCCGGAGTAAAGGAGCGGAAACAGCAGCAAGGTCACGCCGATCATGATCGGGACTTCGCGCTTGATGAAGCGAGCCTGGACCGCAATGGGGGCAAGCACAGCGGTGACGCCCAGAATAGCCAGGATATTGAAGATATTGGAACCGATCACATTGCCGATGGCAATTCCGGGACTGCCCGTCAGGGCCGCCGCCAGGCTGGCGGCTAGCTCAGGGCTGCTGGTGCCAAAGGCCACCACGGTCAACCCTACTACCATGGCACTGATCCCCCAGCTACGGGCTAACACCACCGAGTTGCGCACTAACCACTCCCCGCCAAAATAAAGCAGCACGATGCCGCCAGCCATTAAGAGAATACTGAGCAGAGCTTCCATTACCTGCCATATTAACCTTCTGCCCGCCTACTGGTCCAATCTGACTCGGGTGCATCTCAAACAGCCAAGCTCAACGGCGCGTCACAACGGAATCCCAACTGATCATTGAAGCCAAAGCGAAATTGGCTAGGACTGTGGACACGTTCGTTGCAGCGGGGGTTGGGCGATTTAACCCATGAGCCTGTCGTACTTGTCATGGCTCCCTATCCACACCCAGATGAAGTCGGCGCCGTCCTCAACCGCCAAAGCTCGGTGGTTCAAACCGACCCGGGCAGACCAGTAATGGCCGACCTTCTTAAACCGCAAAGAGGGGTGACTCGGGTTTGCTTTGAGCAACTCGAAGTTTTTTCTGGCCAGGTGCTGGATTGGCTCAGGTAAGGCATAAAAGCGTTCCCAAAACTGAGGGGTCGTTCGGTGCACTCACAGGTCCTGTAGCCTCCCTTGAGCTTTGGCCGCTTTCGCCTCTTCGAGCAGAACGTCGAGCTTCCCAGCTGCTACATCGGCCTCAAGCTGCTCATCCCAGCGCTGCCAGTCCTTTTCTGCGAACCACTTCCTTAAGCGAGCGAAATCCTCTTCGGACAGAGCCTCAATTTCGGCTTTAATGTGCTCAACTCGTGCCATTGACCTTACCTCGTTCGCCTACCTGCCGTCACTTTCGATTATAGTATAGAGGAGATTGCGTCCAAGGCGATTCCGTCACCATGAGAGACTGAGGAACGCCGCTTCTGGATCCTTAGCGAAGACTTCAATCGCATCCACCTGGTGCCTCAGCAGCCGCTCGATATCCAAAGTTGAGCAATTGCCCAGCCGTACCCAGACTACCTTTGGTGGTGGCCCAAGCACGAAACTTCGTTGGTGAAAATCTGAATCCTTGGAAACGATCATAAATCCATGCTGCTTCGCATAGTCCCATACCACAGGATCATCCGCAGTCTTGAGACTCACGTCTCGCACATGCCGCGAGCCAGGGAATAAATCTTCCAGCGAACGCGCCAGTCGGTGTGAAAGGTTCTGATCGAACAGCAGTTTCACGCCGCAGGCGGCACCGTGGCAAGACGCCGCTCGCGGTCAGCGGCGAAAGCGATGCACGCCTTGAGGTCTTCACGGGTGAGATCGGGGAAGTCCGCCAAAATTTCTTCCTCGGTCATATCGGAGGCCAGATAATCAAGCACCTCGTATACAGTAATTCTGAGGCCCCGGATGCAGGGCTTCCCACCGCGTTTGTTGGGATCAATGGTGATGTAATCTCGGTAGTCCATAGTCAAGAGCTTAAGGATGATCCGCAGCAAAGGTCAAGAGCGAAAGAGGGAATCTAACGGTTGAGATTACCTGCCCGGCCCAGCACCGCGCGTCGATCTCTCTCTCCATAGTCTACCTGCGGCGCTGGATTGGGTCAGGTACATTGACTGGTTAGGCGACAAACCGCTGCGGAGTGCCCCTTCCACACTCACTCCAACACGATCTCCATCTTGTGCATGAGGAACCGATATCCGAGCTTCTGATAGAAGCCGATTGCCCGATGGTTGAACGCCCACACGGCAAGTTGCACGATTCGGTGTCCACGTTCCCGAGCCCACGCGTGCACACGCTCGATAAGAACCTCGCCCGCACCCAAACCCTGGAACTGGCGGTCTATGGCGATCTCGTTGATACTGACGCGGGGTACCGTCGTGAGATCATCGGGCTCTGTTTCGACGCTCGCGTGGACGTAACCGGCTAGTACACCAGATACCACGGCAACCAGCAGAAGACAGCGATCGTCCTCGATGGCGTCGGCATAAAAACTGGCTTGCCCGGCAAACTCCGGTGGCGGCCCGAACGCGGCATCACGGTTAGCCACCACCACCTCATGCACCTGTCGCCCGATACTGAGAATGCCATCAACATCCCCCGAGAGTGCTAAACGAACCAAGATATCACCGGACATATCCATTGAGTAGCCTAACTAGCAATTATACGGAGTAAGGAACGTGGCGGCAGGGGGGGTGCGGAGTCCGCTGGCCGCTAGATCAGCACCGGCTCCTCGTACACGCCGTAGACCTCACGCAGCACGTCCATCTGCTCGCCCAGGGTGCAGTAGGCGTGGGCGCAGGCCATGAATGCCGGCATAGTGTTCTGGTCGTTCTTAGCCGCCTCTCGCAGAGCGCTCAAGGCCGCTTGGGCCGCCTGGGGGTTGCGCTCGAGCCTCACTCGCGCTAAGCGCTCAGCCTGCACGCGCTCGACCTCTTTGTCGACCAGCAAGAGCGGCAGGCTGGGGTTATCCTCGACAAAGGCGTTGACGCCCACGATGATCCGCTCCTGCGAGTCGATCTCACGCTGCTGCTGGTAGCTGGCCTCGCCGATTTCAGAAGCAAAAAAACCGGCCTCGATAGCGGCCTCTACGCCGCCCAGGGCGTCGATCCGCTCGAGGTAAGCTATGGCCTGCCGCTCCATCTCGTTGGTAAGCGTCTCAAGGTAGTACGACCCGGCCAGCGGATCGACGGTGTTGGCTACGCCTGTTTCAAAAGCGATGACCTGCTGGGTGCGCAGCGCGATGGTAGCGGCCTCCTCACTGGGCAATGCCAGCGCTTCATCATAGGAGTCGGTGTGGAGGCTGTTAGTGCCGCCTAAGACTCCAGCCAGCGCTTGAATCGCTACGCGGGCGATGTTGACCAAGGGCTGCTGGGCGGTAAGCGACACCCCAGCGGTCTGGGCATGGGTGCGCAGCATCCAGGAGCGGGGGTTTTTCGCCCCATAGACCTCCCGTAGCTGCCTGGCCCAGATCCGCCGCGCCGCCCGCAACTTGGCGATCTCCTCAAAAAAGTCGTTGTGCAGGTTAAAAAAGAAGCTCAGCCGCGGGGCAAACTCATCGATGTCGAGGCCGCGCGCTAAGGCTTTGCGCACATAGTGAATGCCATCAGCCAGGGTAAAGGCCAGCTCCTGCACAGCGGTTGAGCCCGCCTCACGGATGTGGTAGCCCGACACCGAGATGACGTTCCACCTGGGCACGTGCCGGGGTCCCCACTCGAAGGTGTCGATCACTAACTTGACCGAGGGCGCAGGCGGGAAGATGTACTCCTTTTGGGCGATAAACTCCTTTAAGATATCGTTCTGGATAGTTCCGCCGACCTTGGTCAGGTCCGCCCCCCGCTTTTCGGCCATCGCCAGGTACATGGCCCAGATGGCGCTGGCCGGGCTGTTGATAGTCATCGAGGTGGTGACCTGCTCGGGGTCGATGCCGTCGAAAAGCACCTCCATGTCGGCCAGTGAAGAGACCGCTACCCCGCACTTGCCGACTTCGCCCCGGCTGAACGGGTGATCCGAGTCGTAGCCCATCAAGGTCGGCAGGTCAAAGGCGGTCGAGAGCCCGGTCTGGCCGGCTTCCAGCAGCTTCTTAAAGCGCACGTTGGTCTGCTCGGCGGAGCCGAAGCCGGCGAACATCCGCATGGTCCACAGCTTGCCGCGGTACATGCTGGCCTGGACGCCGCGGGTGTAGGGGTAGTCGCCGGGGTAGCCGAGGTCGCGCTCGGGCGAGAACTCCACTAAGTCGTCCGGGGTATAGATCGGCTCGACCAGGTAGTCAGAGAGCGTGCGAAAAGGGTAAGGCCGCTCGGGAAGCCGCGCCTTTGACTTGGCGTAGTCGGAGGCAAGCCAGTCTTTTTTCGCTTTCATGGTGAGAGTATAGCAGTATTACCACCACCAGCGCAGATTCTACCTGTGGAAACAGATATCACGAAGCAGAAGATTGGCCGACACGCAAATTTGGGGGAGGGTGTGGGAGGGGCGGGCTCAGCGAACAGCCCTTAGCTCGCCTCGCGCTAAGGCCCACACCTGTTCGGCCGCCATGATGATGGCGGGCCGATGGGCTACGACCAGCACCAGCCGCTCGCGGGCTTGCCTGGTCAGGGTGTTAATCAAGGCCTGCTCGGCCTCATGGTCGAGATTAGCAGTCGGTTCGTCGAGAAGCAGCATGGCCGGTTCGCTAAGGAGGGCTCGAGCCATCATCAACCGCTGCCGCTGGCCGCCCGACAGTCCGGCGCCGTCTTCGCGAAGCGCATAATCGAGGCCGCCAGGGAGGGCGCGCACCGTTTGCGCCAGCTCGACAGCGTCCAGGACGTGCCACAGCCGCGCTTCGGAATAGTTGCGAGCAAGCAGCAGATTATCGCGCAGCGTGGCGCGAAACAGCGCTACCTCCTGCGGCACGTAGGCGATATAGCGGCGCAGCGCCTCCTCGGTGTAATCGTCCAAACCGTGACCGCCGAGCAGGATGCGCCCGGTAGTGGGCCTTAGCAGTCTGAGCAGGAGCTTTAGCAGCGTGGTCTTGCCCGCGCCGCTGTCGCCGGTCAGCACCACTAGCGCGGGGCCACGCAGCTCAAGCTCGAGCTCTCTTAGCAGCGGCGTGCCGTCGGGGTAGCTAAAGCCGAGCTGCTGGAGCTCGAGCCGCGGCTCGACCCGCGCTGGGCTAAGCTGCGCTGCCCTGCTTGGGGTAGGGCCATCAAGCAGGCTATGCAAGCGTTGCGCGGCAGCTTTGGCCTGCTGGAGCAGCGCGTAGCCGCGCGGCAGGAGCTGTGCCGGCGTGGCAATAAGCGCCAGCAGCGTGATAAACGCAGTGACTTCACCTAAACTCATCGCCCCCTGCTGCACACTGGTAGCCAGCAATACCACCAGCACCGCGATGGCGGCAAAACCCAAGACCTGGGCCAGCGGGGTCTGGAGCCCGGCCCACAGCGCCCGTTCGCTCTGGGCTCGAGCGGTAGCAAGGTTGGCCGGTTGCAGGCGGGCCTGTAGGAACGGAGTTAGCCCAAAGGCCCGCGCCACTTCGAGCTGGCGCAGCCCTTCTTGCAGGTGGGCGCCGACCGTTTCGGTCTCGGCTTGAGCCCGCTGCGAGGTGCGCTGGATGCGGCGGCCTACCAGCCACAGCAGCAAAGCCAGCGGGACGATCAACACCAACAGGGTCAGGGTGGCGGTGGCGTTGAGATAGAACAGTACGACCAGGATAAAGGTAGCGGTCAGCGACTCGGCGATCAGCGTGCCCAGCCCGAACTGCAAGTAGATCTCGTTGTCTTTGAGGTCGTGGATGACGCGGCTGGCTAGGCCGCCGCTGCTCTGCGACGCGGCCAGTTGGTCCTGGCTCAGCAGGTGCCGATAGAGCCCCTCGCGCCAGCGGGCGCTGGTCTGCGCCGCTAGGCGCCCGAACAGCGCGTCTTGCGCCCACAGCGCCAGCGAACCTGCCGCCACTACCGCACCGCCGATCGCCAGCACGCGGGGCAGAGCGCTCAGATCGCCGGCTAGCAGCACAGCGTCAAACAGCGGCTGGACTACTACCGGCACTACCGCCACGCGCAGCAGGGCGTTGAGAGCAGCGGCCAGAGCGGCTAACAGGGTCAGCGCCGAGCGGGGGAGGAGCAGTGAGGGCATGGCTTTATAAGTCGGCCATAATAGCACTCAGGAGGTGCTTGGCCGCGCCCGGAGGCGGCATGGTGGCAGCTAAGCGGGCGCGGCGGCGGGCTAACTCGGCGGGGTTGCGCAGCAGGGCGGTGGCCTGGGCGACGACCAGCTCCGCGCTGACTACCCCTTTGATCTCGACCATCAGCTCCTCACCGGTCATGCTGTTAGGAAGCGAGACCGGCAGGCGCGGCGCGGCCAGCTTAACAGCTTGGCGTTTGAGGGCGTTGCCGACGAGCGGGACTAGCGACAGCCAGTGGCCGGGGCCTTCGAGCGGGATCAGTTCGGGGCGGTTTAAGGGCAAGATCACCAGGCTCGGCACCCCGGCCAAGCCTAGCTCGAGCGTGTTGGTGCCGGGGATGGTGATAGCCAACTGGGCGGCCTTCATGTGGGCATAACGCTCCTCTTCACTGACCATGTCGATGCGGCTACCGCTCGGGGTGAAGATGGTCTCACCCTGGCGCTCCCCGGCCAGGCCGCCGAGCGTAGCCCGCTCCTCGCCGGCGATCCCGGCGCGGATAGTTTCATCGCTCAACAGGCGACTGACCGGCCAGACGAAGCACGCCTCGGGGAAGGCTCGCCCCAGCGCGTCGGCTAAGGCGATCATGAAGGGGATCAGGTGGCGGGCAAACAGGTCGCGGCTGCCCGGTATCAGCACGATATGCGGCTTGCCGGGCTCAGGGATGGGGCTAGCTAGCGCCACCGCGTCGGCTACCAGATTACCGACTACTTCTAGCCGTTCTGCGGGGGCGCCCAGGAGCCGCGCCTTGCGGGCGGCGCGTTGATCGTGAACGAACAGTCGGCGCAGCTTAGGGTGCCAGTACGGGACGAAGCTGTAGCGATAAGCCGGGTAGTTAAGCCGGTTAGCCAGCTTGAGGGCAAAGCGGGTGTTGCCGCCCAGGCTGAGCGTGAAGCCGTGCGTATTGCCGAGACCGTCGGGCCGTTGGCCGGTGGTCATGAACCGGACGAATGCCTGCGGCGTGGTGACGGTATCGGCTCCGAAGGTGGCAGCGATACGCGCTTCGCTACCGCTGGCGAACTGGCAGGGGATCAGGCTGATGCAGGTTTTAACTCCGGGATAGCGCTGCCTCAGCTCGGCCAAGACCGGTTTGACCCAGGTGTAAAGCTCGCCCGGCCCGTTGCTGACCAAGACCGCTTCCACGGCGCTACCCGGCAAAGCCGGCTAAGCCGCGCCGCGAGCTATGCTTAAAAGCCAGCATCAGCCTAACGTCAGTGCTCTTCTGTGCTAGTTCCTCGAGCATCGCCCAGTCGCGGCGCCGAAAGGCGCGCAGAGCCCGCTCGAGCCCCTCATAGCGCGCCCCGGTGATGCCGCGCCGCATGAGCCCCACCCGGTTGAGCCGGTAGTGCTTGACCGGATTGCCGTTAGCCATGCTAAAAGGGAGGATATCTTGCCTAACGCCGCTCCAGCCGCCCACGATGGCGTAGGCGCCGACTCGGCCAAACTGGTGTACCCCGACGTTGGCTGACACGAAGGCGTAATCGCCCACCTCGCAGTGGCCGGCCAGCTTGACACCGTCGACCAGTGTGGCGCCGCGCCCCACCTGGCAGTTGTGCGACACATGAACGTGTGACATCACCAGCGCCTCCTCGCCTAAGCGGGTGTACTGGCCCTCGCCGGTAGCGCGGTGGATGTTAGTAAACTCGCGCACCTGTACCCCGCGCTCTAAGACCACCTGGCTCGTTTCGCCGCGGAAGTTGGTGTCCATCGGCTCGCCGCCGATCACTGCATAGGGGCCAATCCGGCACCCCTCGGCCAGGCGGCTGCCGCGCAGCAAGACCGTGCCGGCGTTGAGTACGCTGCCGGCCCCCACTACCACATCGGCCTCGATAACTACCAAGGGGCCGACTAGGACGTCCGGCGCCAGCTCGGCGCGCGGATCGATGACCGCACTGGGGTGGAGCTGGGCCATGTTAGCGCCGGGCGAACATAAACGACAAGGTCGCCTCAGCCGCAACCTCCGTGCCGACCAGCGCCACCGCTCGCACCTTGCAGAGACCGCGCCGGAACAGCAGGATCTCGCCGGTTAGGCGGAGCTTGTCGCCGGGGACTACCTTGCGCTTAAACCGGGCCTCGTCGATGGCGGCCAGGTAGCCGATACCGCCGTTGAGCCCGTCACGCACTGCCAGGCCGACCGCGCTGGCCTGAGCCAGCGCCTCGATGATCAGCACGCCCGGCATGACCGGCTCGTCCGGGAAGTGCCCGGCAAAGTACGGCTCGTTGAAGCTCACGTTCTTAAGACACTCGAAGTGGTCGCCTTCGATGGCAACGAAGGCGTCTACCAGCAAGAAGGGGTAGCGGTGCGGCAACAGCGCGCGGATGTCCATGGCTGAGTCTACCGCAGGGTTAGCGGTTGTGGCTCACGCTCATGAAGCAGCCGGGTCAGCCGGGTAGCCAGTTTGAGCGAGCGCAGGTCGTCTTCCAAGGTGCCGATCGGCGGGGCGCTCTGCCGGATGCGGGCTAAGAAGTGCTCGAGCTCTTGGCGCAGCGGGTTGTCCTCATGTACCACTACCCGTTCGACCTGCACGTGAGTACTGCCGCTGTCGTCGGGGAGTGGGCGGTAGATGCTCACTTCGGCATAGGGGTCCTTGCCGAAGTCGAGCCTGAAGGTCTGCTCGCGCTCGGCTACTACCAGCGAGCGCTCAGCGTCCGGCGCTACCCGGCTAGCCAGAAAGCGGGCGATACAGCCGTTATCGAAGACGATCTGCGCCGCCGCCACATCTTCAAAAGGGCTGCCGTTGAGCACATGCCCGGCGACGCTCACCGCGCGAATGTCGCTACTCACCAACCCCGAGACGATATCAATGTCGTGGATCATCAGATCTAAAATAACGCCCGCATCTTTAATGCGGGCGTTAGGCGTGAGCCGCCGGGCTTCGATCAGGTAAGGGCTTGTGACGCGGGCGCTTAAGAGTTGCACCGCCCGGTAGAAGCGGGTGATGTGGCCGACCTGGAGCACCAGGCCGTAGCGGCGGCTCAGCTTGGTGAGGTGTTCGGCCTGGGCTACTTCGGGCGCCACGGGTTTTTCTACCATCACGTGGATGCCGGCCTCCAGCAGCTGTTGCCCGAGCGGATAGTGGAGGCTGGTGGGCGCAGCCAGGCTGGCCGCCTCGGGGCGCTGATGCAGCAGCATAGTCTCGAGGTCGGGGTAAGTGGCTACGGCGTGCAGCGCCTTCGCTTCGGCGCGGCGCGCCTGGTCGGGATCGACTACCGCCACCAGGCGCGTGCTGGGGATGGCGGCGTAGACGTTGGCGTGATGCTTGCCCATCACGCCATAGCCGATTACGGCAACGCTTATGGGTTTCATGTCACCCCCTGGCTTACTGCTGATAAATGGGTCAGGCATGGGCACCTGTTAAGACACTAAAAGCTAGCAACTCACGCATGAAGTCGATATGCGCGCTGTGAGAGCCGCGCGCAACGGTGAGCGTGCCGGCCAGCGGGCGCCCCAGCAGGTAGAAGTCACCCAGAGCATCGAGCGCCTTATGGCGAACCGGCTCATCGGCATAGCGCAGCTCCGTGAGCGGCCCTTCCTGATCATAGACGATAACATAAGCCGGGCTGGCAGCGGTAGCAAGTCCTTGAGCTTGCAGTGTGGCTAGCTCCTTGAGAAAGCCGAAGGTGCGGGCGCTGGCGAGTGCCGGGTAGTCTGATGGCGCCCCCTCCCAGCGCTGACGCCCGATCGCCGGGTGGGCAAAGTCGATTTCAACCGCTAGGCGGGTGGGGCCGGGGCTAAGCGTTAGCCGTGTACTGCCAACAAGGAGGCTAAACGGCTCGAGCGGCGCCAGGGGAGGGGGCAGCGGCGGCGGCGGGCCGAGTGCGGCGAGCGGCTCGAGCCACGGCGCTGCCGAGCCGTCCAGGACCGGCAGCTCCGCGCCGCTCACCTCGATCAGCAGATCTTGCCACCAACCGGTGATATACAGCGCCGCCAGCAGGTGCTCGACCATCGCTAGGCGCAGGCTGCCATCGCCCAAGACGGTACAGCGCGGGGTAGCCACCACGTTCTTGAGGATTGCTGGCAGCTCATGTCTGCCGCGTTTAAAGCGCACCGGGCCCGGCTCACGATATAAGCGGACCCGGCAACTCGCGCCGCTGTGCAGGCCGGGCCCAACGATCACGCCCGACCCTTAAACCAGGCCCACAGCTTCTCTAACTGCCCCACCAGGTAGCGTTCGCGCAACCACTGGCGGTAGGGCTGGGCCGGACTGCCGATCCAGGTCTCACCTGCCGGGACGTTCTTAGAGACCCCGGCCTGAGCGGCGATACGCGCCCCGGCGCCGATGGTCAGGTGATCGGCTACTCCCGCCCCGCCGCCGATGATCACGCCGTTGCCGACTCGGGCGCTACCGGCGATCCCGACCTGGCCTACAATTAAACAGTCGGTGCCGATCTGGACGTTATGGCCGATCTGGCAGTGGTTATCGATCTTAGTGCGGGCGCCGATGCGGGTAGCATCCAGGGTGCCCCGGTCGATGCAGGTGTTGGCGCCAACCTCCACCTCATCACCGATCTCGACCGTGCCGAGGTGGTGGATCTTCACCGCGCCGCTGTGGCCGGCAGCGTAACCGAAGCCGTCAGCGCCGATTACCGCGCCGCTGTGGACGATCACCCGGCGGCCCAGCGTGACCCCGTCGTAGAGCGTAACGTGGGCGTGCAGCCAGCACCCCTCGCCGAGGCTCGTCCCCACACCGATAACGGAGTGCGGGCCGATGCGGCAGCCCGCGCCGATCACCGCGTGCGCCTCGATCACCGCCCCGGCAGCGATGCTTATCCCCGGGCCGAGCTGGGCGCTAGGGTCGATAACGGCCTGCGGGCTGATACCGGCGGTGGGCTTCGGACGCGAGTCGAACAGCGCTGTGAGCTGTGCTAAGGCCAGGCGCGTATCGGCCACGCGGATGGCGGTGATCGGGGGCGGGCCTTCGAAGGTAGCAGGGATCACCGCCACCGCCACCCCCCGCGCGGCGAGGTCGGCAAGCTGCTCCGGCTTCGCTAATACCACCACGGCGCCTGGACGGGGCGCATTCACCGAAGCCAGGCAGCTAACGGTGGTAATCGGCCCCACCAGCTCCCCTCCCAGCCGGTGCGCCAGATCGTCGGCGGTGAACACGCTAGCGCACCCCCGGATCGGGCCTGGGGAACGGGTCGCTCGGCTCTTCATCCTCGTCGGGCTCCGCCGGGGCCGGCTCCTGAGGGGTCGGCACTTCGCCGTTGCCGACGGTGAGAGTCAGGGTCTGGCTACCCTGAATTAACAGCTCGAAGCTCTGGCGCAGGAGCTGCTGCCGCTCGCCATCGACAAAGGTATCGACCACTAGCTCGCGTGCCTGCACCTGCTCGCGCAGGCTGATCAGCAGCTCGCTAAACGACAAGATCGGATCGCCCTCGCCCTCCTCCTCGGGCACCAGCCCGCCGCGGAAAGATAGCTCTAGCGGCCCCGGTGCTAGCTCACGGGGCAGCGGAATGGTAAGGGTGCGCACTAACGGCTCGGCGCGGAAGGGTTGTAACCGCAGATGTACCCGCGCGAAGCCGCCGGGCTGGACCTCCTCATCTTCGGCCACGACCTCGATGATCTCGGCGTAGCGCTGTTGCTGCGAAAGCGCGATGCTGAGGCTAAGACCGGTGACAGCCGGATCAGCAAAGATGTTCTCAGCGAAGATAGCCAGCGGCGCGGCAGCCAGCCCGGCGGTAGCGGCAGCGATGTCGCTGGGGTGAGTGATCTGCTCGAGCACCCGGAGCGTATCGCCGTTGGCTAGGCCGATCTCCCAAGTCAGCTCGGCGGTGCCGGCGGAGAGCTGCCATAGCGCCTGATCTAAGGTCTGCAAGGTGGCGCTGGCCAGCAAGGGGGCATAGAAGCGCTCATCGCTGGTGACCTCGAAGCGCTTGCTGGTGGCGCCCGGCCCGGTGAGGTTTAGCGTGACCGGGATGAAGTTGGGCCGCGCTCCTACCCGCCCGCTGATGGCCTGAGGCCGGTCTTGGGTGATAGCACCCAGAATGCGCTGCCCGGAATCGGCCAGTTTAAACGGGACCACCGGACTGCTGACGATATAGGTGACATAGGCCGGAGCCAGCGCGAAGGAGACCTCCCCCCGGCCGAGCAGCGGGTGCCCGAAAGCATAGAGCATCTCGCCATCGATCAGCGTGACCGTGCCGACAGCCGCGATGGTCACGTCGCCGCGCACCAGCTGCACGCTCACTGCGCTGCCGGGTTGCAGCGTAAAGGCTTCGTCTTGGGCGGCGCTGACCCGACCGGCCTGTACCGGGAAGGGGGCTACTCGCTGATCGGTAAAGAGCGGCGCTAAGTGCTGGCTCGCCCTGGCCGATACCCCGGATAACAGCAGCGGTGTAGCCACCGCTACTGGCGGGCCGTATGCCTTGCGCAGCGCCTGATACAGCTCACCGCCGAAACCCACCACCTGTGGCGCCCGGCCTAGCATCACCTCAGCCGGGGTGACTAGCGCGATGCGAGTATCGCTGTGGGGGAAGATATAACCGATGGCGCCAAGCAGCGCGTCACCCCCCCGGTAGGGGAGATAGACCGGGCTGCCGCTCATCCCCGCCGCCACTCCACCGGACGCTTCGATAAACGGGCCGCCGGCTCGCACCAGCACCAGCGGGAAGCCCAGCCCTACATCGTGCTGGAGGGCGATAACTTCGATGGTAAAGCGCTCTATGACGTTCCCCGGCCCAGCGGTCAGGGCGTAGCCTTGCTGCCCCGGCGCTAACGCGCTCAAGGGGAAGATCGGTGTGGCCCAGGCTGCACTCAGAAGGCCCAGACAGAGCGCGGCAAAAAGATGGCGCTTGATCATAAAGCCATTCTTACCGTACCGTTGCCAGAGCAGTGTGAGATAGGCGCTAGCGGCGCAAGAAGTTATCCGAGATCAGCGCATCCTGCAAGACATGGATCATATCGAGCGCGCGCCCGGTGCCGAGCGCCACGCAGTCTATAGGGTTATCGGCGACTGCTACCGGGATGCCGGTGGCTTGCCTGAGCAACGCATCGAAGTTGTGCAAGAGCGAGCCGCCGCCGGTCATGATGATGCCGCGGTCGATCACATCGGCTACCAACTCGGGGGGTGCTATCTCCAGCACCCGCCGTACCCCATCAGAGATCCTTTGGAGCGACTCCTTGAGCGCTTCGACGATGTCCTCGGTATTGACAGTAATCGTTTTGGGCAAGCCGTTGATCAGGTCGCGCCCGCGCACCTCGATCTCGCGCACCTCCTCAGGCCGGTTGATCATCGCTGCGCCGACCTTGATCTTGACCTCCTCAGCGGTGCGGTCGCCGATGAGCAGATTCTCCTTGTGGCGGATGTAGCGCACGATCGCTTCGTCGAACTCGTTGCCGGCGATGCGCAACGACTCGGAGACTACGATGCCGCCCAGGCTGATAATGGCGATATCGCTGGTGCCGCCGCCAATATCGACGATCATCGAGCCAGTCGGCTCGGCGATATTGATCCCGGCGCCGATCGCGCCGGCCAGTGGCTCCTCGATCAAGAACGCCTTGCGCGCCCCGACCTCGCGGGTGGCTTGCAGCACGGCGCGCTTTTCCACCTCGGTGACGCCTGAGGGGACGCAGACCATGATGTGCGGCTTAAAAAAGCGCCCCGGACCGGTAATAACCTTCCTAACAAAAGCCTTAAGCATCTTTTCGGTCAGATCGTAGTCGGCGATTACCCCGTCGCGCATGGGCTTGACCGCTATGATGTTGCCCGGCGTGCGCCCGAGCATCCGGTAGGCTTCGTTGCCGACCGCCTTCATCTCGCCGGTATCGCGCACCATGGCGATTACCGAAGGTTCGTTGAGCATAATGCCCTTCCCCTTGACGTAGATGAGTACCGTGGATGTGCCCAGGTCCACACCGATCTCCTGCCAGAGTCTAAACATGCCTTCTCCAAACAAGCGCCCGTGCGTTACTGTGGCGTTATTAGGCGCGCCTCGTTGCCGGCTATGCAGCCGGCATGACGGCGCAGTATACCGCAGTTAGGCGCTGCCCCCCGGACTGCTACTGCGCCTCCAGAAAACTGCGGACCTTCAGCGGCGCGAAGTTGGCCAGCACGTCGTAGTGCCTATCCAGATGCCAGAGCTCGAGCCTTTGCTGCATGGCCGCCTGGACCTCGGAGCAGGTCCTAGCCGGCCAGTTGCGCCGAGAGCGCCTCGGGCGTGGTGACCGGCAAGCGGCAGGCGCCCCCTTGGCAGACATACGCAGTGGCCTTGCCGCCAAGGCGCTCCTTACCCTGCAAGAAGGGGAACCGCGCTACTAGGGGATCACCGGGGCCTTCGATCAGCGCGATGGCTACCTGCGGGAGCGGCTGCGCCTCCAGAACGGCCAGCAGCGCTTGCGTGTCTTCGCTCTCCCGGTCGCCGACGATGGCGATTTCGCGCGGCGGCTCGAGCAACTCCTGCATGACGCAGAGCAAAGCGCCAAAGCCGCTCGGCTGGCGGCCGACTGCCTCCAGGAGCGGTTTGATGGCCGCTGTGGCCAGCGCCTCCCATGCGGCGTTGCCGGTGTAGCGTGCCAGCTTCAGCAGCAGCTCGGCGGCAGCGGCGTTCTCGCTCGGGTTGGGGGAGTCGAAGTAGTTCTTGGGGCGGATGAGCAGCGGCTCGGCGTCAGCGGCAGTGCTGAAGAAACCGCCCTCAGGGTCGCGGAAGCGTCGGATGATGGTTTCGGCCAGCTCCAAGGCCAGCAGCAGCCATTGACGGTCAAAGGTGGCGCGGTAGAGCGCTAACAGCCCGAGGCCGTAATAGGCGTAGTCTTCTAACAGCCCGGCAATTTTGGCCTGGCCGCTGGTAAAAGTGTGCCGCAGCCGCCCGTCTCGGTACAGCTCGCGGCGGATAAATTCGGCGTTGGCCACAGCTAAGCCGAGGTAGTCCTGGTGCTTGAAGATGCGCCCGGCATCAGCTAGAGCTGCCAGCATCAAGCCGTTCCAGCTACTCAGGAGCTTGTCGTCGAGGCCGGGCCGGATGCGTTGCTCCCTGGCCTCGAACAGCGTCCGTTTGATCTGGGCGAGCTTATGGTCAAGCGCCTCCAGGCTCAAGCCGAAACGCTCGGCCACGGTCTCCTGGCTATGGGGCAGATGGAGGATGTTGCGCCCCTCAAAATTGCCCATCGTCGATACTCCGTAGTAAGCCTTGGCCAGCCTGGCGTCTTCGCCCAGCAGGCCCTCGAACTCCACCTCGTCCCAGAGATAGAATTTGCCTTCCTCGCCCTCGCTATCGGCATCGAGCGCGCTATAGCAGCCGCCCGAAGGCTCTAGCATCTCGCGCCGTACCCAGTCGATGGTCTCCTCGACCACCTGCTTATAGCGTGGCTTGCCGGTGAGCTGGTAGGCTTCGCTGTAGCGCTGGATCAGCTGGGCGTTGTCGTAAAGCATCTTCTCAAAGTGCGGTACCAGCCAGCGCTCATCGACGCTGTAGCGGGCGAAGCCGCCGCCCAAGTGGTCGTAGATGCCGCCTGAGGCCAGCTGCTCGAGGGTGTAAAGGGCCATCTGGCGGCCCTCACCCCCTTGGCGCAAGAGGAAGCGCAGGACGCTGTGCGGTGGGAACTTGGGCGCTCCTCCAAAGCCGCCATAGCGCGAATCGAAGCTCTTTGTTAGCGCTGTGAGGGCTTCGTCTAGCACCGCCTTATTCAGCTCCCCCTGGGCGCCGGGGAGGTTTGAGAGCCGGCTTAAGTACTGCGTCAAGCTTTCGGCAGACTCAATCACCTCAGCGCGGCGGTGCTGCCAGGCCGCTTCCAAACTCACAATAACCCGCTTGAAGCTAGGACGGCCAAAGCGATCCTCCGGCGGAAAGTAGGTGCCACCGAAAAAGGGCTTGCCGTCGGGGGTCATCACCACCGTCATAGGCCAGCCGCCCTGGCCGGTCATAGCCTGCACGGCGCTCATGTAGATAGCATCGACATCGGGGCGCTCCTCGCGGTCGACTTTGACGTTGACAAAGGTGCGGTTCAGCAGCGCCGCCGTTTCAGGATCCTCGAACGACTCGTGGGCCATCACGTGGCACCAGTGGCAGGCCGAGTAGCCGACCGAGAGCAAGATCGGCTTATCCTCACGCCTGGCCTTGTCAAACGCCTCCTCGCCCCAGGGATACCAGTCCACCGGGTTGTGGGCGTGCTGCAACAGATACGGGCTGGTTTCATAACTGAGGCGGTTGTTCATGCCTTACCCTAGAGGATTTAGCGCCGGGGGATGTCATACAGGGCACAAGCAAGAGTTGCGCTGTATGAGGGTAACGATTGACGACGCTGTTTCCTTTACCGCCACGAGGGCGCTGCCCGGACGGTCGACTTTATCCTCAAGCGGCGCTGTGCTAGCATAAGCTATGAAACTCCTGCTAACTATCGTTCAGGATGCGGATGCTAACGGGTTGCAGCGAGCGTTGATCGAAAACGGCTTCCAATCGACCAAGCTTGCTTCCACTGGGGGGTTTCTGCGTGAGGGTAACACCACGCTGCTGATCGGCCTTGAGGATCACGATGTGGAGCGCGCCAAGGAGATCATCCACGCCACCTGCCGCGAGCGCGTCAAGGCAGTGACTCCTAGCCCGTCGATCACCGATATGCAAGAGGGCTACTTGGCCATGCCGATGGAGGTGACGGTCGGCGGGGCGGTGGTGTTTGTGCTAGGCGTCGAAGAGTACGCTAAGCTCTAGCTTTAAGTGGTCAGCGGCACGCTCAAGATCGGCACCGGACTGCTGCGGATCAGCCCGTCGGCGCGGCTGCCGAACAGCAGGCCAATCGCGGCGCTGCGCCGCTTGACGCCGATGGCAATAACATCGGCCCCTTCCTCAAGAGCTAATCGGGGGAGGATGCTGACCGGGTCGCCTTCGCGCAGGAGGTGATGCACCTTGCGCTCACAGGCCAGCGCCTCGAGCTTCTCCACAGCCTCGCGGGTCTGCGCCAGCGGTTGCGGCCCCTTACTGACCAGCACGTGAGCTAGCGATAACGCCAGCTTGCCCCGCTCCGCCAGGGCACAGCACCACCGCCAAGCGTTCTCCGCCGCGGAGCTGAAATCGGTGGCAACCAGGATCCGCTGTACGGTGGTGGTTTGCGCCTCGTCGCGCACGGTCAGCACCGGGGTAGGGCTGCGGCGCACCAAGCGCCCGGCTACTCCACCCAGAAAGAAATTGTCCAGGCGGTTGGCACCGTGCGCTCCCATCACGATCAGGTCGAAGTTAGGGGCGAGCTCCAACAGCTCAGGGAGCGGCCTCCCCCAGCGGAGTTCACTGCTTCCACCCGGTGGCGTGAGGTTGGCCAAGCTCTCGCGCAGTTGCCGCACCGCCTCGCTGCGCTGCTCTTCAAGCAGTTTGAGCAAGTCTGGATTGAGGTTGACCACGTAGGGCCCGAACGAGCTCTCGGTGTAACGCTCTTGGACATGGACGACGTGAACCGTGGCGCCTAAGCGCTCACTTAAGTCTAGCGCCAGGGCTCGAGCCTTCTCGGCGGTATGCGAGAAATCGGTGGGGTGCATGATCCTCATGGCGCCTCCTTGCCAGGCAGCACAGCCACCCACTGAAGCGGGGCGCTGTGGCCTATGTTGCTGGCTAAGGCTAGTATAGCGTAAAGAGGGCGGGACATTTACCCTCTGGCTGATGCCCCGCTTGTTGAGTCAACAGGAACGGATCGATAACGATTTGTGTTAAACTAAGTCAGCCGCCCGCTACCTGCCCAAGCAGGTTGGGCACGCTAGAGTGCAGCAAGCGGTTGGGGAAGGTCTGGTCATGGACGATGTACGCACCTTACTAAGGCATCACGGACTTCGCTACAGCAAGCCGCGTGAGGCGATTCTGTCCTATTTTGCCGAGCGAGATTCGCATGTTAGTGCCGAGAGCCTCTACCTAGCGCTCAAGCAACGTGGCGAGCAACTCAGCCTCTCTACCGTCTACCTGAACTTGGGAGCACTCAAGGAGGCCGGACTGATACGCGAGCTGGGTGGGATTTCGGGCGAGGCGTTCTATGACAGCAACATCTCGCCACACTACCACCTGGTCTGTAAGGGCTGTGGCGCCGTGGAAGATCTGCCGCTCGAGGTGCTTGACGGCACCGTGGTGACACAACGTGTCAAGGAGCACGCCGAGGAGCACTCGGGCTGGCGCCTTGAAGAGCCTAAGCTGACCATCCTCGGCGTCTGTCCGGACTGTCAGGCTCCACAGGCTTGAAGGCTAGATTAGGCCTAGCGCCTGTGCCTTAACGGTGGCCTGCAGGCGGCTGCTTACTGCCAGTTTGCTGTTGATATTCTTGCTATGGGTCTTGACGGTGTTAAGCGAGATATCAAGCCGTTTGGCGATAGCCTTGTTACTGAGTCCGGCGGCTATTAACCGCAACACTTCCAGCTCGCGCTCGCTTAGGGGCTCGAGCCCCCCCAAGGGAGCAACCGGATAGCGTTGCTCGAAGGCGCTAAGGAGTTGGCTCGGTATGACTAGCGGTGCATCACTCGCCAGCAGGCGAGCGAGCAGCGCCTCGGTGGTCAGCGCCGACGCGTCGGGAGTTCCGACCAAGCCGCTGAGCACCCGGCCGATCGCCGCCTGGCGCGGATGAGCCTCGAGCAAAGCCGCAGCGCGTGCCATAGCCCCAGCCTGAAGGGCATGGTAAAAGGCCAGCACCGCGGGGCCGTTGCTCTCGAACCACTGGCTGGCCCTAAGGTGCAAGGCTGGCGGCAGCGACGGATCGGCCTGGTTGAGGCGTTGCCGCAGCAGATCGGCAAAAAAAGGATGGTAGCGATACCACTGCCGTTGAGTATCAAGTGCGGTAATAAATAGATTCTGGCGCTCGAGCGCCTCGAGCCGTGCCTGGCTGTTGCTTAGACCGGTGACCGCGTCGCAGAGCGGCCCCGATAGCCTGGACAGTACCGAGCTGAGCAGCAAAAAGTTCTGCACCGCCACGGGCTGCTTGATCAGCACCTCTTCAGTTAGATAGTCAAGCACATAGCGGTCGGTGCCGGTGAACTGCTCGATGTAAGCAGTAACGTTAGTGCGTCCCCGCAAAGAGAGCGCGGCTAGCTGCAAGCCGGCAATCCAGCCTTCGGTGCGCTCGGTCAGTGCCCGCACGTCTGCTGCCGAGAGTCTGATAGCCATCACCGAGTCCAGAAAGTCGACCGTCTCAGCCTCATCAAAGCGCAAGTCGGCGGTCCGCAGTTCGGTCAGCTCGCCCCGCGCCCGCCAGCGCGCCAGCGGCAGCGGCGGGTCGCTGCGGCTGCTGATGAGCAGGTGTAGGGGCGGTGGGAGGTGCTCGAGCATAAACTCGACGATGGCATGCGCGGCGGGGTTGGTGATCAGGTGGTAATCGTCCAGTACCAGCGTAAGTCGCTCCTCGTGGTTAGCTAGATCGTTGAGCGCTGTGGTGATGACCGCCTGTTGATCGCGGTCCATGGCTGCCAGCGTCTCGCTCGAGCGCCGCAAAGCCGCCACCAGATAATGCAAGAAGCGCTCCGGGTCGTTGTCGGCCTCATCTAGCGAGAGCCACGCCACGGCCTGCCGGGTCTGGGCTGCCCAGTCGCTGAGCAGCGTGCTCTTGCCGTAGCCGGCCGGAGCGCTAAGCAGCGTGAGACGCAGAGCGGTAGCCCTTTCCAACGCTGCTACCAGGCGAAAACGGCTCACCCGCCGGGCTTTAACCGGCGGAGGCCGCAGCTTGGTAGTGAGCAGCGCGGGCACGCCATCAAGTATAGCCGACCCTCTCGCTTTACCCCGGTGTCAAGTGGTATGGTAACGCAACTTATGGGACCGACGGAGGGGCCACGCCCAAAGCCCGGCATGAAGGCGTTCCGCTTGATCTGGTTCGGGCAGTTAGTGTCGATCTTCGGCAGCGAGGTGACCATCTTTGCCCTGGCCATCTGGGTCTGGCAGGAGACCGGTCAGGTCACCGCCCTGGCACTGATACCAGTTTTTGGCTGGCTGCCGGGGCTGCTTTTTGGGCCGCTGGCCGGTGCCCTGGTCGACCGCTGGAATCGCCGCCTGGTGCTGATGCTATCAGATGGCGGCGCGGCTGCCATGACGCTAATGTTGCTAATTCTCTACCTCAGCGGCAACCTGCAGATCTGGCACCTCTACCTGGCGGCTGCGGTGGGGAGCCTGTTTTCTGCCTTCCAGTGGCCGGCGCTGTCGGCTACTATCAGCCTGATGGTCGACAAGGAGGACTACTCACGGGCTAACGGCCTGATGTCATTAGCCGAGTCGACCGCCATGATCTTAGCGCCGGTGGCCGGTGCTGTGCTGATCACCTTTTTAAATCTGGGTGATATCTTTTTTATCGACCTGCTCACCTTTTTGGTGGCCCTTACCACTCTGCTGATCGTAGCCATCCCCGAGCCTAAGCGCGAAGAGGCCCCCGAAGAGGCTAAGCTGCTCAGCTTGTGGGCCGACACCTGGTACGGCTTTGTCTATATCCTGCGCCGCCCGGGGCTGCTGGGCATCCAGCTCTTGCTATTCTCTTATAACTTCGTCAAGAGCTTCGGCTTTGCCGTGCTGGTGCCGATGGTTCTGGCCCGCAGCGGCGGGGATACCCTGGTGCTGGGCGCCGTGCAATCGGCTGCCGGCATCGGCGCGGTGGTGGGCGGTCTGATCCTGAGCTTCTGGGCCGGCACCAACCGCCAGATCCATGGGGTGCTGGGCGGCATCGTGCTGGCCAGCCTGTTCACCCAGGTGCTGTTCGGCCTGGCGAGCGAGGTGTTGCTGTGGAGCGCCTTCGCCTTTATCGGCACGGTCTTTAGGCCCTGGATCAACGCCGCCAACCAGGC
>Ga0208733_100138_pt1 | contig 38638 bp, 36 predicted proteins | sample SubbioR11Jul_8B1_FD_184816 | JGI IMG/M metagenome (GOLD analysis project Ga0208733, IMG submission 184816) | Serpentinite rock and fluid subsurface biosphere microbial communities from McLaughlin Reserve, California, USA - CR11Jul_8B1 (SPAdes) | ecosystem: Environmental > Terrestrial > Deep... | reverse complement strand
ACCTCCCCACCTCCCTTTGCCAAAGGGAGGAGAAATACTTCCCCCTTTGAAAAAGGGGGATTGAGGGGGATTTAGGATATGACGATATCTTGATCAGACCTCTTTTTCAAAAAACTAAAGTGTTACAAATCCTTTAAGTCTTCCGGCCCTTTAAACGTCTGATCTCCTTCTCCACCTCCTCGATGATCCATGAAGGTGTTGAGGCTCCGGCAGTAAGTCCCGCTTTCCCTTTTCTTACCAGCCATTTGGGATTCAGTTCCTGAGCTATTTCAATATGATGGGTTCGGGGTTGCACCTCGCGGCAGATCCCTGCTAATCTCTGGGTATTGCCGCTATTATAGCCGCCCGCGACGATCATACAATCCACCTTCTTTGCAATCTCCACTGCTTCTTTCTGCCGAACCGTCGTCGCGTCACAGATGGTATTGAACACCCTTACCTCTTTTGCCCTCGACAGGCTGGCCGCTACGACCTCTTTAAAGAGGTCAAAGGACTGTGTGGTCTGGGCAATGATCCCCACCTTCTCCCATGGGCCCAGCCGCTCCAATGTTTCCGGCCTCTCAACCACATCCACCTCCCTGTCAAGATAACTCCGGATGGCTTCAACCTCAGGATGATCAGCATCTCCAACGATCAGCAGGGCATAACCGTTTCGGCGGAGGAACTTTGCAAAAAAGTGGGCCCTTTTCACGATGGGACAGGTGGCATCGATGATCTTCAGCCCCTTCTTTTTTGCTTTTTCAAGGTCTTTCAACGAAACGCCGTGGGAGCGGAGGATCACCGTACCCCCGGTGATCTGTTCTATCCGGTTCTTTACCTTGATTCCCAACCCATCTAAGTACTTTACGGCTTGAGGATTATGGATGAGAGGCCCTAAAGTATAGAGAGGGTGAGGATACTTCTGGGCCGCATCGAGAGCCATCTCCATGGCGCGCTTGACGCCAAAGCAGAATCCTGCCGATTTAGCGATAATCAGTTTCATCCCATCTCCTCTTCTCGGCGACAATGCGGCACATTTCTCCCACGATCTCATCAACCGAGCGGCAGGTGGAGTCAATGACGATAGCATCGTCCGCCCTTTTGAGAGGTGAAAGGGACCGGCTCATATCATTTTGGTCTCTCTCGACCACCTCCTTAAGCGTCTCTTTAAAATCGACCTCCACGCCCTTTTCCAAAAACTCTTTGAATCTCCTCCTTCCCCTCTCCTCCGGGTCCGCATCCAGATAAAATTTAAGGTCTGCATCAGGAAAGACAACCGTTCCGATATCCCTCCCCTCCAGCACCCCCCCTCCTTCCTTTCCCATCTCCCTCTGCATCCCGACGAGCGCTTCCCTCACAATCCTGCTCTTCGAAATATCTGAAGCAAACCGGCTGATCGCAGGGGAACGGATGGCCTGGGTTACATCCTCTCCATCGCACAGGATGCGGTTCTCATCTCCCACGGCGACGAAAGAAATCTGAATGGAAGAGACCAATCGGGAGAGAGCCGTCTCCTCTTCCGGTTCGATGCCCCTTTCCTTTGCCTTCACGGCAACCGCACGATACATCGCTCCGGTGTCGATGTAGAGATAACCCAATCGTTTTGCCAGTTCTTTTCCGACCGTGCTCTTTCCAGCGCCGGAAGGCCCGTCAATGGCGATGATCAATCTCTTATCCTCCAAAATTACATCCTTCGTCTGTGGGTTAGGTTACGGCTATGAAACCTTTTTGATGTATCATGAGTCCTATAGTCTTATAGTCGTGTAGTCGAATAGTCTAAGGAAAAAGACTATATGACTATGAGACTAACTGACTAACGATAGGTCAGGTTTATCATATCGGAGGGGAATTTTCAAGGACGGGAAGAGAACGGGTTGGCAATACAAGCCATGCCGAAACTTTGAGCCACTCCACTACAGACGATCTTTCCGCCGATCAGATTGAGTCCTTTCCTCAACGCTTCGTTCTCTGCCAGCGCCTTCTCATGTCCGAGATCTGCGATCTGCAGGATATAGGGAAACGTGGCATTGGTGAGGGCAAAGGTGGAGGTTCTCGGATAGGCCCCGGGAATATTGGCCACACAATAATGGACCACCCCTTCTTCGATATAGGTGGGATGTTCATGGGTGGTGGGCCTTGCCGTTTCGAAACAGCCGCCCTGATCAATCGATACATCGACGATGGCAGAACCAGGCCGCATCCCTTTGAGCATCTGACAGGTCACCAGTCTCGGCGCCTGGGCTCCCGGGATGAGAACCGCTCCGACGACCAGATCCGCATCCGAAATCTCCTCTTCGATCGTCATCCGGTTCGAGATGAAAGTGGCGATATGGCCCTGGGTGATATCATGAAGGTAGCGAAGCCTTTCCGCCTGGACATCGAAAAAGGAGACTCTGGCTCCCAAGCCCACAGCCACTTTGCAGGCATTGGCGCCAACTACCCCTGCTCCGAGGATGACGACTTTGGCTGGCGGAACGCCTGAAGCGCCGCAGAGAAGGATTCCCCTTCCTCCATGCCTCGCCTCCAGACACATCCCGCCTGCAAGAATAGACGCCCTGCCTGCAATCTCACTCATGGGTCTGAGCAGGGGAAGCGAGCCGTCCTGTTCCTGCACCGTCTCATAACCTATTCCGGTGATGCGCGATTCCAGTAACCTTCGAGTGAGGCCCTCGCTTGCCGCAAGGTGGAGAAAGGTAAACAGAATCTTCCCGGGTTTTAAGAAAGGAAACTCCTGCTCCTGAGGCTCCTTCACCTTTACAACCAGATCAGCTTCATTCCATATCCCTTCAGCGCTTTCGATGAGGGTGGCTCCAGCTCTTTCAAACTCTGCATCGGAGAAACCACTTCCTGCTCCTGCGCTTTTTTCGACCAGAACCCTGTGATGATGAGAGACCAGAGCATCCACTCCCTGAGGCGTCATCGCCACTCTCTTCTCTCCCGCTTTGACCTCTTTGGGAACTCCGATGATCATCTCAGTAACCCCTCGGAAGGTGTGAAAAAATTAAATTTCCAGAATCGGCTTCGTTCCGGCCCAAAGGGTTGGGGGGATTGGAGAAGCTTTAGGGCGGAACCTCTATTATTAAACTAAGTCGCCTAAACCCGAGCTATACCGCTATCTTACTGAAAACGAAGGTTACCCATAACATCTAACGACCCGCGTTCTAAAGCTTGTACAAGACGCCCAACCCTTTGGGTCGAGCCACGGTGCGTCAATTTTTTCACACCTTCCGAGTGATCACTCATCTCAGACCTCCTCATCCGCACTTTGTGGCCAAGCGTTTTGCAACAAAATCGACCATCTCTCCCGTAGCTTTTGAAAACTCCTTTGCAGTGACCGTCATGGCGGTATGAGAGATAAACTCGTCAGGGGTCAATCCATCCTCATCATAACCCATTTCGAAGTAAGGAATTCGTAATAATTTATCGAGAACAGCCTTTGGGATTTCCTCATCGATCTGGGACCTGAACTCCGTCCCATCTAAATATTCGAATACCCCTTCGATAAAAGAGGGAGGACAGGTGAAGACAATGTCCCCGCCCGCCAGTTTCTCCAGATGCCAGCAATGCTTTTTCCCGTCCATCTCCGGACTGATCCTCAAGGAGCAGATGAGCATCTTGCCCGGGTAACCCCTCTCCTTCAGAAGCCGATAGGCCTTTTTGAAGATGGCGATCTCAGCCCACCGGACATCCGCCTCGGAAAGGTCGATCTTCAGCGATTCTGACTCGTTTCGAAGATCTCCGAGGTCGCCATAGCGCGCGGTCATATGGGTGATCACAGATCTCCATCTCGTCAAATCGACTCCATTCTGTTTTGCGATCTCCAACCCCTCTTTGACCGCTTTTGCGCAGGCCATCAACTGGGAAAGGACGAAGGTGAGCGTATTGTTTGTTGATATTCCCTTTGAGGTTAGAAACCGGATCACCTCATACCCTTCCCTGCTTCCCGGGACTTTGATCATCACATTGGGACTGAGGCTGGCCAGTTCCAGGGCCTGCGAGATCATCTTCTCCTTGTCCGTTAGATTTCGGGGGTCCACCTGTCCGGAAAGGTATCCGTACCGGTATCCGGATTTCTGAAAAACCCCTTGATACATCTCCGCTCCTCTCCGGACAATCTCTTTGTAAGTTAGCCAGAAGAGGGATTCTTTGTCGATGCAGGGATTCTTTTCAATGAGATCGTCAATGATCTGCGTCACAAACGACTCTCGGGCTTTGATCACGCCGAGAGAAAGAGGAGGGTTGGTGGTGACCCCGCGGAAGAGGGTTCTCTCCGGATGTTCGGGGTCATAGAGCCTTTTCAGTTGCTCCCGGACCTTTTCCGTCCTGCCCGGAGCGGCTTTCTTCACAACTCCCTCCGCCCATGAAGAGTAGACCAGGGGTGAAGAATCCCACCAGATTTCCAGTCCAGGATGGGTCTCCATCAACTTTTCAAAGGGGTTCTTCTTCATATTCGTTTCTCCTTCTTCCTATTCTCAAAGAACCGTTTGATCGCCTGGACACAGAGGGAATTCTCCTCGTGTGTGCCCAGACTGATGCGGAAAAATCCACTCCGTCCCCGGAAGGGAGCAAAGTGCTTGAGCATGGCGCCTGCCTTCTCAAAAACATAATCGACCGCCTCTTTGCCTGTGACGCCAGCATCCGTGGCATCGATAAGCACATAATTGCCGTGGGAGAAATAAGGCTTGACCCCTGGAATTTTAGAAAGTTCCTTGCAAACATACTCAACGCCCGCATTGTTGTAAGCCGCCTTTCGTCTCAACTCCTCTTCCTCTTCGAGGGCCGCCTCTGCCGCAGCGATGGAGAGAAGGCTCGTATTCCAGGGCACCTGCATCTTGCGAAAGTAGCCGATCAGGGTCTCGTCGGCCAGGGCATATCCGAATCGAATCCCCGCCATCCCGTACGCTTTGGAAAAGGTATGGGCGACGATGATATGATTATATTTTCTGATCAGGGGAGCCTTTGACTCATGCTCCGGATGATATTCCAGATAGGCTTCGTCGATCATTGTGGGGATGCCGAGTTCAACAATCTTCATCAGGTCCTCGTCCGGGATGAAATCTCCTGTGGGGTTGTTCGGAGTGCAGACGATGATCAGTTTAGTGCGGGAAGTGACGGCGCGGAGCATGGCCGGGACATCATACTTGAGATCAGGGGTCAGGTCCACAGCCACCACGCTTCCTCCCACGGCTTTGGCCCGAATGCCATAAAGCGAGAAGGTGGGATTGGGAAGGAGCGCTTCATCTCCGGGAGCGACAAAGAGCCTCATGACCATATCGATGATCTCCGAAGAGCCATGGCTGATATAGACATTCTCCGGCCCGATGTCGTACTGCCCGGCAATCTTCGCCCGCAGCCTCGGCCCATTGTCAGGATACCGGTTCCCCATCTTTGCCGCCTCCAGGATGGCCTGGACGACTTTCTCAGAAGGGGGGATGGGATTCTCGTTGATCATCATCCGCTTGAGCTCCGGCCTGGACCAGGCGACCGCCAGGTCTTCGGTATCATAGGGTTTGACCTGATCGATCCACGGCACCAAAAAACGTTTAAGATCGGCCATAAGAACCTCCCTGTCTATTAAATTCGAAATCCGAATATCGAAATCCCTGCCTTCGCCGAAGCGGCTTCGCGCAGGCAGGCGAAACAAATTCGAATTTTCGTAACACTTTAGCTCTTTGAAAAGATGCATCTAATCCCCCTTCGTCCCCCTTTGTCAAAAGGGGGAAATACTTCTCCTCCCTTTGGAAAAGGGAGGTGGGGAGGGATTTTATAAAAGTTTTTCAAAGCGCTAAATTGTTTCGAATTTTCAAATTTCCTAAACTATTTTGTTTCGAACATTGAAATTTTGGTCATTTGAGATTGTTTCGAATTGATCCCTGCTGGGATGCTTCGCCCGGATTTTGTGCTTCGGATTTTTCTTACCTAACTACCTATCTATACAGGTAACAAGGAAAAAATATTTTGTCAAGGTTTTTACGAGATTTCTGAAAAAGTCCGGAAATCTCTGTAATCAGAGAGCGAAAGGTGGTTTTCCAGAGCTTCTTTTTAGCTCTTTAAATCGTATCGATATTTCCCTGACTCCACCTCAAAGATATATTTATCTCCGCGGTGGAAGGCATGGAGGACCTCCACGGGAATGTTCTTCGAATCGTAGATCACGCTTTCGAGAAAGATCCCCGGAGAACGGGGAGGAACCCCCAATAATCTTGCATCCTCATTGGAGAGCAGGGTGGCGCGGAAGGTCTGGATCGACCGGTGAAGCTCCACGCGGAACTTTTTGGTCAGGAGATGGTAGAGAGAACCGGTCAGCCGCATCTTTAAAATGGCTTTATACTCCTTGTGGGGAAGGTAACTCCGTTCAATGACCAGGGGAATCCGGTTTCCCAGTCGAAGCCGCTCTGTGAGAATGACCAGTTTCTCCTTTCCCAGCATCAGTTTCTCCGCCACATCAGCGGGCGCTTCGATCACCGACTTGCTGATGAGTCTGGTCTTCGGGGAAACCCCCATGTGGATCATATCATCCGTAAAGCTGGAGATATGCTGGAGGGTATATTTGACGGGCTGGACCGCCCGCCCGATGACAAACGATCCAACGCCGTTTTTCTTCCGGACGATCCCTTTGGTCACCAGATCAAAGATGGCCTGCCTGACCGTGTTCCGGTTGACCCGGAACAGTTCCGCTAATTTCGACTCCGAAGGAAGTTTATCGTTCACCCCATAGCGGCCCTTCTCGATCATCTCCGTCAGCCAGTGGCTGATCTGTAAATACTTGGGAACCCCCGGGTCCAAATGGAATGTCTCTGCCATGGATTTTTTCCCTTCTAACAGGGTTTACCTCGATGAAACCATCCCGGACAATGCTGACCTGCCGGTCGCCAGACGCATGACCAGCAGCCCCACGACCACAATGACCACCACAACCGTGCACATGGCATTGGCGCTGGCGGTTCTGCCATCCACATCGAGGAAAATAATTTCGATGGCCGCCAGTTTGATCGTTGCAGAGATGAGAAAGATGACCGCGCTGATCGTCGTCATGGCCCTCATGAAGAAGAAGGTGGCCGTGGAGAGAAAGGCCACTCTCGACAGGGGAAAAACAACCTTCGTAAAAGCCGTGACAGGCCCTGAGCCCAAACTTACGGCCGCTTCCTCGATCGATTTGTCGATCTGCTTCAGATTGGCGATGCTGGTCAGCACACCCAGGGTGAAATTGCAGATGACGATGTTGATGATGATGATCCAGACCGTCCCGTAGATGAAAAAGTAGGGCTTGTTAAAGGCCAGGACATATCCCAGTCCCATCACCACCCCGGGAATGGCCGCCGGTAAAACGCTCAGCGTGTAGAGGATCTGCTCTCCCTTCGGTTTCTTCTTCTCGATGATATACCCTGCGAGGAGGGTCAGGGAAGCGCCGGCAATGGCGACGACAATGGCGACCAGGAAGCTCGTCCAGATTGGCGCATATTTATAAGCGATCATCGTTCGGAATGTCCCTTCGGGCAGGACCGAGGTCCAGAAGTTTGTCCAGAGAGGAGCATGGGCTCCCAGGGACGGAAAATCGAAATGCTTGAGGGTCAGTGAAAAATCATAGGGCCAGGTTTTGACAAACGCCCCCAAGAAGACCGTGGCGAAAACGAGAAGAATGCAGAAGCAGATCAAACCGCAGTAGAGGGTAAACCCCCATTTCTTAAGAGGTCTGGAAGGTTGCAGGAAAGGCCTTGCCTGGCCGCTGATCAGGGCGTAACTCTTTCTCGTCAGATAATAGTTGAGGACAAAGGCTCCGATGGAGGGAACGAGGAGGATGACGCTGATCGTGGCTCCCAAATCGAAGCGCTGAAGTCCGAAGACCTGTGAGACGATCTCAGTGGCAAGCACGGAATAATTCCCTCCGATCACCACGGGGATGCCAAAATCAGTGATCGTGAGGTTAAAGGTCAGAGCGGCGGCGCTCGCAATTCCATACTTCGCCGAAGGGAGCGTTACTTTCCAGAAGGTTTTCAGGGCGGAGGCCCCCAGGCTCTGGGCTGCCTCGTCCATCCGGGTATCCACCGCGGAGAGAGTGGTATAGAGGATGAACAGGGCATTTGGAAAACAGTAGAGACATTCTCCTATGATGATGCCCGTCGCCCCATAGATGTTCCAGTCCGTGCCCAATAGGTATCGTGTGATCAAACCATTTCGGCCAAAGAGGAGGATGAGGGCCAGGGCCTGAATGATCGTCGGAGCAATCAGGGGGAAGGTCGATATGGTATAGAAAATCCCCTTGCCCGGCATCGTCGTTCGGGTCAACCCATAGGCGAAGAAGAAGGCGGAGATGGTGGTGATGACCATGGTGACAATCGAAATATACATGCTGTTGGTGAAGGATCTGAATATCCTTGGATTTGTAAAATAGTTGATGTAATTCTGGAAGGTGAACACCTCTTCCTTGAAAAAACTGAGCCTGCAGATGTCCACCACCGGGTAGAGGAGAAAAAAGACAAGAATAGCCAGGAAGAAGGCAAAGGCTGCTCCTGTGATGAATTTGTCCGGGCTGAAGGCCGGCGATGAAAACGAGGATGAAACCGGAGAGAAGCGGTCGATCTCTGGTCGGTTCATGCCGCACTCTCTCCTTCCGGATAGACGAGAAAACCTTCAGGAGGAAAATAGAGGAGAATATCATCGCCCTGCTTGAACCCCCTCTGCTCAAACGCCTTCTCGATCACATCCGAGATCACTTCTTCTCCATTCATATTGACGACCAATCGAACGGCCGCCCCCAGGAAGGTGACGACATCGATCCTCCCGGGAAGCAGGTTGGAGAGGACCAGATGATTCGTCGGCTCTCCGGGCCTGAAGACCTCGATCTTTTCCGGTCGAATGGCAAGGGCCACCTTTTCCCTGTGGGACGAACCTGCTCGAGCAACCTTAAATTCCCACTGTTCTGTCCGGACGCGGTCATCCGTGCGTAAGCCCTTAAAAAAGTTGGAGGTCCCGACAAAATCCGCCACAAAATCGGAGTTCGGGCATTTATAAATATCGATAGGTTTTCCCACCTGCCGGAACTGTCCTTTCTCCATCACCACGACCCGATCGGCAATCGAAAGGGCCTCCTCCTGATCATGGGTGACATAGATCATCGTCTTTTTAAGCTCCTGCTGGAGCCGCTTCACTTCTGCCCGAAGGCGGACCCTGATCTTTGCATCGAGAGCGCTCAAAGGCTCGTCCAGAAGGAGAACCTGCGGATCGGGCGCCAGCGCACGCACCAGAGCCACCCTCTGCTGTTGGCCGCCGCTTAACTGGGCCGGGAATAGCTTCCTCCAGTCTCGAAGCCCGACGAGGTCCAGCATCTGCTCGACCCTTTGGGCGATGGCCTGTTTATTCATCTTTCTCATCCTCAGGCCGAAGGCGATATTCTGCTCCACCGTCATATTGGGAAAGAGGGCGTAAGACTGAAAGACGATTCCGAATTCCCTCTTCTGCGGGATGAGATGATTGATCACCTTCCCATTGAAGAGAACGTTTCCCGCTGTTACGGTCTCAAAGCCGGTGATCATCCTGAGGACCGTGGTCTTTCCGCAACCGCTCGGCCCGAGGAAACAGATAAATTCCCCTTCTTCGATCTCCAGATTGACCCGGTCCACAGCCGTCACCGTTCCATAGCGTTTGGTTAGATTCTCCAATCTGAGGTTTCTGCTCATCTTTTTTTCCTGCCTTTAGAAAAAACCTCTTCCTTTATTCCCCTCTCCCCCCCGGCCTCGCTCCGCTCTGCGGGGCGGGCTGGCGGGAGAGGGCGAGGGTGAGGGGGGAGGGATTTTAATTTTAAGGTAAAACCTGATTACCTGTCTATAAAGGTTTTTAATCAAATTAAAAAAAAATGTCAACCCTTCGACTCCCCCGCCTGAAGGTCTGGGCTTGCCTTCGACCCGAGCTCAGGCCGAGGGGCTCAGGGTTGACCCTGAGCGCCGCCGAATGGGTCAATAAAAAAGGGCATCCCGATTCTACAGGATGCCCTCAGAGGAACCGCTCTTTCATTTCAAGAAGAGGGTCTCCCATTTTTTCAGAATCTCATCCCGGTTCTTTGCCTGCCAGGCAAAATCCATGGGATAAAGTTTAATCTCAGAAAATTTGGGCAGGTCAGGTCGTGTGGGAATGCCCGGTAGGGTCACTCCGTACTTAAATTTGGAATATTCCTTCATCGCGCCTTCGCTGATCGCCCAATCAAGGAATTTTTTGGCCGCCCCCACGTTCTTTGCTCCTTTAAGAAGAGCATTGGCCTCCACCTCATAGCCTGCCCCTTCGATCGGGAAGACGAATTCAACCGGGAATCCCTGTTTCTTCTGCTCTGCCACCACAAAGTCGAAAGAAGCGCCCACGGCAAATTCGCCGGCGGCTGTCATCTTGGCAGGCCTGGACCCGCTCTTAATATATTGACCCATATTTTTATCCAATTTTTTCAAAAACTCCCAACCGTCCTCTTTCCCTTCTTTGGCCCCGTACATCTGGAGGATGCTTGAAATCTGCAGAAACCCCGTTCCTGATGCAACCGGGTTTGGCATGGCGATCAAGCCTTTAAACTTAGGATCAAGCAGATCGTTCCACCCCTTGGGCATGGGAAGGCCCTTCTCTTTCATGACCTTGGTATTGACACAGAAGGCGGCAATATACATATCGATGCCCACATAAGAAAACCCGGGATGGACGAATTTCTTGTCCAATTTCTCAACCCCCTTCGGCCTATAGGGTTCCACCATCCCCTTTGTCACAAAGTCTTCCAAATTCGTCACCGCCCACCCCCAGATCACGTCTGCCTGGGGATTTGCTCTCTCCGCCCACATTCTGGCGCCGAGTTCTCCTGTTGAAAGCCGGATGATATGGATTTCAAGGTCCGGAAGGTCCTTGAGATAGGCTTCCCGGTACTTATCAATCTCATCCGTCTCTAATGAGGTATAGACAACCACTTTCTCTTTGGCCAACACGCTTCCCGAAAAAAAGGCCGCCATCAAAAAACCGACCATCAATGCCCACCATTTTCTCTTCATATGTTTAACCTCCTTCTTATTTCGAATGATTTCGTTGAATTATTCCGGCCAATAATTTTGGGAATTTCACCTCCCCTCTTCTATGGGGTTCCTTTATTAACAACTCATTAAATATATGGAGATTTATATCGAAACCGAATGTTTTTGTCAATCGTTTTTCATCACAAACCGGAGTCCGTCGGCAATAAATGCCGACGCTACTACAACAAGAATTTTTATAATATATGTAGCGCCCTCATTTATTGAGGGCGGGGTTGGTTCCTGGCGGGTTCCATTACAAAAAGGATTGACAAACCCCCCTTTTTAAATTAGTCCTGTCTATACAGGTAGGTAGCCCGTTAAGCACCAATTTCCAAGCACCAATAATCAAATAAATTCCAATTTACAATCACCAAAACTTGCTGGTCTCGTAAAAAGTCGTCATTCCCGTGAAAACGGGAATCCAGGGAATTTATAACCATTTGAAAAGACTGGATTCCGGCTTTCGCCGGAATGACAGAAAGACGTGTTTCCAGACTTTTTACGAGACCATCAAACTTGCTGTTTGAATAATCAGTTATAATTGGGGGATTGGAATTTGGTCATTCCTGCCTGCCGGCAGGCAGGGGTGATTATTTGGATATTGAGATTTGGTTATTGGAGTTTTCGACAACTTTAATTGGTATGTGATTGAAATAAGTTAACTTATCAAAAATAACCTGGAGAAAAGAACCATGAAAGATCAGGCGCGTGTGGTCATCATCGGAGGCGGGATTACAGGCTGCAGTATTGCTTACCATCTGACAAAAATGGGATGGACGGATGTCATCCTTTTGGATAAAGGGGAACTGACCAGCGGCGCAACTTTCCATGCCGCAGGCCTTGTGGGCCAACTCCGGGCCTCGGCCAATATTACCAAGATGTTGAAATATAGCGTTGAACTTTATTCGCGTTTGGAAGAAGAGACGGGACAGCACACAGCATGGAGTCCGGTGGGGGGCCTTCGGATTGCTTCGTCAAAAGATCGCATGGAGGAGTTGCGTCGTTCAGCCGCTATGGCAAAAACCTTCGGGCTTCCCATGGAACTGATCGGTCCGAAAGAGGCATGTGACCTCTTCCCGGTGATGACGAAAAAAGGAATCGTCGGAGCCGCCTTTCTTCCTACGGATGGCCAGATCGACCCAAGCGGTGTGACCTATGCCCTGGCCCAGGGGGCCCGAAACAGAGGGGCCGCCATCTATACCGATACTCGTGTCACAGGGATCAGATTGAAGGATGGAGCCATCGATGAGGTGATCACCGAGAAAGGAAGCATCAAGGCTGAAATCGTTGTCAATGCGGCAGGGATCTGGGCTCCGGAGATAGGGAAGATGGTGGGCGTCGCTATTCCTCTCATCCCTATGGAGCATCAATATATCATCACGAAACCCATCAAGGGGGTGAAGAAAGGGATACCCACCATGCGGGACCCCGACCTTCTCGTCTATTTCCGCGAAGAAGTAGGTGGACTCATCATGGGAGGTTATGAACACAATCCCATTCCCTGGGCACTGGATGGAATTCCAAGGGATTTTACCAAAACATTGCTGAAATCTAACTATGAGCATTTCGAGCCCCTCTCGCTTCTCGCAATGAAAAGGGTTCCTTCCATTGGCAACGCTGAAATTGTCACCCTTCTCAATGGCCCGGAGGCCTTCACTTCGGATGGGGATTTCATCATGGGAGAATCCCCTGAGGTGAAGAACTTCTTCGTTGCGGCAGGATTCTGCGCCCATGGTATTGCGGCCGCAGGAGGAGTGGGTAAAATGATGGCCGAATGGATCGTCGAGGGAGAACCGAGCCTTGACCTGTGGCGCCTCGATATCCGGCGTCTCGGACCCCATCACGGAAGTCAGACCTATGCCGTCAAGAGGGCGATCGAAGTCTATGCCCATCATTATTCCATGAGCTGGCCCTACGAAGAGGCGGCTTCGGCACGGCCGCTTCGAACGAGCCCCCTCTATCAGCGTTTGAAAAAGATGGGAGCTGTCTTTGGAGAGAAGTATGGCTGGGAACGGCCTAACTGGTTTGCGCCGAAAGGAGTAGCGCCGAAAGATAGGCTAGGATGGGGTCTTCCCAACTGGTTTGAGCATATCGGGAAAGAGCATGAAGCTGTGAGGACAAAGGCAGGCATCATCGATCAGACCTCCTTCGGAAAGATCGAGATCAAAGGGTATGGCTCGCTCCAGTTCCTTCAGAAGATCACCGCTAATCAGATGGATAAGCCTGCAGGCTCCCTCACTTATACTCAGATGCTGAATGAAAAGGGAGGAATCGAGTGCGACCTCACGGTGTGCCGATTAGGGGAGGATCACTTCTATCTCGTAACAGGAACAGCTTTCATTAAACATGACCTTCACTGGATCCGAAAACACCTGACCGGAGATAGCTCTGTCTTTGTCTCGGATGTCACCTCATCGAGGGCATGTATCGTTCTTTGCGGACCTCAGGCGAGAAATGTTTTGAACCAATTGACAGATGATGATCTTTCCAACGAGGGATTCCCCTATATGACTTTCAAAGAAATTTCCATCGGCTACGCTCCGATTCTTGTCCTCCGGATCACGTATGTGGGTGAGCTCGGATATGAATTGCACATGCCGGTGGAATATGCCCCCTATGTTTACGATGCCTTATGGGAGGCGGGAAAACCCTTTAGCCTGATCAATGCGGGTTACCGATGTATTGACTCCCTGCGGCTGGAGAAGGGATATCGTTACTGGAGCGGAGACATCTCCCCTGAATATACGCCATTTGAGGCCGGACTCGATTTTTGTGTGAAGTTGGATAAAGGCGATTTCATCGGCCGCAAACCCCTCCAAGATCAGAAAGAAAAAGGGTTAACCAGAAGGCTTTGCTGCCTGACTATCGATTCAAACCCATTGATGCCTGTTGGTAAAGAGGCAATTCTCGATGGAGATAAAGTGATCGGTCTGGTCACGAGCGGAGGCTTTGGACATACCATTAAGAAACCCGTAGCTTATGGATATCTGCCCATCGATTATTCGAAACCCGGAACCCGATTACAAATTGAAGTCGCGGCTCAAAGATATGAGGCCACAGTTGAAAATGAACCGCTCTATGATCCGGAGAATAAAAAAGTGAAGGGGTGATGGGGAGATAGGGAGATGGAATGAATAGGGTCTCAGAGACTTTAGCTCGGATTCCCGCTCTGCGAAATGAATCCGCAAAAAACGCGCTCGACCGCCATCAAATCATTCAAACAAAATAGTTCTTGACATCTGATGCGTTATATCTTATCATCAACACATCATGCGAACTACGGTAGATATTGACAACCCCGTCCTGAAGGATCTGAAGAAGATCCAACAAAAGGAAGGGAAATCACTCGGCCGTTTGATTTCTGACCTGCTGGCCCAAGCGCTTGGTGAGCGTAAAACAGCCAAGGCTTCAGCCAAACCGGTGAAATGGGTTTCAAAAGCGATGGGCGCCCGCATTGATTTGGCAGACCGGGAGTCATTGTACGCTGCCATGGAACAAGAACCAAAGCCAAATGAGAACATAAAATAAACATGAGCTTTGCTTTTGACGTCAATATCCTGCTTTATGCCTCTGATACCAAGAGTCCCTACTTCGAGCGGGCCCGGTCATATATCGAAACCTGTATTGTTCAAAAGGAAGTTTTTTCCCTTGGATGGCCGACGGTGATGAGCTATCTGCGCATTGCAACACATCCTGCCATATTTGATCATCCCTTATCACCCGATGAGGCTATGGCTAATATCAAAACGCTTCTCGACCTTCCTCATGCGCGGTTCCTGTCGGAAGAAGAAGGGTTCTGGGAGATCTACCGCGTCACGACGGCAGAGGTTCCAACCCGGGGGAACTTGGTGCCGGATGCCCATCTGGCTGCTTTATTGCGCCACCATGGCGTGAAGATCCTGTACACGCATGACCGGGATTTTCTGAAGTTTGCTTTCCTCGATGTGCGAGATCCTATCTCCGGAGATCCGCTGAAGACCTAATCCCTTCACCTTTGGTACTGCCAGAGCAGCCTATCTACAAGCCCTTTTTCCCAGAACAATTTCACTTATAATGTCTCCACAGATGATTATTGGTGACTGATCGTTTTGGAGAGATCTCTAAAGCTAAACATCGAGATCATCGAAGTGGATCATCTTGCTGTCATAGAATTAGCCAAGGATACTGGTCTCACGACTTATGATGCAGGCTATCTTTGACTCGCCTTAGAGCTAAGAGGAGAACTGATCACCCTCGACACAAAAATGCAAAGAGCTATGAAAACCCATTCATAATCATGAGACTCTAAAGGTGAAGAGTTAGAGGTGAAAAAACAAGTTCTGGGTGATGAGTTTGCCTGCCTCCCCTGAGGCAGGGAGTTCGGAGAAATAACGGAAAGACAAACAAAGCTTCGGTTGACAACTTCTTCTACAAAGTTGCTGCTCAGGGAGAAGGGATAGGGCTTTGAAGTTTTCCAGCGTAAATCACCTTCATCTTTGTATCCATGAGTAAACCCCGTTAGAAATTCCAGCGGGGCATTACCCCCCGGGAATTATTCTGAAATGTAACCCCGCAGCAGAGCAGCTGGGCACTATTTCTAACGGGGTAAACCCATTTTCATCCTCCAATCTTGGCAAACTATCATTCGTAGAACTTCAAATCCCGGACCGATTCGACGACGAAGTCGGCCACCTTCTCCAATTCCTCTCTCGGTGTTACGCCTCCTTCAAGAATCCCAACTGTCAACGCGACCCCTGCCCTCTTTCCCATCATCATATCTGTTACCGAATCCCCCACCATTACAGCCTCATAGGGATGGACTGAAAGCTTCCGGCAAATGGTAAAGATGGTTTCGGGGTGAGGTTTTGAAGGGGTCACTTCTCCTGAGCAGAGGACTACATCAAACAGACCATCCATGCCAAGATGATTCAGGATGGCTTCTGTGTCTTTCCGCTCGTCATTGGTGGCAAGGGCGGTATAGAACCCATCCCTTTTCAGATGGGAGAGGAATGTTTGAATTCCCTTGATGGGCATAACCTTTTTTCTCCAGTCACCATCCGCATCGGCCTCGTCGAAGGCCTGGCTCACCCACTGTTTTGCCTCATCCCATGGATACCTGTGCTGATAAAGGGCCATGGTTCCGATGATGATTTCATCCCCTCTTGGAGAAACCGGGCAGGGCCCCCTCGGATCAACCTTCCCACTCACAGGATCAATTCCCCAGGATTTCAATAGGAAGGCCTCCAATTCCTTGTTTTCTTCTAATTTCTTCAACAGAAAAGCAACCCGCTTCCGAATCAGGGGAATCCAGGTCGCTGTAAAATCAATCAGCGTCCCGTCTTTATCAAAGATGATCAAACGGCATGGGATGCGTTTCCCTTGATATTCAATCCCTGTCATCTTCCAGCCCCCTCGCTAATGGTCCTATCGCAACCCCCCTATTTATGGGTGTTTTTATCCCCCTTTGGCAAAGGGGGATAAAGGGGGATTTTAAAATTATGGTTGGAAAATCTCCCCCCTGCCTTCGCCGAAGCGGCTTCGCGCAGGCAGGTTCCCCCTCCCGTGGTCGGGTCTATTCGACTTTGCCAAAGAGAGGTATAAGGGCACATTTGTTTTCCTTGAACCCATAACCGAAGGGTTGTCTCCTATCATAAAAGAGACTTGCAATCAATTCAATCTCTATTATAAAGTTATGAGTCAATACACTCGGACGGGAGGTTATAGATGACTGTGAAAAGATTTAATGCGGAAAAATTGGATGAGGTCTCCCTCAAAAGGCTCTCCGGACTTTCGAAACTGGCAAAAGGCGATATCCTGAAGATGACGACTCTGGCCGGCTCCGGACATCCCGGAGGATCCTTGTCATCCATTGACTTCTATCTTGTCCTCTACTCCTATGCCAATGTCGATCCTAAAAATCCGGACGATCCCGACAGGGACCGGATTGTCATCAGTCATGGCCACACCTCTCCTGGAGTCTATGCCGCCCTTGGAAGGACCGGCTTCTTCCCGATTGAGGCGGCGATCGCCAACCTCAGGAAAGCCGGAAGCCCCTTCGAGGGCCATGTGGAAAAAGGGATTCCGGGTCTGGAGTGGAATACCGGCAATCTCGGTCAGGGGCTCTCAGCCGGATGCGGTTTTGCCCTGGGCGCAAAAGTATTAAAAAAGGATTTCCATGTCTTTGTGGCGATGGGCTGCGGAGAACAGCAGAAAGGACAGATTACCGAAGCCCGCCGGTTTGCCATTAAATATGGCCTCGATAATCTGACTGTCATCATCGATTACAATAAAAGGCAGATCAGCGGCATTACCGGAGAGATCATGCCCCAGAACATCGCAAAAAATTTCGAGTCGGATGGATGGCGGGTCCTTGAAGTCGATGGCCATCAATTTCAGGAGATTTACAAAGCCTTTCGGGAAGCTGCCTTTTCTAAACATCCCACCGCCATCATCGCCCACACGGTCATGGGCAAAGGGGTCTCCTTCATGGAAGGAAAAGAGGAATTTCACGGAAGAGCCCTTAATATGGAGGAGTATAAGAAGGCGATTCAGGAACTCGGAGTGGAGGATGATTTAGAGCGTTATCGTCAAACACGGGAGAAAAATGCCCTTCCTTACGAAGGCAGGAAAAATCCGTCGGGAACCCTCCATATTCAGACCGGGAGTCCGAGAGATTATGGAAAAGATCAGAAAATGGACAATCGCTCCGCATTCGGAAACGCTCTAGTCGATCTTGCAAAAACCAATCTTCAGCAGGATGGCTCCCTCCCGATCGTTGTTTTTGATTGCGATTTAGCCCCTTCAACAAAGACAACCGCTTTCGCCAAACAATTTCCGGGTTATTTCTTCCAGGGTGGAATCCAGGAGCACCATACCGCCACCCTTTCCGGAGCCATCTCCATACTTGGCCTTCTTCCCTTCTTTGCGGACTTCGGGGTCTTCGGCGTCGATGAAACCTACAACCAGCACCGCCTCAACGATATCAATGAGACGAACCTCAAACTCATCTGCACCCATATCGGCCTTGATGTGGGTGAGGATGGGAAAACGCATCAATGTATCGACTATGTTGGCCTGATGAGGAATCTCTTCGGATACAGGATCATCATCCCCGCGGATCCCAACCAGACCGACCGCGTCATTCGATATGTGGCAAAGACAGCAGGAAACTTCCTTGTGGCCATGGGCCGATCTCCCATCCCCGCCATCCTCACCGAAGAAGGAGTCCCCTGCTTCGCTGCTCCTTATGAGTTCCAGTATGGCAAGGCCGACCTGATCCGAAATGGAAAGGACCTGGCTATCATTACAACCGGAGGCATGGTTTACCGGGCGGTTGAGGCCTGGAGGAAATTAAAAGAAAAAGGGGTGGAGGTACAGGTCCTCAATGTCTCCTGTTTAAGCGATTTGGATATCGCTGCAATCCTGAAAGCGGCCAATACCGGAAGAGTGATCACCTACGAAGATCACCATATCCAGACGGGTTTGGGGAGCCTCATCGCCAATGTCATCGCTGAACATGGTCTGCCCGCTCGTCTTCGCAAAATGGGGATCACCCGATACGGAAGCTCCGGAAAACCGGATGACCTCTACTGCATGCAAGGGCTTGACATCGAAAGCCTTGTGAACGCAGTAATGGATGAGATCATAAGGATATAAGACAGAAATAACCAAACACCAAATTCCAAACACCAAACAATAACCAACAATCAAGGGAACCTCTAATAATTATCAATTTGTTACTCTCGCCCCGTAACAAGTACGGGATAAACTCCGGCGGGAGTTTAGTGATGTCAAGAGGTTCTGGATTCCTGTTTTCACAGGAATGACATTTTTAGAGGTAGCTTCAATTTTTCAAACATACTTTTGTTTGGTTATTGGAATTTGGAATTTATTTGGTTATTGGAATTTGGTGATTGGAATTTAAGGTTTATGGATCTTCTCATCTTCGATATGGATGGGGTCCTCATCGATGTCTCCGGCTCTTACCGAAAGACAATTGCTCATTCCATCCATATCTACTTCAAAGAATGTCTCGGGATTAAATCAAAAACCATCTCCAATGAGGACATTTCCCTCTTTAAAGCAGCAGGGGGCTTCAATAATGACTGGGATCTGACCTCTGGGTTTCTCCTCTATCTTCTATCCGTTTCAGGTCTCCCGCCCTGTCCCAAAAGGAGGAGATTTACTGACGCGAAGGAAGCAACCTCTTTCCTCAAGAGAAAATCTTCTAAATTCACCCCTACAGCCACAAAACCTCCTCAAAAAAATCATCTCCCAGACTTCCTCGAAAAAGTTAAAGGCCAGGGTGGGGGGTTGAAGGGCGTCCGCCTTGCTCTGAAAAATTCATGGGATGGCTGGGTCTATGGAAACGGTGATCTCGAACAGGAGAATCTTGTAAAGCGCATCTTTCAGGAGGTTTATTTAGGCAATAAGTTTACACCTCAATATCATCTTCCCCGCCTCTTTTTTGGGGGAGAAGGACTATATCTACAGGAGAGACTTTTGATCCCGAGAAGGATTCTCTCATCCCTTCGAAAAAAGATGAGGTTGGGAATCGCCAGCGGCCGGCCGAGATTCGAAGCCGAGCTTGCTCTGAAGCGATTCCGGATCTTTCCCTATTTTGACAGCGTGGTCACCCTCGATGAATGCGAAACAGAAGAGGCTCGCCTTCTTAAGGTTTCGAAAAAAAAAGTGAAACTCACCAAACCCCACCCCTATTCCCTCCTGAAGGCCATCGAACAAATCGGCTTCTCCAATCCCAGATGCGGGTATGTCGGCGATGTCGTGGACGATATGAGGGCTGCACAGGCCGCAAATAAAATTTTTCCCATGCTTGCAATCGGTTTTCTCCAGTCAGGGAAAGCAGAACACGTGATGATGGAAGCGTTGCTCCGGGCCGGGGCAGACTGCATCATTAAAAACCCGAAGGAGTTGCTCCAGCTTGGAGGCTGAAGATGATATCTCTGAAAAACTACTTTACGCTCTCTATAATCAGAGATTTCTGGACTTTTTCAGAAATCTGAAGATTAAATATTGACAAGCCTCATTATTTCCTTTATAACCTGTCTATACAGGTAGTTAGCTTTCCAAAACATCATTGAAAATTGTAAATTGCAAAATGGAAAGTGCAAATTTGAAAGAAAAAGACTTACCCACTTGCTGAAAGGCGGAAAAATTTTCGATTTGCAATTTAAAATTTCTATTTTGCATTAATGTTTAGCCATTCCTATAAATAGATAAACTGTCATAAAAGGAGGATGCTCATCGAAGGCTTGATCCTTTTGCTTGCCATCTTCGTCGTCGGGTTGGCCCTCTTCTTTGATTACTCCAATGGTTTCCACGATGCGGCCAATGTGGTGGCGACCATTATCGCCACGGGGGCAATGAGCCCTCGAAGCGCTCTGGGCCTGGCCGCCATTGCCCATTTCATAGGACCTTTCCTCTTCGGCACGGCAGTGGCTCAAACCATCGGAAAAGGAATTATTGACATCTCCGCCTTTGACCCAGGCCAAACCGGGATATCCATCTCCCTCGTCATTGCCGCCCTGATTGGGGCAATCGCCTGGAACCTCATCACCTGGGCCTGGGGGCTCCCGTCCAGTTCGTCCCATGCTCTGGTAGGCGGAATGATCGGCGCAGTCTTAATCGCTTACGGACCCGATAAGGTCCTCTGGAAAGGGGCTCTCTATGTCATTTCGTTTTTGATCCTTACCCCTGTGGTGGGCTTGATCTTCGGCAACCTCGTTCTGAAGATCACCTTTCGTCTCTCAAGGAAGGCGCCGCCTCAGATCTCCCATTTTTTCAACCGGGTCCAGATTCTCTCCTCCGTGGCCCTCTCCCTCAGCCATGGCTCCAACGATGCCCAAAAAACCATGGGCATTATCACCATGTCTCTGGTCATCCTCGGCGTCTTTCCGGATTTTCATATTCCCTTCTGGGTGGTTGCGAGTTGTGCGGCCGCGATCGCCCTTGGAACGGCAAGCGGAGGATGGCGAATCATTAAGACCCTGGGCTCGAAGATCTATCGCCTGAGGTCGGTTCACGCCTTTTGCGCCCAGACCGCTTCTGCCACGATTATCCTCGGAGCGGCGCTCCTCGGAGGGCCTGTTTCAACGACCCATGTTGTTTCCTCCAGCATCATGGGCGTGGGGGCAGGGCAGAGGGTCTCCGCTGTCCGGTGGGGGGTTGCAAAGAATATCATCCTGGCCTGGTTCATCACCATCCCTGCCTCTGCCATAATGGCAGGTCTCTGTTTCCTTCTGATCCGGATGGCCCATCCCAATTTTTAAAGAAAAGGAGCAAAATCATGGTATTCGATTTCCTCAGAAGAAAAAAGTCCTTTCAGGGCAGTGAGAATCGTTTCTTCGATCTCCTCTCCCATCAATCCTTAAAGAGCATCGAGGGGCTGGATGCCCTCTGGAACTTCGCTGAAAACGGAACCAAGGAAAACGCCAACCTCGTCAGGAATATTGAAAGGGAGGCGGATGAGCTGCGGCGGATTTTGATCCAGGAACTGGATCAGACTTTTATAACGCCCATAGACCGGGAGGATATCTTTGAACTCTCCCGTGCCATTGACGATGTGGTCGACTATGCGAATACGACCGTGGATGAAATGGAGATTTATGAGGTTAAGGGAGACCATCATATCAAAGAGATGGTCAATATCCTCCGTAAAGGCGCCCGGGAATTATATGATGCGGTCAAAATCCTGAAAGACTATCCCAAAATCGCCTCAGAGCATGCGGTCAAAGCCAAATCTTATGAAAACCAGATCGAGAAAGCCTATCACATGGCGCTCGCTGACCTCTTTAAGGGAACGGACACGGTCTATATGCTGAAGATGCGGGAGATCTACCGCCATCTCAGCAATGCGGCCGACAGGGGAGATGAGGCCGCCAACATCATCTCGAGCATTGTGATGAAACATACCTGATTTGAGTCCTGAACGTTGTTCCAGTACATAGTGCTTTCCTCAGAACTAAAGTGAATCACCTGGAAAAAGAGTCATTGCGAAAAGCGAAGTTATTCCATCAAAGATGGGACAATGACATCTTTCCCCGTATTTGGGGCGTGGTCCCCGTCCACCCGGTGAAGCTAACCAGAAGGGTAATGCCCTGCCTGGGCTTAGCGCCTTTTTACGAGCTTCTTACGATTTTTCTGTTTTTTGTAAAAGGTTAAAAACTTTTTAGGAGAAAATACTTTTATTCCCTGGCATAATTCGATGGGGAAATGGTCCTGATTTCCAGTGACAAGACAAACAGCTTTACCTGCGAGGGCAACTTCGAGAAATGGCTCATCTTTAGAGTCAGGGAGCGAATGGTTCAAAGGAGAAGGCGCTATTGTCTGCCCGCGATACACAACATAGTCAAGCAGTGCATCTACCTTTTCTTTTGCAAACTTAAACTTCGGTCGGCTCAGGACTTCATCATATTCCGAAAGAATACGGGCATCAAAAGAAAGGATTAGCTCTCCGGATGAAACCATGCGGACAATCTCTCCGCATGTCCCGAAGGGCGACAAAAGGCCTGCAACGAGAACATTGGTATCGAGGACAATGTTCATTGCACGCGTTTCTTACGAACAGCTCTTATTTCAGCGTTGATTTCATCCATCGAGATTCCGTCAGTCCCCTGTTCAATGGACCGGCGTTGAATGGACGCCACCGCATCAACCGCGCGGGCTTGACGGAATGCGGACAAAGATTCCTCAAGGTTTGCATCATTTATCGCTGCAAGAATGGCTATGGGCCGTCCATTACTGGTAACAACCATCTCTCTTTCTTTGGGGAGTTCTTTCCAGATTTGTCCCGATTTGCCCCTTAAATCTCGAACCGTCAAAAATTTCATGCTTTTAGTCCTCCAACTGTGTACTATATTATGCACACAATTGTCACCCAATGTCAACCAGATTTTGGCTCATAACGCAAAGCTCGTCATTAATGTCCTGATGCCCCGGGACAATGACATCTTACCCGGTATTTGGACCGGTGGTCACCGCCCACCCTTTTTCAAGAAATTTAAGCTCATTCTTTTATATCTGGAACTGCTGAGTATGAGGAATGCTTGGTGAAAATGGAAACTTCATTTTGTCCTTCTTAATATGGACACTCCATTTCTCTTTATCTCTTCGGCCAGGGTTCCACCATTATTGAAATCTCCCGGTTTGAATGGAATAGGTTCTATTCTGTTGTCAATTTTTCTCCTGAAAGGGACAATCTTTCTCCGATCCTCAAATCTATCTCCTGTAAAGGCGTTGGAAATTAAAGCAACATCTATGTCGCTCTCTGGTTTTGTTTTCCCTTTAGCATGGGAACCAAAAATGAAGGCTTCTGTTATATGGATCTTGTTCTTTTCCAACTCTTCAATATATCTTGTAACTACTTTTATGGTTAAATCCTTTTTATTAGCCACTTCTTGAGCTCCTCAATCTTTCTCAAATATTCTTTAGATAAATTTCTCGTGCATCTTTTCTTAAAAGAAAATTTCTCGTCTGGATATCTTGCCTCCATATTGAAGTCTGTAATTGTCTCAAGGAGTTCTAATTGCTCCTCTGTTAAGCCGAGCGAAATCTTTTCTGCTAAATGCACAAGCCGATGTGTATACGGTGGATTTTCATTAAGTTTATCCAGATAGATTGCTTTCAGAATCTTTTCGATAGTAAGATGTCCAAAAAATAGTGAGTATGGATAATCCCTCTTTTCAAAAAGGTGCTCTGCAACCTTCCAATCATCCTTGGCAGATTCAAGCCAATATTTGATGCGATCTTCTTTCGTCACCATATCCCTTTGTCAATTATCAAGCATAGTATAAATCTGATCGTGGATTTTATCAACAAAAGATTTTGACTACCTTTGTATAATCTCCCTCGTCTATGAATGGGGTCACCCATTAAAGTCTTGCAATACTACAATCTTCAACCTTTATTTTAAACTGCTGCATTGCAAGACTTGACCCCATTTTTTTTATCAGGCTTTTCCGGAAACGAACAAAGGGAGCTTTTCGAAACTTCGATTTCTGTAATTCGCCTTTTTCAATAGAGATATCATCTGGGCTAAACGTGCATATTTGAAGCTCAGCAGTTGTAGCAATGACAGGGAAATATAAAAACCGAAAGTCTGTTTTATCGTTTTTGTGCAGTTGATATTCTTCAAAGGCAATCGCCTCGGTGGCCTCGAGTAATTCTGCCGCTGTTCGTTCTAACATTGGTTTGCTTTTTGGGTCTTGTCCGGTAACAACACAAAACTCGGATTCAGAAGACGCTGGGTCTAAAGCAGCATCGTACCAGTCGAAGTCCTTCGTGTTCTCATTCCCAACGTATGTTAACCAAAATGTCGCATGACGCCGTTCTGCAGATTTGGTCGAAGGTTCTAGAAAAATCCAGTTAGTATCACGAACTCGCTTGCATTCCACAATTACCGTTAGAGTATCGTATTGGTTTCTGAGCACAAGGTCGACAAATCCATCGTGGCCTGTTTCCAAGTTACGCCATGGGAATTCTTTTAACAGAACCTTCCAACCTTGATCAGCATACGTCTTCTTAATATGATTCTGTATTCCGATCTGCAAAGGAAAGCCCGAAGAATTAACAAAATTCTGCAATTTATCGTCATTCATTTTGCATGCCCCTCATCGTTTGGCCATAACGGCAAGTTAACCAGGAGCCGGATTTATAGGCGATCTGGCTCACCGCTTTGTTCGGCCTGTTGATTTCTGTGCCAGGTCTATCAGAGAGCGCAGGGCTTCGTTGACAGCCTCCTCTGTGGGAAACACTTTGGCCACGTCGGGACTCAGAAGTACAAGGTTGCTGCCTTTCCGGTAGGACTCAAAATACTTGCCACGGATTCCTTGGCCTAAATCTTCTCGCCTATACTCGGGACGGAGTTCATCGGATACTTTAGCCTTCTTCATAGATTCTTCTCTCCTTGCGGTCCATGAGACGCGCGTTTATAATTCTCGTTCGGTCTACACGTTCAGTGTGGGAGACAACGATTAGCCGTTTCTGGAACGACAGCCCAAAGGTGATATATCGGTTTTCGCTCATAGAATGATCTGGATCGTCAAATGTAATTGCTAAAGGATCACCGAAGATTGTCGCTGCTTCCTAAAACGTGACTCCGTGTTTCTTAACGTTTGCGGTCGCCTTCTTGGGGTCCCATTCAAAACTCATATTGCCCCTACTAAATATTATATCAGAATTGCATATCGATAGCAGTTATTATTATGGCCGAACGACTGAAATAAGGCACAGGGCCAACCAACCTTTGCAAACTGGCAGAGCCTTATTCCCCGTCGCCTTGATTGAATTGTTAAATACAATTGTCGTCAATACTTCTAACGGCCCTTGTTAAATACCACTTCCATGTGGGATGCAATGTCATCTCATCACCTGTGTTAATGTTATGAATACAAATAACTAAACCCGTATCTATAAATTGAGATTTGGCTTCCATTAGGACATCATCAGCAGTATTTCCTGAAAAACCATATTTTCCCTTGAGCTTCCGCCATATGTTAATTTCCTTAACTTGTTCTCCTCCCTCACAGACCAAACAAGACAATGCCTTTGAGGAATTAAGAGATAGCTTATTCCACTTCTCCTCGAATTCGTCTACAAGACACGGGGAAAATTTTGTCGTCTCCAACCATTCTTTGACTTTTGCAATCGTATCTTCAATCCCTACTAGAGGCAATGGATTTACAATTAATGATGTCATTGCGCCCTCAAGCTTAACACCGTTTTCTTTGAAAACAAGAATGGGCAAAGTTTTAGATTCTAAGAATTGTCGAAAGGCTAAAATTGCGATTTCTTGATTAACCCATACTGAAGAACGAATGCCCCAATTCTCTCCTGAACTATTTATCACTGAGCCTCTTTTATGTAGAAAAGAAATTGCACCAAAGCAACGCTGAAGGCCCTCAAAAATATGCTGGCCCAACGCGCTAAGGTCATGTACAGATTCAGCAAAGTAAGCTTCAAAATCCTGAGTTGCGTTGATAGTATCTCTGACTGAGCTCCCAAGTGATTTTTCCTCTTCAGTTACTTGGCCGCAGCTTACGAATATCAATTTTTTGTTGGTCAGTCCCATATGCCATTACTTATCTTAATATTTAGCATTTAACGTTAAGGCTCACCGGGAGCCGGATTTATCGGCGATCCGGTGGAGCCGATTGTTATGCGACGGCTTACGCTTAATGTTTCCGCCTTTCCGCAATTCGGATTAATTGATCTGCAAGCATGATTAGTTCAACAACCTCGGCGGGATCGTTAAAATCTACATCCCGATGACTACTAGGGTTTTTGAACGACCCAATAGCTCCGGCAAAGAGATCGCTGATAGCTTGTCTTTCACTCGCTATTTGTGTATTGTCAGTTAGAGGTCCGTTTTCCGGATGAAATGCTTTTCTCATTAGATTGACGCCTATGTCGGTTTTGTCTGCACCAGCGAGAGTTCTGACCCTTACCTCGACCTCTTTGAAGGCTTCAAAAATGGCAGTATCGTAGTCTCCGCGCAAAAAAGCTGGGCTAACTTTTGAAGCCAACTTAGGATCCAAAGTTTTGTCCGGGAGAAGGGTGGCCGCTCTGTAGCTACGAACGTCCGCAGTCTCCCTAAATTTGCGACCTCTACGTGTAATGAAGATCCAGTCTCCAGTTTGGTGGCCTGGAGCTGGCGCAATCAACCCCTCCTTTTCAAGCCATACCCATGCTTCAGTAATTGTCTTTGCGATCGCATCGTAGTTGTCCTGCGCATACGCCTGTAGATTACTTTGGAGAGTAAAGGTGTAGCGATTCAACATTCCGGTGGACTTGGCTTCCTCAAACTGGCAAAGACATTCGAGGAGAGGGACGGCTAGTTCCTCTGGATCCATTTGAAGAACTACATCGACAGGTGGGAATACTTTGTTCATCAAGGACATTTGATTTTCCTTTATTCCCGCATAACGAGTCTCTAGAAAAAGCCCGATTTCGGCTATCTTCTAACTCGTAAGTTATTGATTTTATTGATTGCAAATTTACGAAAAATGACTTTTCCTACAGACTCAACGATTGAAATCAGCGGTGGCTGTAAGCCATCCGCTGATTTGTTAGACGGTGGTTTTTCCTATTTTAAGGAGACACGGTTATTCCTTTGCCGCTGCCTTGGCACATTGCGGGCAAAACCATTCGGGAGCATCCTGACGATAATCATTGACATTATATTCTGCTCCGCAGTGTCTGCATGCAAGAATCTTCGGTGGTTCAACTTTCGGCTTTGTGCCTTCTCCTCTAAACCAATAAACTGCCCGGTTTCCCTGAAACAGATACCATGCAAGCAAAGGGGCTATGCCCAATGATTTGCCTTGAATTGCAACGGTAAAGATTTTCTCTGCCAAAAATAGCATTAACGCTGTCGAGCTGGCGACGCGTGACATCTTAAAAATACCATAACTCAGCACACAATTAATGATGAAAACAAACATCCCCCCCAGAAGTTGGTAGACATCACCGCCTATGTAATAACGATAGATAAATGTAAAACCTGTCACGACTGCTATCAAAGAACAAGCAATAACACCCATCATGGCTGCATCACGGGCATCCTTTTCTTCATAGAAGTCTGGCCACAACCACCAGTATTTTGTCCGATTTGTAGTGCTTTGGCTCATAATCTATGCTCCTTTGATGACGAAGATTCGTTGCCTTGATCTGATTCGTCTAACGAGTCTGTAGAAAAAGCCCGATTTCGGCTATTTTCAGAATCGTAAGTATTTGATTTTATTGATAGCGAATTTAAGAAAAATGACTTTTCCTACAGACTCAACGATAAGGCTCACCGGGAGCCGGATTTATCGGCGATCCGGTGAAGCCAGTTGTTAAGTTATTTAGTATGCGGTGCTTGCCATACAATATTCTTTTGTGAATCCCATATGGAGACACTTGCGCGGTTATACGCCGTATTAATATCAATGAGTTTATTAAAGCCATTGTCATTGAACGACATCCCTGGATTGCCCGCAGGCGCAAGACCAAGATTAAAGCGATTTGTGCCTTCTCTGTCGTACAGCACCAGTTCTGGGGCGTCATGAAGACCCAAGTAAAAAGATGCTCGAACCTTGTTGTCTTGGCTTATGAGATGGAGGGCTTTTGTTTTTATTTCGTCGGGATAATTTAAGGATTCCTTGGCTGAAACTGATGAGGCCACATTCACAAGTTGAATGGACATGCCACCAAGAAAAGATGATATAATGACGGCTATCAACAAAATGGTAAATTGCCTTTTGTTCATGATTACCCCTTTCCCCGTCAGTGGGTTCTGATTAATTGTTTACTGACTTAACGAAAAAATCAGCCGGAGCGTAGCGATCGGCTGGATTGACTTTGTTAGCGTGTTCATTTATCTGCCTCAAGAACATAGTCGTAAACAGCCTCAAGATGTGCCCTTACGTCGCTGGCGGCTATCATACGATGGTCAGCTTCCTGAAGTACAAACCTGTCAAAAGTACCATACCAAGCGGAACTTGTCTCAGTAATGACTATTTTTTCGTTTATGTCTTGGAATTGATCAGCGGTAATATCAACAAGCATGTCGCCTTTCTCAAGCCAATAGTGAGTTTCAAGCGAATTACCTTCGCCTCGTTTCCCCTTGATGAGTATGAAGCCATCTATGCCATTGTCTTTAAAGTAGGTACCCAAAAGCATTGAAGCATCAGAACAACTGCCAGTAGGATAATCAGCCAAAGAGAGAGGCAGCTCTGTCCTGTCACATTTTTGAATTGCCTCTCGAAATCGCTCGGCCAGTTCTCTTATTCTATCTTCATCGGTCATGTGTCTTATGCGCTAACGATAGTAGACGGAAAAATTATATTATGATATGATAATTCCGTCTATTATTGCATGTCTGTCTGTTGCCGAACCTGTTAATATAAAAGGGTATTCTATGTTGAAAATCATGGATGTCCACAATTCCTCCAAAGAGCCAGGCTGGTGATATGAGGCTGGCTCCCAGGAGAATCCAGCCTCTCTTCCCTATTAATCCAAACATTTATCAAAAAAAGGATAGGCTCGTCAAGATATTCAAAGAGGACTATTCGAAATGATCCGGGATTGGGAGTTTTTTATCTAATCCGAAGGGAGATGGTTTCTGAACTTCAATCTGGAATGACTCTGTTCCAAATTCAATCTGTAAGTATTTCTCCCCTCAATGAGTGAGGGTAGGCTTTGACGATGCGGACGGGAACAATCTTTCCTGTTGATTCCAAATCCCCTTCGAAGTTGACTGTCTTATGAGTGCGGGTTCTTCCGGTCACATCCTGCTCGCTCTGCTTGCTGTAGCCCTCCACCAGAACCTCTTCGATACGGCCCTCCAGGGCCTGGTTCTTTTGAAGGGTGATCTCCTTTTGAATCTTCTGTAGAAGCGCAAGCCTTTCCTGTTTCACTTTCTCTTCTACCTGTTCTCCGAGCCGGGCGGCCTTCGTTTCCTTTCTTGGAGAGTATTTAAAGGAGAAGAGGTCATCGAATCGGACCTTCTCCATCAAGTCGAGAGTCTCTTCGAAGTCCTTCCCCTCCTCACCCGGAAAACCAACGATCACATCCGAGGTAATCGCAATGGAGGGGCAAACCTCTCTCAACCGATCAATTTTCCCAAGGTATGACTCTCTGGTGTAGCCCCGATTCATTGCCTTCAGGATTCCATTTGAACCGGATTGGAATGGAAGATGAATATGCTCACAGAGTTTCTCCAGGCCACCATACGCCTGGATCAGTTCCTCGGATAAGTCCTTCGGATGAGAAGTGGTGAAACGAATCCGCTCGATCCCCCCGATCCCATCAAGCCTTGAAAGAAGCCCCGGAAACTTGATCTCCTCTTCCAGCCCCTTTCCGTAAGAATTGACATTCTGGCCAAGGAGGCATATCTCTTTCACACCCCTTTGTGCCAGGTGACTGACCTCATTCACAATCTCCTGACTCGGCCGACTCCTCTCCCTTCCCCTCACATAGGGAACAATGCAGTAGGAGCAGAAGTGGTTGCACCCCTGCATGATCGTGACATAGGATTTGACCACGGATACTTGGCCCTGAGGGAGAAAGGCGTCGAGGCGCTTTCCTTCCGTATCAAACCCTGTTTCACAGACCTTCTCTCCAATGACTTCCAATCTCTCCAGCATTTGCGGAATCAGATGAATGGCGTGGGTTCCGATCACCATATCGAGGTAAGGAATCCGGGCCAACAATCTTTGGCCTTCCTGCTGGGCCACACAGCCGGCCACCCCGATGATCGTTCCTCTCTCCTCTTTCAATCCCTTAAATCTTCCAAGGGCGCTGTAGACCTTCTGTTCCGGCTTCTCCCTGACGCTGCAGGTGTTGACGAGGATGAGGTCGGCCTGCTCTGCATCCGTTGTTTCAAGATAATGCGACCTCTCGAGGAGCCGGAGGATCTGCTCCGAGTCATGCTCATTCATCTGACAGCCATAGGTTTCGATGTAAACTCGCTTCTGCATCGATCTATTCATTGAGCGCATTCCGAGAGTGCAACTTACTTCAGTCGCCGAATTGGCCTGGTTTCTTTTTTCCTGGATTCCTGGCTTCCTTATTCAGTCGTCGAATTTGCCGGCGGGTCCCTTATCGCTCGCAAGGCGGGTGGCCCGTTCGATGATCTTGCTTTCCGTCCATTGCACCGGGTCTTCCATCCGGCTCACTTTTGGTCCAAGATCGCAGGAGTCTGCCTTCAAAATAGCCTCGATGGCAAAGGGGGCCGTATCCTTGGAATTGAAGACCTCTGTCATCATCTTATAAGCGAAGGCCTCTACCTGCTTGACAATCCGATCCCGGATCTCTTTGGGTTGGGCGAGCAGTTTATTTTCAAACGGAAGGTTAAGATTCTTATAGTCTCCCTTTTTCCAGTTTTTCGATTGGGCATAGGCCGCCATCTCTGTCCAGAGCTCCTCGGAAACGCCCTCCTCTTTGACCTTGTTGAAATTTCCATTCGCATCCAGAATGGCATTTCCATAATCATTGACCTGAACACCCCATGAGATCATCTGGAGGGCTGTGGCGACATTCGCTTTTGTGGTATGGGTTTTGGCAAGGATCTGACGAAGTCTCTCGGAGCTGTTTCCGGAAGTGCCATGCTGGGCGCCTGAGACTTTATATTTTTCTATCGCCTTGTGAATATCTGCGGTCAATTGCACCTGAATCCCTGAGTCCTTCTCTTCGATGCCATGGGTCGTTCCATTGTTCAACGCGATCCAATCCGGGAAGATGTCATGTGCGTTCAGCCCCTGGATGAGAAAGAGCGCCTCTTCTACCGTGGAGAGCCCTTCGTCACCTTTGATTTCCCCCACCTCTGTTTCAAGCCCCGCCCATTTAGGGATATAGGGGTTGATGGAAATATTGGCTAATAGGTTCTGGTCATCAGGAAGATGAGACGCATCAATGGCAATCGAGGTCATTCCTGCTTCGAAGAAGGTGGGAATCTCAATCTTAGCCGCGGCGAGGTCTTTTTCGTTTTTAATTCCATAATGATCGGCATGGATCGCCACCGGGATGGTAATCCCAAGTTCGTTGCAGATCGTATCGACCAGCATCGCCATATTCCAGAAGTTCACCGCACAATAGGCTTTTGCGCCCCCTTCCGATTTGGCGATCTCGATGATGACAGGCGTGTTGGCTCGCTGGGCGGCCCGAAGCACTCCCCTGATGACAAATTGATTCCGGCCGTTTGCTGCCATTGCGATCGCCCTCCCTTTGGCTATCATGGCCCGATCCACCGCTTTCCCGCTCACAATTAAGGCCTTTGAATTGGGAAAAAGTCTCTTGATATTAGGCGGTCGTCCAATCTCAAGGGCTTTTTTGAAATCAGCTTTTGAAACTCTCTTTTTCGCCATGACTTTCTCTCCTTTCAAAGAGGATACGATTAGCCAAGTTTTAACAATTTAATTGTTGAGAAAACGTGCCTTCCACAATCCCTAAGCATCAAATTCCAGTAACCAAATCCCAATCTCCAAATAATATCCAATCACCAAACTTCAATCACCAAGAGATTTTGAGCTATTTAAAAATTCGGTTATTAAGATTTTGGTCATTATTTGGTTATTGGTGCTTGGAATTTGGTGTTTCTATTTTTTCGCTCTTAATACCTGGGCAATATCTTCCACCAACTTCTTTGAACCCACATAGAGCGCTGTTCGCTGGTGATGTTTGCCCGGCTGAATCTCAAGAATCGGGATTCCCGCCTCGTTGACAGCCATCCCGCCCGCTTCTCGGCACATGAAGGCCACAACCGACCCCTCATACATGAGGCGCAGTTTCCCTTCGGGACGATTCTTTTTGGGGTTGGGATGATTGACGATCGCCGGATACATGAACATGCCGCCGTTTGTCAGAAGCCTGTGAAAATCTCCGGCTAACGCGCCCAGGTATCTGAAGGTATACTTACTTTCATTCTCCATGATCCATTTCTGAACGCGTTCAGCATAAGTGTAACGGTTCGAGGCATTGAACGACAACTCCCAGCTTTTGGGGTCTTCGGGAAGGACCATTTGGGTAGGCCTGACAAAATTCATGGTCTCGTCGATATGGAATTGCCAGGTGCCCGCATCCTTCAGCCCAAGGGTGAAGGTCCCTGTCGGAATGACAAACATGCCGGCGGCAATATAATCTTTTCCTGCCCTTAGATGGCCGTCCTCAGGGCCTTCCAGATTACGCTTCGCAATGCCAAATAGAAAGCCAATCGGGAGTCCATGGGGGATATTGGAGGAGCCGTCCATCGGGTCGAAATAGACGAAATAACGTCCTCCATCGGGATTGATCTGGATGATCTCCTCCGATTCCTCGCTGACCGCATGAATGACCCTGCCCGAGGTCTTCAGATAATGAAGGGTGATCTCCTGGGCAATCTGATCCATACGCATGACATCCTCGCCCTGCACATTGACATCGCCTGCTGAGCCGAGATTCCCCTTCAAGGCGCCGGTGAGATAGTAGTGCTGGATATACTTTCCCGCGCTGATGATGGCGTCCATGAGGACCAGAAAGTGATAGGTGCGATTATGCTTCTCCTGATGCTGGAGAAGAAAATTCATAAAGGTTTGCTCGAATCGAATCATAGGGGCCTCTCTCCTTTTTCAGGGCAATCAGATTTTCAGTCCATCATTTAAAACATTGGTGAGGGGCAAATTTGACGTTAAATTTTCCATTTTCTTAAGAGGCGAATTGAACCGTAATTTGTCAGATCGAGATGGAGGGGAGTCACGGAGATGCATGCCCTGGATACCGCCTCAAAATCAGTGTCCTTCTTCTGATCAAAAATGAATTGCCCGCTTCCGATCCAGTAATATTTCTTCCCCCGTGGATCGGTCTTCTCTATGACACCGCTTCCATTATGAACCCACCTTCCCTGACGGGTGATCTTATACGATTTGATTTCCTCCTCATCGAGGTTAGGGACATTGACATTGAGGAGGGTATCCTTCGGGAGTCCATGTTTGATCACATGTTTGGCCATCCTCACCGCAAACCGTGTCGCCGCATCAAATTTAAAATGACTCCGCGAGACCAGGGAGACGGCAAAGGAAGGAATGCCCAACAGGGTCCCCTCGAAGGCCGCCGAGACGGTTCCGGAATAGGTGACATCATCCCCCAGGTTTCCTCCTTTGTTAATCCCCGCGACGATCAGCCCTGGCCGGTCGGGCAGGAGGACATTGACCCCCAGATGAACGCAATCTGCCGGAGTTCCATCCACAGCGTAATAATTCTTCTTGATCTTTTCTACGCGGAGGGGCCGATGGAGGGTAAGGGAGTGAGCGATGGCGCTCTCTTCCCTGTCAGGAGCGACGACAAACACATGGCCGACCTCACGGAGAGCCCTTGCCAGTGCAAGGATGCCTTTGGAATGGATGCCATCGTCATTGGTCACCAGAATCGTTGGCTTTCTGTCCATAGATGATGGAAGAAAAGATGGTCGGGGCGAGAGGATTTGAACCTCCGACACCTGACACCCCATGCCAGTGCGCTACCAGGCTGCGCTACGCCCCGACGAAAACTAAGGAATGATGGAAAAATGGAATACTGGAATATTGGATGCAATATAAAGGAAACCATCTTGTTCAATGTTTAAAACCTATTCTTCCATTATTCCAATTTTCCATTATTCCCATGTTTTTTTAGTATACTCAATTTCATCAAAAAAGTCCAGACTAATCACCGACTAATCACCGACGACCACGGCCGTTCCTCGGGCGGTCACCAGCCACATCACCATATCATTATGCGTTCCCAGAACCTGATAGGCCACATCCACTCCGATGACTCCATTTCCTCCCATCTCAATCGCCTCATCCTCAAGCATCCGGATGCAGAGTTCCCTTGCGCTTTTCACTTTCTCAGCCCAGGAGATCGCAACCCCTCCGTTAAACCTGTTCAAATCCAGATCCTGGACCAGGCCCACTCCGAAAACATGTTCGTGGGTCACCATTCCCAGTGTCTTCAAAATTTTTCGATTGCTGAAATCAAAGGCATGGACAGCCATGATCTCCTTTCTCTTCTGCTCCTTCTCCAGAAATTTCTTTACCTCTTTCTTTCTTTTCTCGTTACAGGTGGAGCAGATGTCGGGGAGGCCTTGTCCCGATTCATAGACATATGAGCTTCCACAGGCCGTACAACTGACAACCCAGTTCATAATACGCTCCCTGGCTACCCCGGAAATTTAATAGACAATATAGGCTTCGTCTTAAGGCAACGGTAACGATGCCCGTATCGTCTATAAAAGGTTACGTCTGTCGTGTTTAATTCTTTTAAACCTAACCGCTACCGAATGACGAATCAGGCTTCGTAACCGTAACCTTAACCCGCGCCTCAGGGTTATTCTCATTTAAACCTATTCCAGCATTCTTCTGATCCCCTTCAATTCTTCCTGGACCGCCAACAGGAGTTCGTGATCGATTCCTCTTGATCTCTTCTCAACCAGCCTCAGATTGACCCTGCTGTTCTCTGCACGCTCAAAGTCTCTGATCTTCTTCTTCGCTCCCGAGATGGTGAACCCTTCTTCATAGAGGAGTTTTCTAATTTTCAGGATGAGGTCTAGATCTTTTCTCCGGTAGAGGCGCTGGAGGGACCCTCCTTTGTGGGGCTTAATCACTCTGAACTCCGACTCCCAGTAACGGAGCACATGCGGTTTGATCCCCGTGATCCGGCTCACCTCTCCAATCCGGTAATAGAGCCTCTCCTGGGAGATGGGATATTCCATTTCTCGTTTCTTCAGCAATCTGGTCACAGCCTTATCACCTCACTCTGCCGACCTGACCGTCCCTTCACGGAGATCGAAATGGACCAGGGGTGACTCGCAGGCTCCGATTCACTCACTCCGTGGAGCTATGCTCTCCTGTCTGCGTGTCCTTCCGGTTGAGGCCTCCCTTCATCACCTGACTCGGCTTAAAGGTTAAAATCCGTCTCGGAGTAATCTCGATGTCATCCCCTGTCTGAGGGTTGCGGCCCCGCCTTGACCTCTTGTTCCGGATGACAAAATTTCCAAAACCCGAGATCTTGATCTTGTCATGGCGCTGGAGATGCTCTTTGATGATATCGAAGATGGACTCCACAATCTTGGCCACCTCTTTCTTGGAAAACCCAACCTTCTCGTAAATGGCCTCCACAATATCAACCTTCGTCATGGTCTTCATCCTCCTTTCTCCGAAATCTTTTATCCTCTCAATTCTGCCTTAAAGACTTCCCTCAGCCTGGAGATGACCTTCTCATGATATTGGTTCACTTCATCATCCGTCAGAGTCCGGTCGCCGGCTTGATACCGGATTCGATAAGAGACGCTCTTCTTTCCCTGCGGAACAGGAATTCCCCGATAGACATCAAAGAGATTGATTTCGTCGATAAAGGGCTGCTCAAGCAAACGGATGGCCCCTTCCACTTTTTCCGCTTCGAGGCGATCCTCGACTACGAGGGAGAGATCCCGGTGGACCGCAGGAAATTTCGGAAGGGGTCGGAATTTCCTTTCTTCCACTGCCCCCTTCACCATCCGGTCGAAATCGATTTCGAAGAGATAAGCCTTTCCGGGAATCTCATAATGGCTTAACGCTTCCGGATGGACCTCGCCCAGAACGCCCATCTCCTCTTCTCCGAGGAGAATCTTCGACGACTTCCCAGGATGAAGATAGGGGATATCCTCGGTCCTGTCAAATGTTATTCCTTTGACCTGAAGGAATTCGAACAGATCCTCGATACAACCCTTGACATCATAAAAATCAACCTGCCTAACTGACGAGGCCCAATGGATTTCTCCATCCATTCCCATCGCCAGACCTGTTAGATATTTGACTTCTTTTGGGAGTCGTTCCCCTTCCGCGGGCAGATAGACCTTCTTCAATTCGAAGATCCTCAGGTTCACATTCTTATGGGAGAGATTGTAACGGGCCGTCTCCATCAGACCCGGAATCAACGAGGTTCTCAGAACGGATGAGTCCGCTGTCAGAGGGTTCAGAATTGGAAGACACCGCCTTCTCGGATCGTCCGGAGAAAGGCTGAGTCCATTCAAAGAGAGAGGAGCCGTAAAGCTATAGGTGACCACTTCGTAATAACCGTGCTGGATGAGGAGATCTTTTGTCTTCCGTTCAAGGATCAACTCCCGGCTCATCTCCTCGGAAGAAGGGGGGCCTTTCGGAAGGGTGAGCGGGATATTCTCATATCCATCGAGACGCGCCGCCTCTTCAATCAAATCGATCTCCCTCTCAAGATCGCCGCGAAAGGAAGGAGGGGTTACGCTCAGCCTCTCTTCGCCCTCCTCACGAACATCCAGTTCCAGATTCTTTAAATAAGCCTTTATCTGCTTGGTCGAAATCTCCTTTCCCAGGATCCGGTTCACACTCGTGACGCTCAAAGGGATCGGGGCGGGCCGGATGGGTTTCGGATAAGCATCCACCGCTCCTTCAACCACCCTTCCTCCGGTGAGTTTCTGAATCATTGAGGCCGCGCGGTTGGCCGCATTCAGACACCCTCCGTAATCGATCCCCCTTCCAAACCGGTAGGAGGCCTCTGTCTCAAAACCGAGTTTTTTAGACGTCCTTCGATTGTTCATCGGATGAAAGTAAGCGCTCTCCAGAAGGACGGTCCGGGTCTCGGCTCTGATCTCCGAGTTGAGCCCTCCCATCACGCCGGCAACGGCCACCGGTTTGACTCCATCGCAGATCATCAGCATCTCTTCGTCGAGAGCCCTCTTGACTCCGTCCAGCGTGATAAACGCCTCGCCCCTTCGAGCCCTGCGGACCACAATTCTTCCCTCTTCCAGCAGTTCAAAATCGAAGGCATGGAGAGGCTGTCCGCACTCCATCATCACATAGTTGGTCACATCGACGACATTATTGATGGAGCGAATGCCTACTTTCTCCAATCGGGTTCGCATCCAATTCGGAGAGGGGCCTATTTTCACTCCTTCGATCATGCGCGCCGCATATCGGGGACAGAGATCCGGATCCAGAAGAATCACGGATGTTTTCCGGTGAATCTCACTGCCCGCGTCAGATAGTGACAGGGCCGGATATTTGAGCCGCTGATCGGTGAGGGCCGCAATCTCTCTCGCCACTCCGATCACACAGAGCCAGTCCGGACGATTGGGTGTGATGCTGATATCGAGGATCGTATCCGCCAATCCCAGGGCTTCCCCGAGGCTTACGCCAAGAGAGGCATCGGGATCGAGGATCATAATCCCGGAAGCCTCCTGCCCCAAACCCAGCTCGATCTCTGAACAGAGCATCCCTTCGGAGACTTCTCCCCTGATTTTAGACCGCTTGATCTCAATGCCGTTCGGGAGTTTCGCTCCAACCAGGGCAAGAGGAACTTTCTGCCCTTCCCGGATATTCGTGGCGCCGCAGACAACCGAAAATTTTTCCTGATGGGTTTTTGCTTCGACCAGGGAAAGGCGGTCCGCATTGGGGTGGTTCCGGATGGATTGAATCTCAGCCACAATGATCTTTTCAAACCCCTGCCCCGTAGGTGTGGCCGCCTCAACCTCCAGGCCTCCCATGGTCAGAAGGTTGATCAACTCCTTTACCCCCATCCGGATATCCACATAATCCCTGAGCCAGTTGAGACTGATCTTCATCTTTTTTCCATCTCATCAATCCCCCCCTCCCTCACCCTCCCCTCTCCGAGCCAGAGGCTCTTCTGAGCCGGAGGCCTCGAGGGGGGAGGGATGGGTGGGGGTGATACTCAGAACTGTTTAAGAAATCTCAGATCATTCGTGAAGAAGAGACGAATGTCGTTGATGCCGTATTTGAGCATGGCGATCCGTTCGATCCCCATTCCAAAGGCAAAGCCGGTCACTTCTTCAGGATCGTAGCCCACGAATCGATAGACAGCAGGATCGACCATGCCGGAGCCTAAAATTTCGAGCCATCCTGTGTTCGAACAGACCCCGCATCCTTTTCCCCCGCAGATAAAGCATTCGATGTCGATCTCCGCGCTCGGTTCCGTAAAGGGAAAGAAACTGGGACGGAACCTCAATTGGGTTCCTCTTCCAAACATCTGGTGAACGAAGACGCTTAATACCCCTTTGAGGTCCGAAAAGGTGATTCCCCTGTCGACCAGAAGCCCTTCCACCTGATGAAACATGGGGGAATGAGTCGGATCCGAATCGCACCGATAGACCGCTCCCGGGC
>Ga0208733_100135_pt1 | contig 39015 bp, 43 predicted proteins | sample SubbioR11Jul_8B1_FD_184816 | JGI IMG/M metagenome (GOLD analysis project Ga0208733, IMG submission 184816) | Serpentinite rock and fluid subsurface biosphere microbial communities from McLaughlin Reserve, California, USA - CR11Jul_8B1 (SPAdes) | ecosystem: Environmental > Terrestrial > Deep... | reverse complement strand
CTGCCTTCGCCGAAGCGGCTACGCGCAGGCAGGTATAAGATTTTCTCCAACATGCCTGCCCGAAGGCCGGTGATATTCCACGGAAGAGTGACGCATTACCCTCGCCTCCGATTTAGTATTGACTTCGGTATAACTTTTTGTCACGATTTTATGAAAACAGCCATATCCACATATCCATTTCAGATGAGATATTTAAAGAGGTCGAAAGGTTTTCTAAGGAGCATCAATATTCGAGGAGTGAAGTGTTTGCTATGGCAGTTAAGGAATTCTTGAATAAACTAAAATCCAAACAACTTCTCGATGCCCTGAATGAGGCATATTCAGGGGACGATTCCCCGGAGGAAATTACGCTTAGAGAAAAAAACAAAAGATACTATACTAAGAAAATACTGAAAGAAGAGCAGTGAACATTAGCGTGTTGGTGAAATACATTCTTTCTTCAGGATGCTCAAAAATGCCAAGATACGAGGCGCCCGAAATCCTGAGGAGTGAGGCGTACTTGGATGTATGCCGCAACGACGAAGGATGAGGGGAACGAAGTAGATGGGCGGTTTTCAGCATCCTGTTAAACAGGGAGATATCTTCTGGGTCAGCCCTGGACCTCCGAGAGGTTCTGAACCGGGATACCGGCATCCTCATGTGGTCATCCAGAATAATATTCCCTCAATGACGGTGGGTTTACAGGAAGGTCAGTCTTGTCATCTTGATGAAAAAGCTTGATCTGGTGGTAGACATCCCATGCGCTTTTGTTGCGGGGAGTTGCAGTCAGGAAACAACACCGCCGTCCTGTGGCTAAAAAAGCCTGAACCACTTTATATCGTTGCGTATCAGGATAGCGCAGATTGTGACTCTCATCTATCAGAACAAAATCCCGGTCACGATATTTTACATCCTCAAGAAGAAATTTAGCTGTACCATCATCGTCTTCCTTTAGATAACCCATTGAAAGGACACGAGCATTGAGTTGATAAACCTCATTGTAACGATCCCACATATCTACCAGAGCAGCAGGGCAGAGGATGAGCGGTCTCGCATGGTCAGTGCGCTCGAAGTGTTTGACAATGGCGGCTCCGATATAGCTTTTGCCAAGACCTACAACATCGGCGACGAATGCCCCGCCATAATCGCAAAGGATCTGTATGGCCTGCCGGACAGCTACTTTCTGGAAGTCAGCCAATTTTTTGGTGATCTCGTCGTCCCAGAGGATGTCTTTGTCGTCCTCTCCTTCCAGCCGATCCTTGACCAGAGTGTTGAGTGTTTTCATGTAGATATCGTAAGGGCGGACCGGGACGACAGCCCAGGACTGCTGGGTCTGCGACAAAAATATGGGTAGATTTGACAAATCTTTTTATTTGGCCTATAATCTGAATGCTTAATAAGCATACAGATTATAGGAGGTGGGCTATGGAGGAGACACTGGAAAGCTTGGAGGCCAAGAGAAAGTCTTTGTATCAGAAGTTGGAAGAGATCGGGGATTTCAGGCGCGGGATCATTTCGGTTAATTATCGCAAGTGCGGAAAGAAAAACTGCGCTTGCGCCAAGCCAGGGCGCTTGGGCCATGGTCCCCAGTATCTGTGGAACACGACGATCAAGGGCAAAAGCTATGCGAAAGGCTTGAGATTGGGTCAGGAGTTACAGAAGTACATGGAAGAGACTGTGAGGTATCGGGAATTTCGGAGGCTTTGCGGAGAGCTTGTTGGACTGAACGAGAAGATCAGTAATTTACGGCCTGTGGTCGAGATACAAGACAAAGATGAACGGGAGGCGTTGAAAAAAAAATTACAAATGATCTTCAGGAAGAGATCGGAAAGGAGTTAAGCCGTCTGGTCATTTTATCTTTGAGAGACAAAGAGAGACAAGGCCACGTTGACCTGGAGGCATGGGAGGTTCATATTCGTTCATCCATGCATTCAGTAGGCAGCAAGCTCCTGGAGAGATTGATCAATTCCGACGGGGGTGATTACCGAGGGAGAACGATACGTTCCGAAAAGGGGGAGGGGTTTGAATTCAAAGAGTATCGGGACAAGAACCTGCTGAGCGTTTTGGGTCCCGTGATTGTACAACGGGCTTACTATTATGATCAGGACTCTGGAGAGGGGTATTGCCCGAAGGATGTGGCTTTGGACATTGTAGAAACCTCCTTTAGTTCTGGAGTGAGGCGGATGATGGCAAGAGTAGGGGCCTATCGGCCCTTTGGGTTGGGACACGAGGACATCAAGGAGATGGCAGGCATCGAAGTGGGTCCCAAAGCCATTGAAAGGATTTCTCATCGATTAGGAGAGGATGTGGAGGGGTTTTTCCAAAGGGAAGGTAGCCAGTTTCTATCGGGCAAGATTGTCCCTCTTCGGCCCGTTGGGACGATCTATATTTGCATGGATGGGACGGGGGTGCCTGTGGTCAAGGCAGAGACGGCGAATCGAAAGGGTAAGGGGGAACAAGGGCAAGCCAAGACCCGAGAGGCCAAGTTAGGTTGTGTCTTTACCCAGACCACCGTCGATGAAAAAGGCTATCCGAAACGGGATGAGGGTTGGACCAGTTATGTCGGGGCCATTGAGGGGACGGAGACCTTTGGCAATAGGATTTACCAAGAGGCATTGCGTCGGGGATTAGAGCGAGCTCAAAAAGTTTGTGTCATTGGAGATGCTGCCCCCTGGATATGGAATATTGCAGAGGAACACTTTTATGGAGCGATTCAAATCATCGATCTTTATCATGCGAGGCAACATTATTGGACTGCTGCCCGGGCAGCCTTGGGTAGCCATCAGAAGAAATTAAATCAGTGGACAGAGAGGCGGCGCAAGGAATTAGATGAAGGGAAGGTAGAAGACCTCATTAAGGCGATCCAGCGCCTGGGGGTCTCCACCCCTGAACAGAAGAAGATTCTGGAAGGTGAGATCGCCTATTTTGAAAAAAACAAGGCCAGAATGCGTTACGCGGACTTTAGAAGGCAAAGCTTATTTGTAGGCTCCGGAGTGGTAGAGGCGGGTTGTCGAACGGGGATTGGCCAACGGCTCAAACAGTCCGGAATGCATTGGACGGTAAAGGGGGCAAATAATATCATAGATCTACGATGCTGCATTCTCAGTAATCGCTGGGAGGATTTTTGGGAGCAACGAGTCTCAGCTTAATACTACAGCGACTCTTTTAGAAAGAACGGCACTGTACCAACAAAAAGGGCTACCGCCCTATCCGTCATACCCGCGAAAGCGGGTATCCAGTTGAGCTTTTGACGCCCATAGACATCCTGGATTCCCGTTTTCACGCCTGCGCGCTGAAGCGCTCTGGCGCGCAAGCACGGGAATGACGAAAAAAAGTCGCTGTACTATTAAATTATTTACCCATAAATTTGTCGCACACCCAGGACTTTCCCTTATGTTGATCAATTAAGAATCGCTGCGTCATTGACAGCTATACAATTTAAACTTGAAATTATATGAGGATTAGGCTAATTTATTCCTCAAAGGAGGTGATCGTATGCCAATCTCTGCTTATGTCTTCATCGAATGCACCGCAGGGACTGCCAGGGATGTGGCCAGAGAGGCCGGCAAGATCCAGGGGGTGAAGCGCGCCAATGCGACGACGGGCCCCTATGATGTGATCGCTCTGGTCGAAGCTCCGGATATCAATATCCTTGGCGACTTCATCGTTACCAAGATCCAGGGGCTTTCAGGCGTATTGAGAACCCAGACGAATGTGATCGTCGATTAGTCTCAGATCTAAAACAACGAAAGAGAGGAATGATGGGAAGTGTCGTTAAGAAGAGACGAAAGAAGATGGCTAAGCACAAACACAAAAAGAGACTCGACCGGGATCGTCACAAGAAAAAGAAATAACCCTTTTTGATGCGTCGCCATCTCATCCATATCGTTCTCTTCATTCTGACGGTGATTTCCACCTGGATGACAGGAGGACCGGGGTACTCCATCGCTATTATCCTCATCCTTCTGGGACATGAAATGGGCCACTACTTCATGTCCCGAAGGCATGGGATGAGAGCCACGTTGCCTTTCTTTCTGCCCTTCCCCCTTTCGCCTTTTGGGACACTGGGCGCAGTCATCCGTATGGAAGGTCCCCTTGCTTCCCGAAAAGCCATCTTCGATACAGGGGTCGCAGGTCCTCTGATAAGCCTTATTTTGAGCATTCCTGCCATTGCCGTTGGCTTGAAGCTTTCCGTATTGATTCCGACCTCCCAGATTAAGGAAGGAACGATCCGTCTGGCAGACCCTTTTCTTTTTTCTCTCATCCAGCGACTGGTCCTGGGAGAAGTTCCCGAAAATGTTGATGTGTTGCTTCATCCCATCGGATACGCTGGATGGGTCGGCCTCTTCGTCACCGCCCTCAACCTCCTTCCGGTGGGGCAGCTGGATGGCGGCCATATCGCCTATGCCCTCTTCGGAAGAAAGAGCCGCGCCATCTTCCTCATCGCCATCGCTGTCATGGGTTTCATCACCATCTTCTACAACCCGGGATGGATTCTCCTGCTCATTCTGATGATCATTTTTGGGTTCCGGCACCCCATGCCGCTCGATGATCAGACGCCCATCGATGGGAAAAGAAAGCTGATCGGCTGGATCATGTTCCTCGTCTTTCTTCTCTCCTTCACCGCTTCTCCCTTCCCCCAGTTCGCCGAGGAGATCAAACAAACCCTCGGCTGGTTCTGAATGACTTGATCGATTGCTTTTCAAACTTCTTTGTGGCAATAAGTGTGGGAAAATTTGTCGTGTTTATCCCATAAACTACAAATGAATCGATCTTCCCTCCTCACGTTACGTGGCATCACAAAGTCCTTCCCGGCGGTTTTGGCCAACGATCATATCGACCTTGATATTTACGGCGGCGAGATCCATGCCCTTTTAGGGGAGAACGGCGCCGGGAAAAGCACCCTGATGAAGATCCTGTACGGTTTTTATCGGGCAGATGCGGGGGAAATTCTCGTGAACGGCAAACCGGCGCAAATCCATTCACCCCACGACGCCCGAGGACATCGCATCGGGATGGTCTTCCAGGACTTCATTTTGATTCCGGCCTTGACAGTGGCCGAGAATATCGCCCTCTTTTTGCCCGATTTGCCTTTCATCCTGGATCATACCGCGATAGTCAAACGCATTGAGGAAATTTCGGAGAGGTACTCTCTTCAGGTCAAACCCGGGGCGCCCGTCTGGCAGCTCTCTATCGGGGAACGTCAGAAGGTGGAACTGCTAAAATTGCTCCTGGCGGATGCGAAAATTCTGATTCTCGATGAGCCCACAAGGAGCCTGGCGCCCCACGAAACGGCCGGATTATTCCAGGTGCTTGCTAATTTGCGCTGGGATGGGTATGCCGTGACGGTTATTACCCACAAGATCAAAGAGGTTCTCGAGTGTGCGGATCGAATTACTGTAATGCGCCGAGGTAAAATTGCCGGCACTCTCCCCGGCGCTGAAGCCACGGAGAGCGGGCTTGTCTCCCTGATGTTCGGGAAAACCATCGCCGAATCCCCCCAAAGACGGGGTGAAACGCCCCCTGCTGAGGGAGGAATCCCCTTCCTGGAATTGAAAGGGGTCAGCACACAACCGGAAGGAAGCGGCACGTGGCTTAAGGAGATCAACCTGACAGTAAGGTCCGGTGAAATTGTCGGGATCGCCGGGGTATCGGGCAACGGCCAGCGGGAGTTGGGCGATGTCGTCTTGGGGATCGAGAAATGTTCCCGGGGAACCAAATACCTCGAAGCGCAGGATGCAACCCGCTGGTCGGTTGCGCAGGTCCGCAACAGCGGCACGGCCTTCATTCCTGAAGACCCGCTGGGCATGGCTGCTTTCCCCTGGCTGAGCGTGCAGGAAAATATGGCGATGGCCAATACGTCCATGTACGCCAGACAGGGCGGGCTATCGATGGACTGGGACGCTGTTCGTTCCGACCTGCAGGCATCGCTCAAACGTTTGGGGTTCAATATCCCGCCGTTTTATGTTCCGCTGACCACTCTCTCCGGCGGGAATATCCAGAGAATGATTTTGGCCCGGGAGATGGCTCACCATCCCAAATTGATCGTTGCCTTTTACCCTACCCGAGGCCTCGATGTGCAAAGCGCTGTTGCTGCAAGGGAGGTGCTCCTCGCCTCACGCGATTCAGGGGCAGGGATTCTCCTTATTTCGGAAGATTTGGATGAACTGTTTGCTCTAAGTGATCGCCTGGTGGTCATGCTCCGCGGGGAGATTGTGGCGACGAGCGCCCCACAGGACATCACCATAAAAGAGGTAGGCTACCTGATGACAGGGGCAAAAGGAGAATGTGCAGAGAGTGGATAAACTAACGGGACTAACCGACATATTGCGGCATAAAAGGACAGCCGCCATTATCCGCTTCGGCGGACTCTTCGGCCTGGCCCTCGCGCATACCTGGGCCGAATGGATGACGGCTGGACGAGGCTTCTTCGCCGTCGCCCTGGTTATCTTTGCGAAATGGCATCCGCTGAGGGCAATTGCCGGCGCCCTGCTCTTTGGGGGGGCGATTTCCCTGCAGCTTCAGATGCAGGCTCGTGGAGTGCCGGTTTCGTCCTTTATCCTTGACATGCTTCCCTATATTTTGAGCCTGACAGTCCTCGCCATCTGGGGCCGCGCTCGCCGGTCGGCCGTACCTGGCAGTTTGGGGCGGGTCTTTCAGGGAACGGAATAAATGCAAGTGGATTTGAGGTTCCAGATTGGAAATTGAAAATTAGAGAAAGGAGAGAAAAGATGAAAAGAACGGCGCATACCATCCTAAAGCAGTTGGCAATTCTGACATGCCTCATATTCGTCCTGGGAGCAGGTTTACCGGCTGCCGCCCAGGGCCAGGAGAAACTGAAGGTCGGCATCATTCATATTGGGTCCATCAACGATGCGGGTTATAATCAGGCCCATTCCGAAGGGGTGCGGGTCATGGAGAAGAACCTGCCGAATGTCGAGGTGATCCAGGTTGAGAATGTCCCGGAAGGGGCGGACGCAGAAAGGGTCATGGAGAACATGATCAAACAGGGCGCCAAGCTGATCATACCCGCAAGCTTCGGCTATCTTGACCCGGCCTTGAAGGTGGCCAGAAAGTACCCGGATGTCAAGTTTGTCCATCCCGGGGGATATAAGCTTGCTCCTAACCTGGGCACCTACTGGGCCAGCACTCCGGAGGCATTCTATATGGTGGGGATTGCAGCAGGTAAAACCACGAAAACGAACAAGGCAGGCTATGTGGTCGCCTTGCCTATCAGCTTCTTCCTGGCCAACATCAATGCCTTTCATCTTGGCGCCCGTTCTGTCAATCCCAAATTCGAGACCCGCGTGGTTTTCATGGGAACATTTCTTGACGCCCCCAAGGAGGCCATTGCGGCAAGCGCTCTCCTGGATATGGGCGTGGATGTCCTCGGGGTCATTGTGGATTCCCCGATTACGGTCGTGCAAGCGGCGGAAAAGCGCGGCGCTTATTCGGTTGGCTACCACTATCTGGGCGCGCAGAAATTTGCCCCCAAAGGCTGGATCAGCGGCATCGCTTTTACCTGGGGCCAACTCTACACCCGTTTTGCCAAGCAGGTCATGGATGGCACATGGAAGAGCGAGGGCCTGTTTGGAAATCTGACCAGCGATTTCCTGACGATTGCCCCCTTTGGCCCGGCTGTTCCGGCGGATGCCATCAAAATGGTAAATGAAACCAAGCAGGAATTCGTTGCCGGCAAGAAAAATGTTTTTCAGGGGCCCTTGAAAGACAATAAAGGCATGGAGCGGGTGAAGGCTGGCGAGGCGTTCCCACTTACCGGCATCGGGAAGATGGATTGGCTGGTTGAAGGCATTATTGGTCAGCCGAAGTAAAATGGGCTTCCCTGGCGAAATCTTCAACTGGCCCAATGTTGCCACGCCTTTCACCTGGCAGGCAGGATGGATCGGCGCCAGGGCAAAAAGTCTGGTGACTGCGCCAGGGTTCTCCGGCCAGGTCATTGCGGTTCTCTCCGATGTTGTTTATCTGTCCGGAAAGGATGGAGATATTCTGTGGTTGGTTCGGGAAGGGATGCAGCGCCACGGACGCGGTATCCCGGTCTCGTTCCCGCCGCGTTCCCTCCGTTTGGGACAAAGCTTTTTGATGGAAGGCAACTCCTTAAAAATAGGGGGAGACCTTGCCATTGATCTGGCCCGGGCGGTGGAATGGAAACCAACAGCGCTCAAGCCATCGGAGATAGACCCACTTGTCAGGGTGAGCCATTTCGTCCGGCAGTTGCTTGGGGCCATCTCACAGGGCATCGATCCCGAAGGGCCTGGCCAGTTGATTTTGGTAATTCCCTTGCTCATTAAACGGCCGTCCGGCAGCGCCTTTACCGCCAGGGTCATGGCTGGACCAGATGTTATCTCCCATTGTTGGCCTGATGAAACATTGTCTCAATGGGGGCCTGGCTGAAATCGGGACCAAGGGCAGGGAACTGATTGGTCTAGGCCCGGGATTGACCCCTTGCGGGGATGATTTTCTGGGAGGTCTGTTCTTTGCGACTCATTGGCTTCAAGACGCCTACCCCGGAGAATTCCACGCGGGAACGAAGTCGATTTTAGATCTGGCACACTGGGCGCGGAACCGGACCAATCCGATCAGTCATGCCATTTTGAACGATCTGGCCATGGGTCAAGGTCCTGAACCACTCCACGACCTGGTCCGGTTGCTTTTAAAAGGTGTGGATTATGATGGAGGGGTAAGGGAGGCTGTCAATCGATTGTTAAGAATTGGTCATACGACTGGCTGGTATATCCTGGCAGGTGTGCTTACCTGCTTGATCTCTGTTAACGAAAAGGCAAACAACAGCCTGGCCCATAGGCCATAGCGAAAATGGCGCAAGGCATTTTGGCCCGGTGAAGCCTATTCTTTGATCTTTAGGAGGAGAAATTTATTTATGAATGATATCAAACAAAAGATTGATATGGCCAATGCGGAAGCGGTGAAGCGCATTAACGAAGCAGATCCCGTACTGGTGGATATTGCCCCTGCCGGCGAAGTGATCCCTGGCCTTAAAGATCGAATGGTTCTTCATTCCGGCCCGCCTGTGACATGGCCAAACATGTGCGGCGCCCAGCGGGGCGCCATGATCGGGGCTGTGCTTTTTGAAAACTGGGCCGGAAGCGTTGATGAGGCATCAAGGCTTCTCGAGAATGGAATCATCCGGTTTGAGCCGAACCATCATCATCAGGCGGTCGGCCCCATGGCAGGCACCATCTCGCCTTCGATGCCGGTCTGGGTCGTTGAGAACAGGACTTTCGGAAACCGCGCCTTCTGCCGCCAGGTGGAGGGGCGTCAACAGTTTGGCGACTACAGTGATTCAGCCCTCGAGGGGTTGCGCCAGTGGCGGGACATCTGGGCGCTCTCCCTCAGAAAAGGCCTCCTCGGGATGGGTGGTCTTGAGTTGAGACCGATCATTGCCAAGGCCCTGACGATGGGCGATGAGCTCCATAACCGTCCTGTTGCGGCCTCAAGCCTCTTTGCAAATGGACTGGTCGGCCCAATGCTTGAAGCAGGGGTCGAAAAAGGCCATCTCCTCAGCACCATCAACTATATTACCAAACACGAACTTCTCTTCCTCGGGCTCTCCATGGCTGCAGGCAAGGCCTCCGTGGATCCGGCCGCAGGCATCGAATACAGCGCCGTCGTCATAGCCATGGCCCGAAATGGCACGGAATTCGGAATTCGGGTGAGCGGTCTTGGAGAGGAATGGTTTACTGCGTCTTCGCCACGGATCAACGGACTCTATTTCCCAGGTTATACCGAAAAGGATGCGGGCGCAGATATGGGAGATTCGGCCATTACGGAGACCGCGGGTTGGGGAGGTCTTGTTCTTGCCGGCGCTACAGGCATCCTCAGCCTAGTCGGAGGAACACCTGAAGAGGCTCTGGCCTATAGCAAAGAGATGCGCCAGATCACAGTGACGATGAGTTCCAGCTACCGCATGCCGGTCTTCGGTTTTCAGGGCGCTCCGCTGGGGATCGATATGCGCAAAGTGGTCCAGACCGGGATCACGCCCATCATCGATACGGCCATCGCTCACAGGAATCCAGGCTACTCCATCATCGGAGCCGGACTCGTACGCGCTCCGATGGAATGTTTCAAAAAGGCTCTTCTCCGCTTCGGCCAGAAATATGGGGTGAAATGATCACACGCTGTATCATTCGAAAAAATGCATATTACGACTCCGTTTTTCTGATGCGGGTGGCAAAGCGAATCTCCGGACAGAAGGGCATCCTGGAGGCGGCCGCTCTCATGGGAACGGAGAAGAATAAAGAACTGCTTTCTGACATTGGAATGGCCGGCCCGGAGATATCTTCTGTTAGGCCAAACGACCTGATCATCGCCATCAGGGCAGAGGATGAAGAACCCCTTTCTGCTGTGTTTGAAAACATTGACCATTGGCTCAATGAGAGCCAGGGGCAGGCTGGAACAATTCCTTGTCGAACGCTCGAAGAGGCCCTAACTCACCTTCCCCATTCCAATCTTGCCGTCATATCGGTTCCGGGCCAATATGCAAGCCGTGAAGCGAGAAAGGCGCTGGAACATGGGCTCAATGTATTTCTTTTCAGCGACAATGTTTCTGTGGAGGATGAACTTTCTCTTAAGGGGTTCGCCCGCGAGAAAGGTCTGATCGTCATGGGGCCCGATTGTGGAACAGCGATCATCAACGGAATCGGGGTCGGCTTTTCGAATGCGGTCCGACGTGGCCCCATCGGTGTAATCGGCTCCTCAGGCACCGGAATCCAGGAGTTCACGACCCTGGTTCACCATTTTGGCTCAGGCATCTCCCATGCCATTGGAACGGGCAGCCGTGATCTTTCAGATGCGATTGGCGGCATCACTTTCCTTTCCAGCATCGAGGTCCTCGATTCCGATCGGGAAACCCGTGTCATAGCGCTCCTGTCCAAACCGCCTGGTCCATTAGCCCTTCAAAACCTCATTCACAGAATCATCCAGTGTCGGAAACCGATTGTGACCTGCTTTCTCGGCCCCAAACAGGATCCTGATGATGCCAATCTCCGTTACCGGAAAGCACGCACTCTGGACGATGCGGCATCGCTTGCCGTTCAGATAGCAACCAACAATCCGTCCCCGCGCCTGGAGGACCGATCGTTCAAATTTCAGGAACTGATCAACCGGGAAAGAATCCATAAGAGTCCGGAGCAGAAATATATCCGCGGGATTTTTGCCGGCGGCACCTTCTGCTATCAGGCCCAGCAGATTCTCCAGGATGCCGGGATCATGGTCCATTCCAATCTCCCTCTTGAGGGAAATTCGAAACTGCGAAGCCCCTTGCTTAGCGTCGAGCACACGCTGATCGATATGGGCTCAGATGAATTTACATCAGGACGGCCTCATCCCATGATCGACGCCGGTCTCCGTTATGAACGCATCCTCGCAGAGGCCAAAGATCCTCAAGTTTCCATTCTACTCCTCGATTTTATTCTGGGCCTCAATGCCTCGCCCGATCCTGCCGGCGAACTCCTTCCTGCAATCGCTGAGGCCAGAGGCCAAACCAGGAAACAAGGCGGATCGCTCAGCGTCATTGCCTCGGTATGTGGCACGGAGAACGATCCCCAGAACATCCAACGGCAAGTTAAAGCGCTTGAGGAGGCAGGAGTCGTCGTCTTCTCAAGCAGTGCGAAGGCCGCCCGGTTCTGCGGGTTTCTGGTAACAGGGTGTCCGGAGGAATCCAGTGTCCGATAAACTGAAGGATCTGTTGCAGAATGGACCGATTGCCATCAATATCGGGATCTTCGATTTTGCCGAAACCTTGAAGATTCAAGGTGTAGAGGTAATCCATCTGAACTGGAGTCCGCCCGCAGGCGGCGATCCGGAACTCATCGAACTTCTCGACCAATTGCTGTGATATTGTAAATTAGGGACACTTCCCTATCTTTATCGTTATGTAGATGATGATTTTTGCGGTAATAAAATAGGGAAGTGTCCCTAATTTACAATTCTGGTGGGAGGGGTATGTCAAAACGTATCTGGAAAGAGACCTAAGAGAACTTTCACAGGTTGAATCCTTAATAGATTTTAGAAGGGTGTTAGAATCCACAGCCATAAGAACTGGAAACCTCCTCAATCAGACTGAGATCAGCAGGGATACGGGGGTGAGCCAGCCAACAGTTTATCGATACCTGAAACTTCTTGAGGTTTCCGATATCATCAAAAGGGTCCCGGCCTACTATTCCAGTAGATCGAAGAGGGTGATAAAATCCCCTAAATTATTTTTTGTAGACCCTGGCTTAAGCATTTATCTGTCGGGGTATCATGACGAAAATTCACTGGCAAAATCGCGTGAACTTGGAAATTTCTTTAAAACCTCAATTTTCTTGCACCTCACGATTTTATCAGAATTGTTGATTCCCAAGGCCTCGATCTTTTATTGGAGGACAACGACATCAAAGGAGGTTGACTTTGTTATCGAACAAGGGAAAAAGTTGGTTGCCCTTAAAGTAAAATATTCCAAAAAACCGATTATGAACGACATCAAAAATTTATTGACATTCCTTGAAGAAAATCCTCAGACAATCAGGGGGGTCTTGCTCCACGCAGGACACTCCATAAAATGGCTCCATTCAAAAGTTTTGGCAGTTCCGTGGTGGTGGATTGTAAGTTGAGGGTATGGATAGCCCACCCCCCCCTTTTTTAAAACCGAAGATGGGGTAGCAGATGAAATGTCCAGCCTGTAAGTTTGATAACCGAGAAGGAGCCCAATTCTGTAAAGAGTGCGGGAAAAAGTTAGAGTCTTTAGGTCCATCATGTGGACATCCTTACCAATCGAGTAGCAAGTTCTGCGACGAATGCGGCTACAACCTCACCCTCCCAAAAGAACCTTTTAAGAAAGAACTCTCCTTTGAAGAGAAACTGGCCAAAATCCAGCGCTACCTCCCCAAGGGATTAAGTGAAAAAATCTTAGCCCAAAGAGATAAGATCGAAGGTGAACGAAAGCAGGTTACGGTGATGTTTTGTGACATGGAGGGGTATACAGGTCTTACTGAAAAGCTTGGTCCTGAGGAAGCTTACTCCCTGATGGACAAGGTCTATGAAATTCTCATCCACAAGGTTCATGATTATGAAGGAACGGTTAATGAACTGACCGGTGACGGAATTATGGCTCTTTTTGGAGCGCCGATTGCTCTGGAGGACGCTCCACAGCGTGCAATTCGATCTACATTAGCCATCCATGGGGAGATGAGCAAGTTCAGCGATCAGCTCAAAACCGAAAGCAGAATACCGCCAATTAAGATGCGGATTGGCATACACACAGGTCCTGTGGTGGTGGGTAGCTTGGGTAATGATCTAAAGGTGGAGTTCAAGGCAGTAGGGGATACGGTGAATTTGGCATCCCGTATGGAGGGATTAGCGGAACCAGGAACCACATATGTAACGGAAGACACCTTTAAGCTTACCGAGGGATTCTTTAGATTTGAGGCTTTGGGAGAGAAGCAGATTAAGGGCAAAAAAGAGCCGGTCAGAGTCTACCGGGTGATCGCCCCAAGTACAAGAAGGACAAGGTTTGATGTCAGTGCCAAGCGGGGTCTGACTCTCTTTATTGGAAGAGAACGGGAGCTTGAGCTTTTATTGGATGGTTTTCAGAGAGTTAAGGCAGGTAAGGGGCAAGCCTTTTCTATCATATCCGAAGCTGAAATGGGCAAATCTAGGCTCCTGTATGAATTTAGAAGGGCTGTGGCCAATGAGGATGTGACCTTTCTGGAAGGAAGGTGCTTCTCTTACAGCAGGGGTTTAGCCTATTATCCGTGGATAGATATTTTGAAGTCAAACTTCCCCATACAGGAGGGAGAAAAGGAGGAGGCGATCAGGGAGAAGGTCAAGAGAGGGCTAGAAATAATGAAAGTCGATGAAGCTTCGACTCTTCCCTATTTTCTTGAACTTCTATCAATCAAGGAGAGTGGTATTGATCAGATCTCCATGAGTCCTGAGGCGAAGAAAGATAGGATTATGGAAGCAATCAAGCGCATCGGTCTATGAGGTTCTGAGATACGGCCTCTGGTCATGGCATTTGAAGACCTCCACTGGTTGGATAAGAGTTCGGAAGACGTATTAAGAAGCCATTTGGAGAGCATACCAGGTTCAAGGGTTTTATTGATATTCACCTATCGGCCCGAATTTGTCCACACCTGGGCCGCAAAGTCCTATCACAACCAATTAACCTTGCATCGGTTTTCCAACAGGGAAAGCCTTGAAATGGTAGCCCATATCTTAGAGACAAAGGATATTGAAAAAACGCTTGAGGAGTTAATCCTTGAGAAGACTGAGGGCGTTCCCTTTTTCATCGAGGAGTTTATAAAATCCCTTAAAGACCTAAAAATCATAGAGAAAAAAGACAATGCATATCGATTAGTAAGAAATTAGGAGTCACATTTCTCTTTCGCATGATTCATGATGCCCACAATTGCGTAGGGCGATCATGCTCGGTTGAGGACCGTACTCGAAGGTGAGTCTTAAACTTTTCGAAGCATATGCGATGAAGACATCATTCCCTCCCTCGGCATACTTTCCCGTCACGTTTTTCCCCTTATGAACATTGAGGGATGGATGTCGAGGGTTTGCACTGAGAAGCCTGACCGCTTTATCGATAGCTTTTCGTTCACTCGGTTTCAAATGGGAGTAGCTTTCCAAGAAGATAATCTCGAAATGGAGTCCAAAGAAAGATGGTTTCGCTGACATAGAAGGTCAATTCTTCTTTTTTCTGAGCGCTTTTGAAGGGGTTGAAGCAACGATTCCAGGTCGGATATCCGCATTAATCTTCTTCTCTCTTTCAACCCAATCCGGGGAAAGGGCCTCTTCAGGCAGGTCTGACATATCGGGATATTTTCGGACCGTCCGGACTGGATAGAGGATGATCTGATCACCTTTGACGGCATATTCGAACAAAGATTCCCTGCGAAAAGGAGGAGGGAGAACGACTCTTCCCCTCGAATCTGTTTTCAAGATTTTAGTTTCAGCCATGTCGGTTTCTCCAATTTGTTTTGTTTAGAATTATAATCCCATTTGTAACAATTGTCAAATATGGGATTAAAGACAGGTTCCAATTAACATGAGAATCTTGGCAAAGCCATAGAGATTCTCAAAGAATGCGGCGCCGACGGCTGGATCGAAAAATACGAGAAAGAACTGGCTCAGATTTTGTGAAATTAGTGGAATAGTTCTGCCTTTATCCCATATTTTCTTTTTGGTAACCGGAGGTATACCTGTCCATCCTTTTCGAAAAAACGACTATTAAGGGAATGGAGCTGAAAAACCGGTTGGTTCGGTCCGCAACTTACGAAGGAATGGCGGACCGAAACGGGTTTCCTACTCAAGACCTTTTCAGGTTGTATGAAAGGCTCGCTAAGGGCGGAGTTGGGTTGATCATTACGGGGTTCGCCTTTGTGACACCAGACGGTAAGAGCCCTTTCTTGGGGATGCAGGGCATCCATACAGATGATCACATCTCCAGATACCGGGAGTTGGTCCGGTCAGTTCATGAGAGTGGTGCCCGAATCGCCATGCAGATTGCTCATTGTGGAAGGCAGACGACCCACGAGGCCATTGGCACAAAGCCCATGGGTCCCTCGGCTGTATTTGAGAAATCGCTGTTCGTCAAACCTCGCGAGATGACGGAGGAGGACATAGAGAGAATCATCGAGGCGTTTGTCCAGGCAGCCCGCCGAGTCAAGGAGGCTGGCTTTGATGCAATGCAGATCCATGCGGCTCATGGGTATCTCATCAACCAGTTCCTTTGCCCCCATACCAACATTCGGAGAGATCGGTGGGGCGGCTCCCTGGAGAACCGCATGCGTTTTGTCCGAGAGATTTACAAGCGATGTCGAAAGCAGGTGGGAGACGATTTCCCCATTCTCATCAAGATCAATGGAACCGATAACATGAAGGATGCTTTAAAGATACAGGAGAGCGCCGTCATGGCGCAGATGATGGGTGAGATGGGCTTTGATGGGATTGAGGTAAGCTGTGGGATCATGGAGGATGGGTTTTCAATGCTAAGGGGTAATGTTCCAATCGAGGCCCTCCTCAGTGAATGGCCCATGTACAGGAGTAAGGGCCTTTTATTCCGGTTTATCATGAAGTGTTTTGGCCGCAAGATCATCAAACCACCTCCTATGATACAGTCTTACAACCGGGAAAGCGCACAGATCATCAAGAACAGAGTGAAAGTCCCCGTTTTCCTCGTCGGCGGCATAACGGATACTGCCAGCATGGAAGAAATCATCGAGAAAGGAGACGCAGATTACATTTCCCTTTGCAGAGCCCTCATCGCTGATCCTGCATTTTCTGAAAAGATCAGAAGCGGAAGCCGCGAGCCGTCAAGGTGCATTCACTGTAATCTATGCGGAGCCTATCTGATTTCGCGTCCTTTGAAGTGCTATTATGGAAAAAAGATTGAGGCGAATCCGAGTTAGAGATAGATCATTACCTTAATACCTTAAAAAGAAAGGAGGTAACTATGAAATTATTTATCACATTATTCATTATTGTCGGCGCATTGGTATTAATCGTCATCATTCTTCCACAATTGACATCCAAAGAAACCTGTACCCATGAGGAAACTGTCCAAAAATTTGCCAAGGGGAAATTTGTCACTGTAGATGGCAAAAAGGTCCACTATGTGGAAGCAGGGGATGGCCCGCCCATTATACTGATTCATGGCTTTCTCTATCATGCGGTCATGTGGAAGAAGAATATCGATGCCCTGGCCGGAAAATTCAAGGTCTACGCAATCGATCTCTGGGGATGGGGATATAGCGAAAGATTGGGGGAAAAGGAATACGGCTTCGAACGATATGGAAAGCAGATTGTAGGGTTCATGGATGCCCTGAATATCAAAAAAGCCGCCCTTGCGGGGCAATCCATGGGTGGAGGGATTTCGGTTTATGTGGCGGCACATTACCCTGAGAAGGTTGATCGACTTATTTTGGTTGCCCCGGCGGTTATCCCTTATCCGATGACAACAATTGGCAAGATTTATCAGTCTCCCTTTATCGGCGAATTTATGAATGCCATTCCCGGAGATGCTTTGATGAAGAACAATATCAGGACGGTATGGTTCTACGATAAAACCAAGGCAACGGAGGAGTATTGTAAAGAAGTCTTGCAACCCCATTGCATCAAGGGCTCCTATGCCGGAATGATGTTTATCCTTCGAAATGTTTTAAAAGAGCCCTATGTCGAAAAGGAGGCCGATCTTTTGTCCAAAATGAACATACCGACCTTGATCATCCACGGGAGAGAAGATTTAGCCATTCCTTTAGATCGATCGAAGAGATTAAATGAGCTTTGGAAGGGATCAAAATTGGTGATCTTTGATAGGGCCGGACACAGCCCGCACGAAGAGTACCCAGAGAAGTTCAACAAGCTGGCCGTTGAATTTTTATCGTAGAGTAAATTGGGAAGGGGGTTCAAATTTTCTATTTTATTACCCGGAGCATATATTTGTTTGCATTCCCCCTTTAGAAAAGGGGGGTAACTTGACGGAAATAAATAATTGATTTATATTGTAGCTACGAATATAGCTACAAGGAGAAAGCCATGAGATTTGCAAATGTCAGGGAACTCAAAAACAAAACTTCAGAAATTTTGAAAGTGGCTGAAAAGGAAGAGGTCGTTGTAACCTCCAGAGGGAAACCGACGGCTATTATCAAAGGCATCTCAGAGGACGATTTTGAAGACTACTTACTTGAAAACAATCCCAGGTTTCTGGCTGCCCTGGAGAAAGCGAGAGAGGAATATCTGGAGCTTGGCGGCATAGAAATCGATGAATATCTGAAAAAGAGAAAGTCAAAACATGGATAAGTTCAAGATCGAACTCTCACCGGCAGCCTCAAGGGACCTGGATGATTTGGAAATGGGAATCTTTACAAAAGTAGTTTCGGATATAAAGATCCTTAAACAAAATCCTTTCCCAAGGGGAAAATTGATCAAGAAGATTAAAGGTAAAAAGACTACTTTTTACAGACTGAGAATTGATAAGTTCCGGGTCTTCTTCGAAATTCAGCCCATGAAAATCGTAGTCCTTAGAATGATTAGCAAAAAGGAAGCCGATCGATACATAAAGAAGCTTTAGTTGCTGCTTACCAAGCCTTCTGTTTACTTCTCCCTTCTGCATTCTGCTTTCCGCAATCCGCTTTCCGAAATTCATTTTTTGTGGCGCCATTTCAGGAGTTCTTTAAGCGATAAGGCATTGAGGACATCTTTAGTTTGGAGCCATCCCCTTCTCGCAACCGCCACCCCCAGGCTCATCATCCACATCTGATCCAGATGGTGGGAATCGGTCCCGATGGCCACTCGAATTCCCATCTCCTTTGCCTTCCGGCAGTGGATGTCATCCAGATCAAGGCGCTCGAAATAGGCATTGATCTCCAGCGCCTTTCCGTATTTCTTTGCCGCTTCCATCACCTCATCCATATCAACCTCATAGGGGTCCCTTGCTCCCAAGAGCCTGCCGGTAGGATGTCCAAGAACATGGACATAAGGATTCTCTAAGGCCTTTATAATTCGTTGGGTCATCCTCTCCTTGTCCTGCTTAAAACCAGTGTGGACAGAGGCGACAACGAAATCAAGCTTTTCAAGAGCTTTGTCCGACAGGTCTAATCTCCCATCGCTGAGGATATCGACCTCTGTCCCTTTCAGGACCTGAAAACCTTTCATCTTCTCATTGAAACGGTCGATCTCCTCCATCTGCTTCAAAAGTCTCGACTCGTCGAGGCCGTGGGTGATTTTCAGGGATTTTGAGTGATCGCAGATTGCCACATATTGATAACTCTTCTTCTGAGCGGCTTTGGCAACTTCTTCGATCGAGGAAGACCCATCGCTCCAGTTGGAATGGACATGAAGGTCTCCTTTGATCTCAGACTCTTCAATCAGTCTGGGAAGGCGTTTCTCCTGTGCGGCTTCGATCTCTCCACGATCTTCCCGTAGTTCGGGCTCGATCCATTTCATCCCAAGAGCCTTATAAACATCCTTTTCTTCCTTGCCACCGATCTTCTTCTCACCTTTGAAAACACCGTACTCATTGATCTTGATCCCTCTTGCCCTGGCAATCCCTCTGAGATGGATGTTATGACCCTTTGATCCGGTAAAGTATTGTAGAGCCGCACCATAGGAACCCTCTTCCACCACACGGAGATCGACCTGAAGACCTCCTTCAACAATGACAGAAGCCTTTGTTTCTCCGGAGGCTAAGACCTCTTTCACCTCCGGAAGATGGGTGAAGGCATTAACGATCTTCTCATGATCCGCGCCAGTGGCCAGGATGTCGATGTCTCCGATGTTCTCCCTCATCCTCCGAAGGGAACCTGCCCATTCGATCTTCTCTGAACCTGTCCTCTCTCTCAGGGTCTCAACAATCCGTTTTGCCACTGGAAAGGCCATGCCCAGGTTCATCCTTCCCTTACTCTGCTTGAGGAGCTGGATGCCTCGCCTGATGTTTTCAACCTTCTTTTCACCCATCCCGGGAAGGCCGACGAGAGAACCATCCTCCACTGCTTTTTCCAGCTCGGAAAGATTGCCGACCCCTCTCTCTTTATGAATCAAAGCTAAAGTCTTCGGTCCCATTCCCGGTATATCCATCAGGGCGATCAATTCATCCCCGACTCCTTTTCTCACCTCCTCAAATTTGGAGACCTTCCCCGTCTTCAGATACTCTTCAATCTTTTTCGCGATTCCCTCGCCAATCCCTGAAATCTTTTTCAGTTCGCCTCTCTCCGCAACCTCTTCGATATCCTGCGTGAGATCGCCCAGAATTCGTGATGCCTTACGGTAGGCGCTGATCTTAAAAGGATTCTCATCCTTGAATTCAAGGATGTCTGCCATCTTTTCGAAGAGGTCAGCGAGTTCTTTATTTTTCACCTTACTAACCTTTAGAAGATTAGCCCCTCACCCCGACCCTCTCCCCGCAGGGGAGAGGGAAAAGGAAGAGGAACCATGTCTCAGATAATCCCTCAAACAGATCCCAAAATTCTCCATGACATCCTTCTTGCTGTTGACGATGAAGATACGATGCCCGACATGGAAAAGCTCTTCCACAAGCCTCTCCACTGGATAGAGCTTTTTCGAATCCTCTCCGTATCTTCGGCTCAACTCTTCCTCAAACATAACCACCAGCTTATCCTTCATCCTCAATTGAGTGTCGTTGAAGAGGATGGCCATATCGGGCAAGAGGTCTTCCAACCTTGAAAAGAAGGTGGAGATCTCAGCCTGTTCAACCCCCTTGGGAGGGGAGGACTTCACCTCTGCATAGACCAGTCTCTGATTCCAGGAAGCGGTCACATCATAATCTCCGCCGGAGCGGGTCTTCTTCACGCTCACTCCATAAAGGGCAGGAGAGGCAAACTCCCTTTTAAACATCTCCGCGATAAACCATTCCAGGGTCGGCCCGAAACTGTAAAGGGGCGAAACAGCGGTTTGGTAACTTAGCCTTCCGCTCTTTAGGGAACCTCTAATAGTTATCAATTCGTCACTCCCGCCCCGCATCGGGGTGCGGGATAAACTCCGGCGGGAGTCCAGTGATTTCAAATCTTTCTGGATTCCTGCTTTCGCAGGAATGACATTTTTAGAGGTAGTCTTTATGATCACTCCCATGTCGCAGAGAATCTGACAATACCGCCGGACCACTTTTGAAGAGCAGTAGCGGGTCAAATCACGGATGCGAAACCCATCGTAGCTCTTGATCATATCGCGAAGCACGAGCCGGAAGGAATACCTCTTCATCATCTCATAGAATCGGGTTTGATAGGACCCGTAAAGGTCGGAAGGGAAGAAGAGCCGATCAACGGGATTTTTTTTAAAGACCCGAATCCCTCTCATCCTGAGCAGCCCCTCCACGGGAGATGAGTCTTCTATCGAGGTCCTCCTGATGAATTCAATCTCTCTGGTGAGGGATCGGACTCTCTTTTTAAGGGACTGAATCTCTTTTTGAATCTCTTCTAATTGCTTGGGAGATAGTTTTGTCACCCCCTCCCTCACCCTCCCCCCTCGAGGGGGAGGGGATATGTGGGGGGCAGAGTGTTTAGAAAATAGTGTCATATTTAATGGATACTTAAGGTGAATAAACCCTAATATTCGTGAAATTCGATTCCATTCGCATTATTCGTTGGAGTTTATTTAAAAACCCCGATAGAGATGGAACCGTTTCGCAATCCGGATCGCCTCTATAAACTCCTTCTGGGTAATCCTCCGGCTGATATCGGGATGATGGAAAGCCCGGTATTCAGGCCGGTACTGGGCCATGATGTTCACATAGGAATCAACGGAGACTTCCTCGGCGATGAAGTTCAGGACCGCTTCAGAGGAAGCCACTCCATTTGGCATCACCAGATGTCGGACCAGGAGCCCCCTTTCGGCTATCCCGCTTGAATTGATCCTAAGGTCTCCTACCTGGCGGTGCATCTCCTTGAGAATTTTTTTAAGGACCTCCGGGTAGTCCGGTGCATTGGAATACTGCCGGGCATGCTTCTCATCCATATACTTTGCATCAGGCATATAGATGTCCACAATCCCGTCAAGGAGCTGAATCACTTCCATCGATTCATAACCGGAGCAGTTGTAGACAATGGGGAGCTGAAGTCCCATCTCAATCGCCTCGGGAAGGGAGGCTATGATCTGAGGGGTATAATGGGTGGGGGTGACGAAGTTGATGTTATGGCAGCCCATCTCCTGAAGCTTCTTCATTGCCCGGGCCATATCAGAGGGAGTGGACCGCTCACCCCTTCCCTCGTGGCTGATATCATAATTCTGGCAGAAAAGGCAGCGGAGGCTGCAGTGGGTGAGGAAGATCGTCCCTGAGCCGTGGTTTCCGACCAGGGGGGGTTCTTCTCCAAAATGGGGAAATGCGCTCGAGATCATCAGCTCCGAGGGAGCTTTGCAATAGCCAACCTCTCCGTTTAGCCGGTTGATCCGGCACTCCCTCGGACAAAGCCGGCACTCCTTGAGGATGTCCATAAGGAGCCCGATTCTCTTTTGGATCTCCCCTCTTTTGTAAAGGCTGATATAAGAAGGGATAAAAGCCATTTTTTAAAATCATCCGCAGATAGTAAATGGTCTTAAGGTAAAGGTAAGGAGGCCGGTTTGGGTAAGGTTTTAAAAGGCAAGGTGTAGAAGCAATAAAACTAAACCCATTAAACTTAGCCTAAACGGGCATCTTCACCCTAACCTTCTCAACCGAAGGTTTAAATTCTCAATCTAATTCTACATTATCACAAAAGCCCGGGGAATGCCATTGCAGAGGGACACTTCCTAATTTTTATCATTGGGAAACTATCTTATGCGAAAAATTGGGAAGTGTCCCTCTCTTAGGGAGCAAATCAAAGGGTATGGTAAGCGGTGAGAACCCTGCGGTAGTAGTTAACTGGAATTCGCTCCCTTCTCTCAATAAGGCTTTTAACATAAGTAGGCCCATAATTATATGCCGCCATGGCCACCCTGAGATCATCGAAATCGAGGATCAGCTGAGAAAGATAGTGCATTCCCATTCTAATGTTGAGAAAAGGATTGAACAGGGTGGGGTCCCCATGCCACTCAATGCCAAGTTCCTGGGCCAGGGATTCGGCCACATAGGGCATGAGCTGCATCAACCCCTTTGCGCCCTTCTCGGAAACAGACTGATTCTGAAAGGAACTCTCAATGGCAATGAGAGCCAAAATGAACTTGGGGTCCTGGTTGTAATAGGCCGACTCCTCGTAGATGGCTTCTGCCAGTTCGATCCGGGTCACATTATCCAGGTCTTTTGAATACCTTTCCAATATTCCCGTAATCTCCTTGATAGTTTCCTCCCTGTGCGGGGGTTTAACTGTGAAGTCGGGGAGATGAATGGAGAGGGTGGAGATGACGATGACAAGGATGATTTTCAGGAAGAGACGGAGGAAAAAAGATCCTTTTCTTTTTAATATAGGGGGAGGGGGGGAGTGCCCCGTCCGTATCTGTGGTTCGTTCAGTTCCATATACCAGCCTCCTTGATTTGTGATAATCTTTCACAAGATTAACATGAAACCCTCCCTTTTGTCAAGGTCAAAATTAAAACCTTTCACAAGATATTGTGGTGGTAAGGAAGTAAATGGATACTAATAGTGTGGACCCGTTAATAAATGCGCTCTATCCAGTCCTCTCTTCCTAAAGAAGATGAACTGAAAGGGAGGAGATGTATTCTCATCCCTGTTATCTATTGTCCTTTCCGATGGGGCAGAGCGCCTGACATTCAAAACAGTAGTAGTAATTTCCAGAGACAAGGTTTTGCCAGAGCTCACGGAAAGGGTGGCTCTTTAACATTTGGGTCCGTTCTTCCGGCGAGGCATTGAGCATCCCTCCCACAAATTTCGTCATGCCTCGAAGGCCGAACTCGAAGACCACCCGGCCGCAGGCCCGTTTATCGACCTGTCCCCCTCCGAGGAGGGCCTTACTCGGACAACCCAGCATGCAGATCTGACAATCGGTCGGACACGGGAACCTGTTTCTTTTTGCAGTCGGTTTAAGGGGGGCCGTAGTGAGGACAGCCCCCAATCTCACTTTTGGTCCAAACCCTTTGACCAGAACAAGGCCGCTCTTTCCATAATTTCCGATTCCTGCCTCAACAGCCGCCCTTCTCAAATCGATTGCCCCGACCATACCCTGCTTTCCGTCCGACATATCCATGGGAATAAAGCCTGGAATAGCCACAGCTCCCTGACCCTGCTTCTCTAGAGCCATGGCCAATTGTTTTGAGATATCCCTCGCCTTCTCGTAGGTCGCAATCGTATCATTCTGCTTGATTTGAAGGTTCATGGAATCGAGCGCGGCCCGGCTATGACCGCAGGCAATGACGACGATTGATCTGGCTGAGGGGAGGATGTCGAGATCGATGGCTTTCCGCTCGATCAGGTTTTTGACGGTGGCGACCCCTGCTGCAACTGCTCCAAGTTGCCTTGCCAATCTTAAGATCTCCATCTTCTTCTCCTTACCCGCCTTCGCAGAGTGACCCGTCCTGAAGGAATGGATTAAATGCGAAAAGAATATCTACGGAAGCTTCGGCGGGTTTCGCCGAAGGGGTTAAGAGGCTCCATGCGGACGCACGTGGATCTTCACTTTACCCTTTTCAAACTTGGCCGTTTGGAGACGGTCTTCTCCATCGCCTTCTTTCGTTTCAGCACGTTCTCATTGAAAAGATTGTTTTTGAGGCTGACGGCATTGATGATGGAGTAGATGATCACCGCTCTCTCCCAATCCTTTGTTCCATCAAACTGTTCAATCCTTAACCGGTACTTCTCCCTCAGTCTGGACAGGGATGCCTCATCAAAGGCAAGAATCTGTTCAGCTAACCTCTCAAGCCCTTTTTCCATAGAAACTCCCGACGATCAAAAATGTGAAATCCGACTGATACCCTGATCTTCTGATAACCATTAGGCCGTGCTTCGAATTTAAAATCTTCTCCATTACGGCGCAAACTTTGTGACCTGATGGGGGGCCTCAAAGGTTTCGTGCAGAGCCCTTATGGCATCCTCGATCTGATCAGCCTCAATCACGCAGGAGCAACTGGAGATCGAGGTGCTGATCGCCATCACATTGATCCCGGCGGTCCCCAGGGCATTGAACATCAGACCGGAAATCATCGGCCTCTCCCTGAAGTGAGGTCCAAAGACGCTGACCGTCGCCACATTGGGATGGTAGGAAATCCCTCTCGCCTCGATCAGAGGCTTGACCCCCTCCAGAACCTCGAGAGCTCTTTCCAGATTCTTCTGATCGATACAGAAGGTCATATTCCCATTGCCCTCGATGTCGACATTATGAACGACAAATTCGATATTGATATTCCGTCCTCCCATAGCATGGAGGATCATCCCCGGCACATCGGGCCGATCGGGTAAAGAAAGGATGCTCACCGTCGCCAGGCCGCTGGCCGCCATGATGCCCCCAACTTTGACCTTCGCCTCGTTTCCCATCCCCACTACTCCCAGATCCTCCGGTCATCGATCTTTTTGGCCCGGTCCGGAATCCCTCCTCTCGCGGTAAAGATCACTTCGGAGGCCACCTTGAGAGTTTCCTGGACCTCCTTCTCCAGCTTCCTCTTCAGGCTGATCTTATCGGCGATCTCCTCCCTTAATTCGACATAGATCGTCATTTCATCCCGGTAATCCTTTCTCGTCACCACCACCTGATAATTGGCAATGGCCGGAAATTTTGACATCATCTCATCCACCTGCCAGGGATGAATGAAAATCCCCCAGACCTTGGTCACCTGATCCGTCCGACCCATGATCTTTCCGAGACGCATCGAAGTCCTGCCACAGGGACAGGGATCTTCGATCAGGTAGGAGAGGTCTCCGGTGGCAAAGCGAAGCATCGGAAAGACCTTGCTGAAATTGGTGGTGACAATCTCTCCGGTTGCTCCCATCTCCAACTCTTTTCCCGTTTCCGTATCCACAATCTCCACAATCACATCCTCCGGAATGTGCATCCCTTTCTTCTCCGGACATTCATATCCGAGACAGCCCACATCGACCGTGCCATAACCCTGCCGGACCAGGAGGTCCAGTTTTGACTCCAATTTTTGACGGAGCGATTCCGGAAACATCTCCGCGCCGACAAAAGTGGCCTTCAAATGAAGATCCCTCTTGGGATCCAGATGCATACCCTCAGCCGCCTCGACGATCGCCATGAGAAAGCTGGGGGTCCCCACATATCCGGTAACCCGGAGCTGCCTCATCAGGTTGATCTGCATCGAAATATTTCCAGGGCCTACGGGGATGACCGTGGCTTTAAGCATCTGGAGGGATTCGTCCAACATGAGGGCCAGGGGCGTGAGATGGTAGTTAAAGGTATTGAGAACGATATCCCCTTCTCTTATCCCGCAGGCATAGAGGGCTTGAGCCCAGCGGATATCACCATAATCCCATTCCCCGGGTTCATAGACCGGTCCGGGCGAGACATAGATCCTTCGCACCCCTGCCTCAGAGATGACCTCGAACCCTCCAAAGGGAAGGGTCTCTTTCTGGGCGTTGACCAGGTCCGCCTTCTTTGTGATGGGGAGTTTCTCCAAATCCTTTAGGCCCTGGATGTCTCCGGGTTTCAACCCCGCCTTCTCAAACCCCGAACGGATTGCTTTAGAATGGAGGTATCCATGTAAAAGGATATCGGAAAGTTTCTCTTTCTGATAGGCCTCCCTTTTTTCCCTTGACATCGTCTCCTTATCCCTGTTCAAAAAGCCATGCATTCGATCGATCATCTCACTCACTTCCCTTCAGTAGGAATATTGGAACGTTCAATTTCATAATCATCATTGGAAAATTAGCGATACAAAATTAGCAATGATCAGTTCTTTCTAATTGTTAAATTTGCATTGTTAACTTTTCATTTTGCAATGATCCTTTTGAGGCTCATTATAGTATGAAGACCGGATCGACATCAATATCCAAATTGACCTGTTTCTCCCTTGTTTGAATCTCCATGTGTTGGGCCAATTCTTTAGCGAATTGATGAAGCAATCGAGGGCTTTTCCCCTTGGCCAGCATCTGGAAACGGAATTTGCCCTTCAATCTAACAAATGGGGCAGTGCCGGGACCCAATAATTCGATCCCCTTCCCATACCCTCTTTTCAACAGCGACTGTCCGATCTTCTCCATCTCCTCTGTAGCCATCTTTGTCTTTTTCTCGCTATTTCCGGTCAGCCTGAAATTGATCAACCTTGAGAAGGGAGGATATTCCAGGGCTCGTCTGAACCCGATCTCATCTCGATAGAATCGATCAAAGTCATGATCCTTTGCCATCAGGACACTGTTATGATCCGGATTAAAGGTCTGGATCACCACTTCTCCGAGCGCTTCTCCTCTGCCCGCCCTCCCTGCCGCCTGCGTGAGGAGCTGGAAGGTCCTCTCGCTCGACCGGAAATCAGGGAAGTGCAGAGAGGTATCCGCAGAGATCACACCCACAAAGGTCACATTGGGAAAGTCATGGCCTTTGACAATCATCTGCGTTCCCACCAGGATGTCTGTCTTCCCGGACTCCAGCCCCTTCAGGATCTGTTGATGGGAATGCTTCCGTGAAGTTGTATCCCGATCCATCCTTCCCACTTCTGCCCCCGGAAATAAGGTTTTGATCTCCTGTTCCAAACGCTCCGTTCCGATTCCCATTCCCCGGAGCCGGTGCCCCTCACATTTCGGGCAGTCCCCCGGCGCTTTGATTCGATAATCACAATAGTGGCATTGGAGGGAACGATCTCTCAGGTGGTAGGTGAGTGTGACGCTGCAGTTGGGACATTTGAAGGTGAAGCCGCATTCCGGGCAGAGGATGAAGTTGGCAAAACCCCTTCGATTGAGGAAGAGGAGGCTCTGCCTTTTCTCCTCGATATTTTTCTGAAGGGCCGCCTTCAACTTCTCTGAGAGGAGACCCTTCTCATTTTTCATGTCCACCACCTCCACTTTCGGAAGGGGTTTTCTTTCGATCCTCTCCGGAAGGGTTAACAGACGGAACTTCCCTCTCTCAGCATTGTAGAACGATTCGAGTGACGGGGTGGCTGATCCAAGCAGGAGCGTGGCCTCCGCCTCCTTAGCCCTGACCACAGCAATATCTCTCGCATGATACTTCAGCTTCTCCTCCTGTTTATAGGAGGGATCATGCTCCTCATCCACAACGACGATCCCCACATTCTTAAAAGGGGCAAATATGGCGGAGCGGGCCCCCAGGGCGATCTTCACCTCTCCCCTCCAGATCTTCCTCCACTGGTCATAGCGTTCTCCTCTTCCGAGTCCGCTGTGGAGCAGGGCAAGGTTCTCCCCAAAGCGGTCCTTGAATCGGGAGAGGAGTTGAGGCGTCAGCGAGATCTCGGGAACGAGGGCGATCGCCTCCCTGCCGTGCTTTAAAACTTCTTCAATCGCCCTAAGATAAACCTCCGTCTTTCCGCTTCCCGTGACCCCGTGGATGAGAAAAGGGGCGTATCGTTTCGAATCGATTCCTTTCAGGATCTCTCTGAGCGCTTTCTCCTGATCCGGAGTGGGTTCGGGTTTCGGATAAGGTTTGAGTTCGGATTGGACCGAGCGGTCACGGCAGATCTCACGAAGAGCGATGGAGAGGAGCCCCTTTTCTTGAAGAGACCGGACGGGTTTTGAAGGAGACTTGAATTTCTTACTCAATTCGGAATAAGAGACCTCCCCTCTCTCCTCAACCCATCTCAGGATCTCTGACTCCTTTTTTGAGACCGGATGAAGAGACTCTCCTTCCTCATAACGGATGATCCTCTCAAATTTCGGCCTGACTTCCTTCCCTTCTAATCCTGCCTCAATACTAAGGAGACCCTTTCTCTTCAGGGAAAAGATCTGTGGCCTGGAGATTTCGCCAGGAAAAACCTTCAAGATCTTCTTCAGAGAGATCTTCCCGCACCTTTCGATCTCCCTCAGAACCTTCTCCGGAACCGGCTCTAAACTCTCCTGGATAAGGGCTTTCGATCCGTCATCTGTCAGACCTAAAATAAGTTCGCTCTTCCGATGGAGTCCTGGTGGAAGTCCGGTCTTGATCACCTCGCCCAGAGGGTAAAGATAGTAATCGGAAATCCAGCGGCAGAAACGGAGCATCTGCGGATCGATAAGGGGCGCTTCATCGAGAAGGTCCTCCACCTCTCTCAACTTCTCTTCAATTCCTTTGGGTGGCTGATCGAGAAGGTCGAGGCAAAAACCGGTCACCTTCCTCCCTTTGAAAGGGACAAGCACTCTCATCCCCACCCGAAGAGAACCTCTCATTCTCTCCGGGATGAGGTAGTGGAAAGTCTTTGAAACAGGAAGCCCGACAGCGACCTCAACAATTTCCTTCATCGCCCCCAAATTATCCGCTTTGGGCGGGTTTGTCAAATCCCCTGTCTTATACCTTCCTATATTGCTCAGAAAATAAGGGGGTGACGGCAACGGCAATCCCGCGTTTCGCGGGACCCGTATCGTTAATAAAAGGCTACAGTTATCGTCTTTAAATTCTTTACACGTAACCGTTACCGGTAACCGAAACGCCTGCCCGCCGGTAGGTAGGGGCTTCGTAACCGTAACCCAAACACCCAGACCATTTTCATGGTTTGTGGGTGACGTACCCGTCATGGAGGATTTCCCAGAAATATATATTGCCGGTAACTCGTTACCTCTCATCCTTGATTCTGTTGCAAAACCCTCCGTTCATCCTTCGAGAACCTCAGGACGAACGGAAGATAGCGTGAAATCATAGGAGAATTTCCGTTCATGCTGAGCCTTGTCGAAGCATTCATAGGGTTTTGCAGCAGAATCATCCTTGAGGCCTGTCCCCTTTGTCTGAAGCAACCGGTAACGAGGGGAGAATATCGGCTATTGCTATTATTAAGATATGGGCTTATAATGTATCTGAAATTAAAATCTAATGACATTGGAGCGTAAATGGATTTATACAATTTCAATCCTTGGTGGAAGGATGGCAAGGTCCCTTCCGAACTTTTGGGAAAAAAGAGGAAGATCTTTAGTGAGATTAATGGATATTTAGATAAACGACAGATGTTATTGTTCACCGGTTTACGAAGGGTCGGTAAAACCACCCTGATGTATCAGATCATAGATGATCTCCTCAAAAAGGGAAGCCGTCCCTATGATATTTTATATTTTTCATTCGACGAGATGAAATATGACCTTGAGGACCTGATCAAGCAGTATGAGATAGAGGTGCTCCGTGAAGATCTTTCCAAAAAAAATGTATTTATATTTCTCGATGAAATCCAGAAGCTGAAGGATTGGGTTTCCAAGGTAAAACTTCTCTATGATATGAATCCAAGGACGAAAATATTTCTTTCCGGTTCCGCCCAGGTAACCATGTGGAAAGAGACAAGGGAGAGCCTGGCAGGACGTTTTTTTGACTTTGTCATGAAGCCCCTGGATTTTGATGAATATCTTGAATTCAAAGGTTCAGAGATTGATACCATCAGAGAAAAGGTTTTTGAGAAGGATATAAAACGGCATCTAACAGGTTTTCTCAGAACAGGAGGTTTCATCGAGGCTCTGGAATTCGATGAACCTATTCTCCAAAAGTACTTCAAAGAAAGCTTGCTCCAAAGGGTTATTTTTATCGATATCCCACAAACCTTCAAGCTCGATTTACCGGAGCTTCTCCATAAACTGCTGATGATCACGGCATCAAGACCCGGTTTTTATCTCGATTATAAAAACCTTGGCAACGATCTGAAAATTGATCAGAGAACCACCTCGAACTATATCTCCTATCTTGAGTATGGTTTATTTTTGCAAAAACTCTACAATTATTCACGAAATCTACTCACCAGCGAGAAGAAATTAAAACGTCTTTATCTCTCCAACACGGCTTTTACATTGGCGCTGAATCCCCAGGTCGATTTCTCTCTCATTTTAGAACAGTTTTTTGTGAATAGCCTGGAGGCGCGATTTTTTCTTAAAACCCCCCAGAAAGAAGAAATTGATATTATCCACGCGCGTGACAGACAAGCCCTGCCTATCGAAATTAAGATAAAGGGGAAAATAGACAAAGAAGACATCAAGATCCTTTTTAAATTTTTAGAAAGAAATAAACTGCAAAGAGCGCTTCTTGTCACGCTTGACACTGAAACCGATTACCGCAAAGAGAAACTTACGGTAGAGGCCATCCCTTATTGGAAATATTGGAGCATCATGAAAAGAGTGCATGGAAAAGAAATCTGAAGTTGAATAACGGTTCAGGGTTTCAGGGAAATTTAAAAATTGATAGTAAGGGGAGAGTGAGGGGAAAGTTTCCATGAAAGAATCTCTGAAACAGATCTCCGATCTTATTGAACGCTTTGAACGTAATATCGAAGCCTACCGAAGTCCTGCTTACAATGAAACTCAACTCCGAAGAGAGTTCATCGATCCCTTCTTTGGAGCCCTGGGCTGGGATGTGGCCAATAAGGCAGGATATGCGGAGCAGTACAAAGATGTCGTCCATGAAGATGCGATAAAGGTATCCGGCGCCACTAAAGCCCCTGACTACTGCTTTCGTATGGGTGGTGTTAGAAAGTTTTTTCTCGAAACGAAAAAGCCTTCCGTTGACATCAAGAAGCAGACCAGCCCGGCTTACCAACTGAGACGATATGCCTGGAGCGCCAAGCTCCCTATTTCCATTCTGACAGACTTTGAAGCGCTGGCCATTTACGACTGCCGCCTGCGGCCAAAGCCGAGCGATAAGCCCAGTATAGGCCGAGTCAGGTTTTATACGTATAACCGATACCTCGACTCTTTTGAGGAGATTTACAACCTCCTTTCAAAAGAATCTGTCTTAAAAGGGTCGTTTGATAAATTTGCAGAATCCGGGAGACAGAAGCGTGGCACTACAGAGGTAGATGCGGAATTCTTAAAGGAGATAGAGTCCTGGCGTGAAACCCTGGCCAAAGAGATCGCCGTAAGAAACCCGAAACTTTCCGTAAAGGAGCTTAACTTTGCTGTTCAGCTTACCATTGACCGGATCATCTTTCTCCGGATGTGTGAGGATCGAGGAATTGAAAAATATGGCCAGATCCAGTCTCTCCTTAACGGCGCCAATACATACCACCGTCTCCGTGAAATTTTCTACCATGCCGATGACAAGTATAATTCCGGCCTTTTCGACTTTAAAACAGACCGGCTTACTCCCGAACTTAAATTAGACGACAAACCGCTCAAGGACATCTTTAAAAACCTCTACTATCCGGAATCTCCCTATGAATTTTCAGTCTTGGGTGCAGATATTTTGGGCCATGTCTATGAGCAGTTCTTGGGAAAGGTGATTCGGCTCACCGAAGGCCACAGGGCTAAAGTGGAAGAAAAACCTGAAGTAAGAAAGGCCGGCGGCGTCTATTACACCCCAACCTATATCGTAGACTACATTGTAAAGAATACAGTGGGAAAAATCTGCGATGGCAAAACTCCAAGGCAGATCAGTTCTCTCCGCATCCTCGATCCAGCCTGCGGGTCAGGGTCTTTTCTTCTTGGAGCTTATCAATACTTATTGGATTATCATCTGAATTGGTATCTTGCCCATCACTCGAAAAAGGGAAATGCAGCGCAGGGCTTCAGCCCTGCACCAAAGGAAATGTATCGCGGTCGGGGCGGTCAATGGTATCTGACCATTCAAGAAAAAAAGAGGATTCTCCTGAATAATATCTACGGTGTGGACATCGACCCGCAAGCTGGTGAAGTCACGAAGCTGAGTCTGCTTCTCAAGGTTCTCGAAGGTGAAAATCAAGACACTCTGGAACGCCAGATGAAGTTATTCAAAGAAAGAGCCTTGCCTGATCTGGGAAGCAACATCAAATGTGGAAACTCCCTGATCGGTCCTGATTTCTATTCTGTAGGGGCAGGTCATGACCTGCCCAGCCTTTCTGTAGGGGCGAGACATGTCCCGCCCAGCCTTAACGAAGATGAGATATATCGCATCAACCCCTTCGACTGGCAAAAAGAATTTCCTAAGATCATGAAGCAAGGCGGCTTCGATGCAGTGATCGGAAATCCACCGTATATCCGTATCCAGACGATGAAAGAATGGGCACCATCAGAAGTTGAAATCTATAAGGAACACTACACCTCTGCCAGTAAGGGGAATTACGATATATACATAGTGTTTGTGGAGCGTGGCTTGAGCCTCCTCAATAAAAATGGACGTCTTGGATTTATCTTACCGCATAAGTTCTTCAATTCTCAATACGGTCAGCCCTTACGTGGCCTGCTGGCAAAGGGCAACCACCTCTCGGAGGTGGTCCATTTTGGCGACAAACAAGTTTTTGCTAGAGCAACAAATTACACCTGCCTGCTGCTATTAGACAAAGCGGGTAATAAACAATGCCATTTTATCAAAGTAGATGACCTGACAGCCTGGCGTAATACAGGTGAGGCAACCGAGGGCACAATCCCCTCTGCCAAGATCACTTCCTCAGAGTGGAACTTCACCGTCGGAAAAGGTGCAACATTGTTCGAGAAATTGAGTAAAATGCCAGTGAAATTGGGAGATATGGCGGATATTTTTGTTGGCTTACAAACAAGTGCCGATGATGTATTCATTATGAATTTGCTTGAAGAGACCGCACGGACTCTCCGGTTAAAGTCAAAAGCACTCGACTCTGAATGGGCATTTGAGAAAGGACTTCTATTCCCATTGGTCAGTGGAACTGATGTTAATCGTTATTCCGATCTGCCCGAGCGTCAATATATACTCTTTCCATATAAAGTTGACGGTAAATCAGTAGAGTTGATTGACTTCGATGTTATTTCTAAAACCTACCCTAAGACGGCAGCTTATTTATTGAAAAACAAGGAAAGACTTGAAGGAAGGGAGCGAGGGAAGTTTAAGGGGCACGATTGGTATCGATTTGGACGTAACCAAAACATCGGAATTCAAGAACAAGTTAAACTTTGTATTCCGCGTCTTGTTACGAATTTGTATGCGGCTTTTGACGTAGAAGGCAATCATTTTTTGGATAATGTAGACGTTGGTGGCATTACTTTAAAAACAGATTATCAGAACCAAGGATTGGTATATCTGCTTGGTTTACTCAATTCAAGGCTGTTGCGCTGGTACTTTCCACATGTTAGCGCTCCATTTCGCGGAGGGTGGTTGTCCGCCAACCGCCAATTCCTATCACAACTTCCCATTCGCATTAACAACTTTTCTGACCCTGCTGACAAAGGCCGGCATGACCAGATGATGAAACTGGTTGAGCAGATGTTATCATTTTACAAACAAAAGGCGATGGCAAAAACCCCTGACGACAAGACACGATTACACCGTCAAATCGACGCCACCGACCAACAGATTGACCGACTGGTATATGAGTTGTATGGTCTTACAGAGAAGGAGATTCAGATCGTGGAGGAGACGAACCGGCCATGAACGAAGATAAAAGGAAAACAGATTATTTTGGATTTCTTCCGTACAAATGGACCATTGAGTTTAATGGTGGAAAGGCTTCGACAGTTCCAAGGTTCGGCGATACCCCTATAGAGATATTCTATGGAAAACCCTGAAGAAACTTACAATTCACTGATATCTGTGGAGAACTTAATAGACCTTACGAGCGACGATGCGCTTGACCATATCGGGTTGCTGACGGATCTATCTTTGGATATGCGAAAACGCGAAGGGATAGAGCGTACGATAAAATTATCTGAAGAATTGCAGGAACGTCAATTGACCGCCGGGCAGTTGGCAACATCTTATTATTTCTTAGCTAACGCATGGGCAAATCTTAGAATATTATTAAGAGCGGGCAATGATAGGTCTTGGGACTGGGAACAAAATGAAATAGAAAAGGAGATTGTCTGCCTCCGCAGGGCATTGCATAGAGAGGGTCTTTGCAAATTGCCGGATGAACGGGTATCCCAAATCCTGACAAATCTGGGTAACCTTATGAATCACGTAGGTCGTTTTGTGGAGGCGGTTGAATATTGGGATAAAGCATTGGCTAAGTTACCTTCGTTTCCCATGGCTCTGGGAAACAGAGGGCTCGGTCTGACTTCCTACGCCCATGCACTCTATGACCGAGGCCATTCTTCAATACTCCTAAAATATGCCCACATTGACCTGTCAAAGGCCCTTTTTTCATCAGTTCATGAGGATGCCAGAAAAGGTTTTGATAAGTGTCGGATGAAGATTGAGTCCATACTGTCTTCGGACTTTTTAAACAAAGATGTTGATATGCACACTTTCTCGTTAGGTGCTTCAGAGCAAGAGATTCGGTATAGACAGTGGTGCTTAAAGAATCGGTTGTTCTTGAACCCCTTGAACGACTTGGGACCTTATTCGATCGCAGCAAGAGACATACTTAGTACCCCCGACATTGTCGTCGGAATCGCTGAGGGGCCATATTACCCAGGCTATTTCAATCAGATGAAGCAAGAATACGTGTCAGCAAGGTATTTATACTACGAGGGAATCAATGCGGAGCAACCCCATTTTTCAGACAAGGACGTTCTCCTTTACAACACGCTTGACTATCCGTCATATTCGCTGACAGTGGAAGAGATGAAAATTGCCTTCAGGATGGCTTACTCTCTATTTGATAAAATCGCCTACTTCCTTAATCACTACTTCCACCTTTCTATACCAGAAAAGCGGGTATCCTTCAGAACATTCTGGTATGAGTCACAGGAAAAGAAAAATGGTTTAAGGAAGGATTTCCAACAGCGTCAGAACTGGGCGTTCCGCGGGCTTTTCTGGTTAAGCAAAGATTTGTACGAGGATAAAGCCGATTTTAGGGAATCCATTGAGCCAGAGGCCCAAGAACTCAATGAAATCCGCAACCATTTGGAACACAAATATCTCAAGGTACATGAAGGCCTTTGGTCCGGACCTCCATCAAAAAATGACAAAATATCTCGGGCGATTGCGGATACCCTCGCCTTTCCCCTCTATAGACATGATTTTCAGGAAAAAGCGCTTAGACTGATAAAGATAGCACGGGCCGCCTTGCTTTATCTTTCATTAGCCATCCATTCTGAAGAACGGCGGCGTGCAAAGACAAAGAGTCCTGAGAGCATAATCATTGGAATCCCATTGGATATTTGGGAGGACCACTGGAAGATTTAGGTTCCAGCAATGGTGAACAGACCGGTTCTATTTTCGCAACCGATTGTTAATAATCAAGCCTTTCCCTTCCTCTGCACAAGAGAGGGAGAAATAGAAAGCAACCGAATAAGCATAAAGTCCGCACGGGGTCAGGTCTATTTTGTTAGCATTTTCTTCTTTTTGCACCTGATCTTGCTTAAAGAAGCAAAACGCATGTCAGATGATTGAAGCGAAAGGGACAACCTTCAAATTATAAAATTCCAAGATGTCTTCGATAAATGCTACATCCCTGAAAAGCCATTATTATTTTTTAGATATTGACCCTTGTAGTAGGGGATTCAGACAGAGATCTGAAGAGCATAAAAATGGTTGACGCTGAAAATCATTTAAGATATCTTTAAAATATAATGATAAAAAAGACTTACCTTTACATGCTTTCAGATAAGGACAGAAAAAGGCATGAACATACTATTGACAAAGGAAGGGTAATTGGTTTTGTTGTTCAATATGAGGTTTTGATTAAGAACCAATGGAGCCCTGTCGTTCGATATGACACTGCTCATGGTGTTGCTCATAAAGATTTAATCAACCCTGACGGTAGTAAAGAAAAAATATTTTTAGGTGCAGCAGATTTAAATGAGGTGTTATCCTTGGCTGATAAAGATGTAAATGAAAATTGGGAAAGGTATAAAGACAGATATTTCAGGAGGATTAAAACATGACCAGAGAAGAGTTATTTAAAAAAAATCAACAACTTTCCACTGAATTTGAATTATATCTACTGGAGCATCCTGAAATAGAGGAGAAAATTCCTGATAATGCCATGATCGTATTAGTGCCTGATTATGACAAAGAACTTGCAGAAAAAAATATTGAACTTGCTGAAGCCAACAAAGAGTCAGGACAGACTATCGTCTATGTCAGAGTTGAAAAACTGAGGACTTCAAGGATTGAGGGATTAACGCTTCAGATGGCATGATGAATATTCAAGAAATATATAATGGTTCTATATTTAGGAAAGGTCCCCCTGAGTGGAAGATGGGACGTTCGTGCGGAACGTGCCTAGCCCACGGGAACAGGTCATCCCATAAATCTTGATCCAGGAAAAGGGGACGGTTTTATTTCCCAAAAGAAAGGCCAAAAAGATCTCTGGTTCAATTAACCCGTGCACCAATAACAGCAATAACAGGGACACCTCCTGTATTTCCTGGAAGACCTGGGAAACGTCAAACCTCTTGACACCTCATCATTAATTTCTTATCATAATTACAGATATACATAATCTGTAAAATACTCGCTATGCATCAAAAAGGAGATCATTATGTCGTTCGTTAAAGTGTTAAGGGGCGGACAAATCACAATGCCGAAAGAATTACGGGAGGTCTTAGAAATTAAGGAAGGAGACATTTTAGAAGTGCAAATGGAGAAAAATAAAGTAGTCTTGAAACCTAAAGTGCTGGTAGACAAAAACCAGGCCTGGGGAAGACTTAATCAGGTCATGGCGAAAGTGGGCAAAAGGCATGGCAAAATCTCTGAAAAAGAGGTAGAGAACGATGTCTTAGACGCCATCAAGACGGTTAGGTCTAAGTGATATGCTCAAAGCCGTCCTCGATACCAGCATTTTGGTGAGTGCTTTTTTGAAACACGAAGGGGTGAACGCCAGGGTTCTCCTTGGAGGGAAAGACCGGTATCAACTTTATCTATCAGAAGATATTTTGGAAGAGGCCAGCCTCGTCCTCCTGACTTATGAACGAATTCGTAAAAAGTATCATTATAGCGATGACGAAGTAATGGAATATTTGGCAACTCTGAGGGTAGTTGCCAAAGAGGTTCTAAAGAAATTACCGAAAATAAGAGTAATTGAAAGAGATCCGAAAGACGATCCTGTTTTAGCTTGTGGGTTAAAAGTGAAGGCCGACTATATTGTCTCTAAAGACGACCATCTAAAAGATTTAAAGGAATATCGGGGAATTAAGATTGTCTCAAGTCAGGAATTTTTAGAACTTCTAAAATAGTTTTCAAAATAGGAGAAATTGTATGGAAAAGATCAAGGTAATTCATGATACCATAGGTCAAACGTTAACGGTTTGGTTTGATGATCCAGCCAAAGAGTATATCTGCGAGGAAACCTCTGAGGAGGTTGTGCTCATTAAAGATACCGATGGTCACGTAATTGGCTTTGAGCTTTTGCATTATCGCCAAACAGAAGAGACAAATGGGTTGGCAGTGGAAACGGTGGTGCGGACAGGGCCATAAGATTGCTATCAGAGGATTTCAAAGCACACGGGGTCAGGGGGAATAACGTCCGTGAAATTTTGAAATATTATTTTGCCCTCCATCCAACCCTCCTCCCTGCCTGCCGGCAGGGAGGGTTTCCCTCGCAATGACATCTATTTCCCAGGAAGAGTAGGGATCTTTTAATTATCGTTATTTAGTGATAATATGTAAAAAAGGAAGGTCAGAAATGGAGCGAAATCCAATGAATGATGAATTGAGAGAATTAATCAAACGAGCAGCGGCGGCATTGAAAGAGGCCGGAGCTCACGAGGTGTATCTTTTCGGTTCGGGAGTAAAGGGGGGCCTGCGTGAAGATTCGGATATCGATCTGGCCGTATCCGGACTTGCTCCTGAAAAATTTTTCCAAGCTATGGGCGAAATCGGAGATATTCTCCAACGCCCGTTTGATTTGGTAGACTTAGATGAAGTCAACCCCTTCACACGCTATCTAAAGCAAGAGGAAGAGCTACAAAGTGTCGGATAAGCTTCGAAAACAGGTAGGAGTTGAAATTGAGCAACTCAACCATCTTTTGGAAACTCACCAACCCCTTTTGGGGAAGTGTTTAAATATCAAACCTGATCATATCGAGATTTCGGCTCTCGCCGCAATGTTGCACGCCTTTTATACCGGAATTGAAAACATCTTAAAACGTGTTTCAGTAGAGCTCGATGGCCATTCACCAACGGGCGAATTTTGGCACCGCCAGCTTTTAGATAACATGGCATCTACCGGTTCCAAACGGACGGCAGTGATTTCTATACATCTTAGAGATGCCTTGCGGAGTTACTTATATTTTCGCCACGTTTTCCGCCAGGATTACACTTTCGAGCTTCGATGGGAGAAAATGGCAGGACTCGTGAAAGAGTGTGAGAATACTTTGCGTCAACTTGAACTCGAATTGAATACTTTCTTTGAATCCTCCAAATCTTGACACACCTCCTCAGGTAAAGAAATCAGGGCTGGGGGCAGCCCTCTACAATGGACAAAACTGAAACCTGTAGAAAAGGGGGCGGTTCTATTTCTTCCGGCCGATTGGCAATAATCAAGTAAGACCCCACTGCTTGTCGTGTTGATCACACCATCCACGCTTCTTGACAACATCCATAGAACAGGGTATTATCGGGTCATACCAAGGATTTTTTGACAAGGGGGTTAAAGCATGGCAAGAAGGCGCACGGCGATAACCATTTCCCTTCCTCCAGATATAGCCGAGGATTACGAGAGGGTTGCCCAACGAGAGG